>Ga0208695_1000282_pt1 | contig 61060 bp, 46 predicted proteins | sample AD_UKC111_MetaG_FD_184449 | JGI IMG/M metagenome (GOLD analysis project Ga0208695, IMG submission 184449) | Active sludge microbial communities of municipal wastewater-treating anaerobic digesters from Hong Kong - AD_UKC111_MetaG (SPAdes)... | ecosystem: Engineered > Bioreactor > Anaerobic >... | reverse complement strand
AATTCAGCCATCAAAAATGCAGCAGCACCCATAATCGGTGGCATTATCTGTCCTCCAGTTGAAGCAGAAGCCTCAACAGCTCCGGCAAACTCTGGTTTATAACCAAGTTTTTTCATCATTGGAATAGTAAAACTACCAGAACCTACAACATTTGAAACACTACTCCCCTCAACCATACCTTCAAGTGCACTTGTAACTATTGCAACCTTTGCAGGACCACCTGACGCCCAACCAGCCACAGCATTTCCTATATCTATAAATAATTTTCCGACACCTGTTTTTTCAATAAAAGCAGCGAAAAGTAAAAACATGAATAAAAATGTAGAAGATACTCCAACCGGTATCCCGAAAATACCTTCCGTTGTAAAAAATAGATGATTTACCAGTTGTTTAGGAGTAACATTCTTATGAGCTATAAGGTTTGGCATATTCTCACCAAATAAAGCATATAAGATAAATATAATGGCTATTATCACCATAGGTAAGCCAATAATACGTCTGGCAGCTTCAAGTATAAGAAGTATAGCTAAACCCCCGACTATATAATCTAAAGTAGTTGTAATACCAGCTCTCATTACGAGTTGTTTATAAAATACTATTATATAAAACATGATCGTAAAAGAAACTATAGCTAAAATAAGATCAATTATGGCTATTCTATCTCTTCTTGATTTTTTGGATACCGGATACAGAAGATAAACCAATAAAAGAATAAAGGCAAGATGAACAGCTCTAGTTTGATGTGCATCGATTTTGAAAACATTAAAGATATTTAAAATTTGAAACAAACTCAATATAATACATAGAAGAAAAATTATTTTACCCTGAATTCCGGTCAGGTTTCTGTGGGCTGACTCCCTATCAACCTTCTCCATTATCTTTTGAATATCTTGATTTTGCGAATCGGACATCACTCCCCCTTCCTTAATATGATATGTTTATCTATTGAAAATAAATATATACTCTAAAATACCATTACATTTTTGAATATAAGACATCTAAATCATGAAATATATTCTATTTTCTAACAAATATGAATTTGAGAGTCAAAATATTTTAATGAAAAATAGTTTATTAATATCACTTTTTAAGTACTTACAAAAATTAATTATTTACCCTTGAAATACTTATCAGCACCAGGGTGCATTGGTATAGAGATACCAAAAAGAGCATTTTCCTTTTTTATAAACTTTCCCATCTGATGCGCTACCTGAAGTCTTTCAAGATTTTCAAATATGGCTTTAACTATAGAATAAGCAAGATCATCTGTCATATCAGCTCTGGCAACAAGCATAGCAAGAACAGCTAAAGATGATACATCTTCGGTCATGCTTGGATATGTATCTTTTGGTATGGCAGTTTTAATATAAAAAGGGTACTTTGATATGAGTGAATCAGCAATCTTTGCTGGAATAGGAATAACAAACACTTCTTTTTGTGAAGCAATGTCTCTAACAGCTGCTGTAGGTAAACCTGCTGTTAAAAAGGCTACATCACAAGTTCCGTCTCTAAGTCCATTAGCCGCTTCAGCAAAAGAAAGATATTGAACTGAGATATCTTTATATGTTAAACCAACAGCTGTAAGAATCTGTCTTGCATTTACCTCAACACCACTTCCAGCAGCACCAACAGCTACTCTTTTTCCTTTTAAGTCATATAAGGTTTTAATATTTTTATTTTTTAGTGTGATTATCTGAACGGTTTCAGGGTAAAGAGAACAAAGAGCCTTCATCTCGGTATATTTACTATTGGCAAAAAACTCTACTCCATTGTAGGCATAGTATGCAACATCGTTTTGGATAAAACCGATTTGAATTGAGTTCTCTTTTAGCATATTTATATTTGCAACAGATCCTCCAGTCGACACAGCAGTGGCATTAATACCACTTATTTTAGAGTTTAGAATCTCAGCTATAGCTCCACCCAAAGGGTAATATGTTCCAGCAGTTCCACCAGTTCCGATATTGATAAAAATAGTACCTGCTGAAAAAAATATGGATATCAATAGAAATGTACAAATTAATAGAATTACCATCTTCTTACTCATATTATTCCTCCTACCTTCATATACAATAACGAACACTATTATAGAACATAATTTAATAGAATTCAACATTTTTTAATCTTTTTATCCATAAAATATAGTTTTGTAAAATTTAAAAATATATAAAGATTTCAGGTAAATTTATTCGTGAATTTATGCGAATGTAAAAGTCAATAACCTAAAATTAAAAGCCCAATGTTGAAGGTCTAAATTCCAGAGTCAGTGAAAAAAAAGATATAAAAGAAAAAAAATAATAGATTAAGCTCTTCTCTGGAAGCCGTGGGAAAATTTTGAAAAATATAGAAATAAATTATAGCAATCCTTCTTCTGGAAGTACCATAACGAAAAAAGCTTTTATTGAGCAAAATTTAAACTCTTCTTTACATCTGAATAGCTATATCTTTTTGCTCTTCAATAATCATGTCTTATTAAAATGCGCTAAAAAAATTAATATGGATAATTAACACAAAACAGCGAGAGCCTGAATTTTATCCTCACAAAACAACCAAGAGCGAGAAAAAAGCTCTTCCTATTTTCGATTTTTGCAATTTGCAAAAGTACTTTTATCTATTGATTATAACCAAGAGAGAATTATATAGAGGTGAAGTCAGAGAATATTTTATAACCTTAATAAGAGTAAGAAGAAAAAGCAAAATCCATCTTTTTGGGTAGAAGAGTCATTGATATATTGTTTTTAATTTTAAATTTTTTATAATTTCATAATATGTATGGGAATAGTTGTCAACACATCATATTTATGATAGATGAGCTCCCTTCTGAAAAATGAAATTATTTTCAACTTTTTTGCACTAAATAAAAATTTGAAATCAAAGTGTCACTCAATGTTAAGCTTAATTAAAATAAACGACTTTTTAATAATGCATGAAAATGTATATTTAAATTTTTAGAAAATATCCGGGCACATGCTTCAAATCAGAAAAATTATAGACCTACATCAACGTAATATTACTTCTTTTGCAATTTTCTAAAATATGATCTGGCCAGACACTTGCCTGGACTTCTCCTATATGAGCTTTACGTAAAAAAAACATACAGAGTCTCGATTGACCTATCCCACCACCTATAGTTTGAGGCAATAGTCCTGAAATTAAATTTTTGTGATAGAATAGGTTTTCTTTTTCAGTACATTTACGCAATTCCAGCTGCTTCAAAAGCGACTGTTTATTTACTCTGATCCCCATAGAACTAAGTTCAAGCGATTTTTCTATAGCAGGATCCCATACAATAATATCACCATTTAAACCTATATAACCATCCTCATTTTTCGTTATCCAATCGTCATAGTCAGCAGCTCTTCCATCATGTGGTTTTCCATCTGAAAGTACTGCTCCTATTCCTATTATAAAAATTGCTCCAAACTTCTTAGCTGCAAGGTTTTCTCTCTCTATCGGATCTTTATCGGGATACATCTTCAAAAGTTCCTCGGAATGTATATATGTTATCTTCTCCGGTAAAATTGGCTTTATTTCCTGATAATTTTCAAAGACAAGAAATTCAGTCGCAATTATCGTTGAATATATTTTTTCGACCACATTTTTCAGAAATTTCAGACTTCTATCATTTTCATCTATCACAAGCTCCCAATCCCACTGATCTACATAGTATGAATGTATCGAGTCTGGTATTTCATCGGCTCTTATAGCATTCATATCTGCATATATACCGAAACCCTTTTCTATAGCATACTGGTAACAGACCATTCTCTTCCATTTGGCTAAAGATTGTACTATCTCAACTTCATTATCATCAAATCCTTTTGGAATAAAAGATACCGGCCTTTCTACTCCATTAAGTTCATCGTTTAACCCTGTACCTGTTTTAATAAATAGAGGTGCAGTAACTCTTCTTAATTTTAATATGGCGGACAGTGTAGTCTGAAAAAAATCCTTAATATCTGCTATTGCTTTTTCAGTTTGGTGAATGTTAAGATAAGAGTTATAACTTTCTGGATAATAGTAAAATGGCATAAAAACTCCCATTTAGAATAAATGTCATAGTTTATAAAAGAAAAATAAATTAGATTAACCGATTAACTTAAGGAAAAAATACCATTCAATTATTCTTTTTCGCTATTTTATCCTTTATTTTAACGAGCAAATTTTGTACATCCTCAAAGTCGTAAGGTTTTTTTAGTGCAAAATCAAACCCATGTTCTCGGTAATTTGATAGCACGGAACTACTTGAATAACCACTTGAAACTACAAAAATAGTATCAGGATATTTCTCCCTGAGCTGACCTATAAGTTCTATACCGCCAAGTGATTTCGGGACAACGATATCGAGGATGCACACATCAAAGTTACCTTTTTCAAGGTACTCGCCAAGCTCTTTATCATTTTTCACTGTAACTATATTACAACTAAAGAAAGTAAACAACTTTTTTGCAACATTTATAACAATTTCATCATCATCAAGAAGGATAATGGCAAGTCCAGGAAAGCTTTTTGGTTGTTGTAACTCCCTTTTGGAAAGATCAATCTTTTCATGAGTTGCAGGGAATAAAACATAAAATGTAGCACCATCTTTTTCGTTATTCCTGCAAAAAACATAACCATCATGGTTATTGCAGATAGTTAAAACAGAAGATAGTCCAAGTCCACTACCATTTTCTTTTGTCGTAAAAAATGGATCAAAGATCTTACCCATAATTGATTCGGGAATTCCGCAACCATTATCGCAAATCGATATGATAAGATAATAATTACCTTTTATATCGGTGTTATTAAAAGATTTAAGGTCTTTAAACTCAAGATTTATTTCTATGTTCCCCTCTGCTGAAACAGCTTGAATTGAATTTAGTATAATATTGTTTAAAACCTGAAAAAATTGATTTTTATCTGCAAAAATCCCAAAAATCTGATCTTTGTCAAAATTTATTTTATAGGAAACAGAAGTTCCTTTTAAAGTAAGATCTACAACAGAGCTGACAACATCGAGAGGATTAAAAAACTCTTTGATCGGGTATCCCCCTTTTGAAAAGGATAAAAGTTGATTTGATAATTTTTTCGCATGTTCTGAAACTTCTATGGCATTATCAAGTAGTTCTATGAGTTCATCTTTTTTATCAATACTGGCTCTTGCAAGACTGAGGTTACCTATTATTCCCATCAGGATATTGTTAAAATCATGAGCAATCTTCCCGGCTATTATCCCCAGTGAATCAAGCTTCTGAATCTTCAAAAGCTCAGCCTCTGTTCTTTTTTCAAAGGTGATATCTCTGGCTATAGTCAAGACCCACTTATAGTTTCCATCGTAATCTCGAATGGAAATTTTGTTAACCCGGAAGAGTCTTTCTTCTCCATTTTTATTGATCATATTTATATTTCGAACTTCAGAAGTTTTTTGCTCAATAATCTGCTGATCATGAAATGATAGTTCCTCAAAAGATTGAATCATCGTGTGGGAAAGATTAAATATAAAATTTTTTACAGAAATTTCGGACAAATTATCTATATTATTTTTTTTCTTTTTTGACCTTTTAGTTAATCTTTTGCCTTCGATATCTTCCAATATCGAGGTATCAATTGCTCCACTGTTATTTATATTTTCACTCTTCTCCTCTATAAAAAATTCCTTGAAAGATTCGTTAAATTCTATTATGTTCGATTTATCATCCCTTAAATATATTATATCAGGAATTGAATTTATTATTATTTTAAGCCTTTCTCTAGACTGCGTTTCAAGAATTTTTTTTGCAATAATCTGCTTACGTATTTGTAAAATTGATACGATAACTATAAGTATAAGTAAAGTAATTACTATATAAAAAATAATATTTGACTCTGAACTTTTCTTTTTTTCCGCAAGGTTTATCCCCAACCATTTTTGTTCGATTTGATCTAAAATTTCCTTTTTTCTTGCTCGATTTATCCCTTTATTTAATATGCTTAAAAGTAAATTATTCCCCTTTTTAATGGCGAAGCAATTTTCGCCTATATATAAAGGTTCACCAACTTTTTTAAGTTTATCCTGGTAATTTTGTTTGTATATATGATACCATACAACCTGTTCATCACCAATTACTGCATCAACTTCTGATTCGATAAGCTTATCTATTGCCATATAAAAATCTTCCACATAAAGTATATCAGCTTTTATATTATTCTGGTTTAAAAATTCTACAGCATAATCACCCTTTTGAATGGCAATTTTTTTCCCGGATAGAGAATGTAATGATTGAATATCATATCTATCCTTAAGAACAAATATTGATGCTGGAACCTCAAATACAACATCTGAAAAATCAAATTTCTCTTTTCTTTTTTCACTGTAAAATAAAGAAGTTATTCCGTCTACCTTTCCTGATAAAACAAGTGCTTGAGCTTCAGCAAATGAATCTGGTTCAAAAGAGAGATTAAAGCCATACTCTACAGAAATCCACTGAAGTAATTCAACCATCATTCCTTTATAATCACCCGTAGTCTCTTTAAACTCGAAAGGAGCATAGTTAAGTTGACCTGTAAATACTATGCTTTTTTTATCTTTTAAGTATTTCATTTCTTCTTTATTCAGTTTATCTGAAAGAAATATTGTATTATAATATCGAAATGCAATAAAAACCAATATTAAAACTATTAAAATTGTTAAAATTGTTATTAACTGCTTCTTGGAAGAGAGCAACGTAGATATTTTGTTTTTCATATTATGACCTTTAATCATAGAAGGATTTCAAAAAACACAGTTCGAAAGATCTTTTTAATTACAGAGCTTATTATACTTTAATAATCTAAAAAATAAAATATAGGACTTAGTAAAGAGTAAAGTAAACTTTTAACTTAAAAAAGCAAAATTTTAAAACAATTTTAGCATAAAAATCACACATACTTAACTGATACATATCAGCTATTACTATCGTCAGATTTTCCAGCAATTGTAAACAAATTAACTAAATATATAATAATCAAAATAGAAAATTAAATACATAAGCTAACAGATTGAAATCAAGACTAAAATTAATTCATAACAATATGTAAGATAAAAACATAGACTTTATTTAATTTATTTAATGAAAATTCTTTAACAAATAATTTGAAAATAATTTTATTTTAATAATTTAAATAAATATAATATTTTATTCATATTTTTACTTTTTTTTAGAATATATCTATTATCCAGCTTGACTTTTACCTTTAACATTTTTTTTTAAATTTTTATATTTATTATACAAATGTTCTTGACATATTCAAATTATTATTATATAAAAACTATGAAATAAAATCTTCGTAAAGTACAAAAAATATTCTATGCTACTTTAACGAAGATTAATAAAAATCGGAGGGATTCGATGAAAAAGTTGTCTCCATTGCTTATTATTTCTGCTATTCTTATAGTTTCCCTCTTCCTCTTCGGTCAATCAAATGTCAAAGGACCTATAGTAGATCAGGTTCTTGTTGATGTCCGAATGCAGGAAGATGTTGGAATGAAAGACACTGCTGAAGGGAAAACAGATGTTTTCTTCTACGGCGTCCAGGGTGATGTTTTTAAAGCATTGCCAGATAGTGTTAAACAAAAACTGGATGTTTACAAGATTCCTTCAGGGACATGGTCTATTAATATCAACTCATATCCTCATGTTGCTCCTTATATAGCTAAAACAAAGGATGGGGAGTTTTTTAACCCGTTTGCCATTCAAAAAGTCAGATATGCCTTAAACTGGCTCATCAACAGAAAATATATCGTTGATGAAATCCTTAAGGGTGATGGACAGCCCATGTTTACTATGGCAACTCCTGGTCAACCTGGAACTTACAAGTACAACCTTATACCTGCAAAACTTGGTATGACTGCTACAGGTAATGAAAGCAAGGCTATTGCAGATATCAACGCTGCTTTAACCGAAGCATCAAAGCTTCCAGCTCTTAATGGAAGACTTACAAAAGGTTCTAAGTTCTGGCAGTTTGACGGAAAAGATGTAACAGTTAAATTCCTTATCAGAGTTGATGATCCTCAAGGTAGAGTCAAAGAAGGTCGCTATATAGCTGATCAGATCGAAAAAGCAGGCATTAAGGTTGAAAGACTTGAGTGGGATAGAAGAAAATGTATCAATACATCATATAATGGTAATCCAGCAGATTATGAGTGGCACCTTTATACAGAAGGTTGGGGTGCTGGTTCTACTAGAAAATGGTGGGATCTTATTATAGCTCAGATGTATGCCCCCTGGTACGGTTACATGCCTGGTGCTGCTAATCCTGATTACTGGAATTACCAGCATCAGGAGATGGATGATCTTACCATGATGCTTGTTAATGGTCAGTTTGCAAATGAACAGGAGTACTGGGATGCTGCTCTTAAAGCCATGAACATTGCATTAAATGAAGCCATGAGGATATATATCTGCTCACAGGAACAGTACTATGTTGCAAATAAAGAGAGGTTTCAGAGCAGAATGGCTTATGGCCTTGGTGATGGACTCAACATGTGGTCATTTAAGACTGCAGATGTTAAACCTGGAAAAGATGGAAAGAAGGTTTTAAGAGTCACAGAGTTTTCGGCTCGTGGTGCTCTTTTTATGAGTGCATGGGACCCTATCGGTATAGATGGTTTTACTGATGTATATAGCAGAGCTCTTATGGAACCTATGTATGATGCAAGTAGTTTTGAAAATCCTTATTCTGGTGATTCTACCCCATGGAGAGTAACATGGGACCCTAAAAAAGTTCAGACAAAAACCACAAAAGATAAAGATGGTAACCTTATTGGCGCAATACCAGTTCCCGAGACTGCCCTTATGTACAACTCTGCAACAAAAAAGTGGGAAAAAGTTGGTAAAGGTGTTACATGTTTTTCTACCGGAACTTACACATACAAATTTGCAAAATACCACAATGACCAGGTTCAAACTATTGCAGATATGCTATACTCATTTGCTTTCATGGTTGAGTGGGCAAATAAAGATGGAGATAACGATAAATACTACGATGATTCATATTCAAGTCAGATAAAACCAGGCTTAGATGTATATAAAGGCATAGTTATCAATCCTAACGGTACCGTTACATCTTACTTCGATTATAACTGGCCTATGGAATTAAGCCGTGTTGCTGCTGCTGGTGTACCGGCTTTTACTACTTTAGCTCCATGGCCAATATACGAAGCTATGGGTAAACTGGTAGCTGAGGGTGGTGCTAAATCTGGTAAAGTTTATAGCTTTACACCAAGTGGTGAAGAAATTGTTGAGCCAGATTTACTCAATGAAACATGTGCCCTTGATGTGCTTGCTAAGATTGAAGAGATGAATGCAGCAAATTATATCCCTGCTTCTATCGCTGGTTATAAAACAGCAAAGCAGGTTAAATCCGACTATGAGCTTTGCATAAAATGGATTAAAGCAAAAAAGAATCTTTTCATTTCAACTGGTCCATTTATGCTTGATTATTACGATGCAAAGAACAATCAGATGATAATGAAAGCATATAGAGATCCAAGCTATCCTTTTACTCAGTATTACTGGAAGAACCTCTTTGTTGCTCAGCGAACAAGAATAGATAAGATAGAAATACCAGCTAACCCTGATAAAACTAAAGATAGCGTTATAAAAATCAATGTTTCAATTATTGATTACCCGAAAGACACCGCTACACCGGCTACAAAAGGTAATGTTAAAGTTACATTTATAAATCAATCAACTGGCAAGGAGATAGTTTATACAGCAAAACTACTCGAAAAAGGCGTTTTCCAGGTAGTTATCCCTGCAAAAGATACAGTAAATCTTCCTACTGGTGCATATATACTTGTTGTTGAATCTCAACTTACCAATGAAGCACCTGCTGTCGAAACTGCATTCCTTGTATTTCTATAATTCCAACCTTTAAAAAAAGGAAGCCGAAAGGCTTCCTTTTTTCTATAATTAGAATAATGATTCAAATATTTATTTCTAACGTTTATCCGGAAAATTATCTTATAGCTCTTTGTCTATTACGAAGAACCTATTTTTGATATTCGCTTCTTTTTTAGGTCAGGTCATAAAAGAAAAGTAAAAGGCAAAAAAATATAGGTTTTTTACAATTTTTATTTGTATGGCAGAGTCGTACAAAATGACGAAGAGCGAAAACAAACAATCATATTTGTTCATTATTGTTATAAAGATTTATACATTTCTTTTAAAATATGCATGCACTTGCTGGATAAACGAGTATGTGTGTACTATGCTTTAAGTTTATTCCTTTAATATTAAAAAGCACATATTGACCGGATGAACCTTTTTTAATTGGAAAATCTTTTTTATCTAAATATAGATGCATCCAGCAGAGTAGTGGTTTATTATAGCAATACATTTACATATATAAACATTTAAAATATTCTAATTTTAGAAGTAATATAAAGGCTATAATATGCTGAATAGAAGCCTTAATAGTGCAAAATTCAAACATTTAAAAATTTATTATTATTTTTTATAGTGTTAACTTATTTAGTTAGATTTTAATACAATTGTAATAATTAAATTAAGTTAAAAAGATTCAATTTCTCTATTGAAATTAATATTTTTTATGTTTTTAATAATATTATGAGCTAAAAATTAACTTAAGGAAATCAAGATGTATAGAAGATATGTTTTGAAAAGGCTCATCAATGCTGTTATCATGTATGCAATCATTTTGATAGCAATATCAGCTATTTTTAACTTTAGCGCAGAAAAAACTATCAGACAGGATATAAACGAACAGATTAAGGCTGAATCTTTAAGAGTTTTAAAATCTGGAACTATGAAAGCCTCACAGATAGAAGAATGGAAACTAAAAAGGCAGATAGAACTGGAACATAGAAATTGGCTTGATAGACCCTTTGTCGCCAAGGTTTTTTACAGAGCCTACAAAGCCTTTACATTTCAGTATGGGAACTCGATGTCTATCCGTTCATCAAAAGGTGATAGATCTGTCTGGAAGATTTTACTTGAAGTCATACCCAGATCAATAATGCTTTATACCACACAATTTGTAATAGTTACAATAATTGCTGTAGCAATTGGACTTAAGATGGCGAGAAAACCTGGTGGTTTTTTAGATAGAAGTGTAAGCTTCCTTGCTTTAGCCTTCCAGGGCTTACCCATCTGGTGGGTAGGTATGGTTTTCCTTTTTTTATTTGCCTATACTTTAAAGATTGTTCCCTCTGGTGGTTTATCATCCTTACCAAAACCCCCTGGATTTTTAGGTTTTCTTGATCTACTATGGCACATTGCCTTACCTTTATTTACCCTTGTTTTTGTTGGAATCTGGGGTTCAGCGTATTATATAAGACAGATTGTTCTTGGAACGATGAATGAAGATTTTATCATGGCTGCAAGGGCAAGAGGCCTTTCTGAGCAAAAAATACTTTATAAACACACCTTACGATCTGCGGCTCCTCCAATAGTTACTCAAGTTTTGCTTGGCTTTTTAGTATCTCTTACAGGTGGAATGATTATATTTGAAGGTATTTTTAGTTTCCCGGGACTTGGTAAACTTTACTATGTTGCCCTTCAGCAAAATGATCTGGCTGTTGTCATGGGAGATACCTCAATAAGTATATTTTTATTCATGTCTGGACTTGTTATTCTTGATTTTATATACGGACTTCTTGATCCTCGTATCAAAGTTGGAGGAAAAGCATGAAAATAAAAGATTCATTTTCTGGACTGATAGAATTTTTTAAAGAATTTTCAAAGGTAAAAAGTGGTCTTATAGGTATTTTCATAATTCTTATCTTTCTTATTTTAATGATACTTGAACCTGTGATTTTACCATATAAAGAAACTAATGAAAAGTGGCGAGATATCTCATACTGGCAGGATAACCCTTCAAATGCGGCACCTGTATGGACTCAATTATTTTCAAAGGAAAAGAAACCACCTACTAAATTTATATATAAATATGAACAATCGACAGGTGAATCTTCTGGATTAACTACCATAAATTATACATTTGATTATAAATTCAAATACACAGAAGCTCCTCAAAATCTTATAGTTCATGCAAAGATCAATGGATATGTTGGTTATCAGATATTTTTTGAAAGACCTGATGGTATAAGTTTTGAAATTTATCGATCAGCACAAAATTTTGCTGATGAAGCTATTCGCTTCACAGCCGATACAGATTCCAGAAGTGTAACATATGATTTTGCAAAAAAATATGAAACAGAAGACACACTTTTATATGTTGATCCAAAAGATGTAAATGTTCTTCAAGTCCTATTTTCTAAAACTGAAAATGGACCCATCTCTCATCCAGAACCTTTACATGGGGATTACAAAATTCATATAAAAGTAACTTATCTCGATCCTTCTGCTACTTTCGATGAGCCATATATGGTATTGACTGGTAGAGTTTCTGGTCTTTTAGGAACTGACAATGCTAAAAGAGATCTTTTCTCTGGAATAATTGCAGGTATAAAATGGGCTTTTTTAATAGGAATGCTTGTTGCTGTTATATCTGTTTTTGTCGGTTTATTCTGGGGAGTCACAAGCACATACTTTGGTGGAGCCATTGATGAAGTTATGAACCGAATTTATGAGTTTTTTATAAATTTACCCATGCTTCCTATTTTAATCTCAATTTCAGCTGTTTTTAAGATCAGAATGGCTATTTTAATACCTTTACTTTGTCTTTTCAGCTGGGCTGGCTCAGTAAGAACCGTTAGAGCGATCAGCTTACAGCTTAAAGAAGAAGTTTTTATAGAAGCATCAAAAGCACTGGGAGCCAATCACTGGCGTATAATTTTTGTACATATTATGCCCCTTATTTTACCTCTAACATTTGCAAGTATAGCTTTTGCTGTTCCTGGAGCTATTTTAACCGAAGCAAGCTTGAGCATGCTTGGTCTTGGTGATCCTACAATAGTAACATGGGGACAGATATTACGTGATGCTGAATCAGGTGGTGCTTTTATCAACGGATTATGGTGGTGGATAATCCCTCCTGGACTTATAATGGCTTTATTATCCAGTAGCTTTGTGTTTGTTGGTTGGGCTATGGATAAAATATTACATCCAAAACTTCGAACTCGATAATTTAAGTATTTATTACTATAAAATGAAATTTAAAGGTATATCTATGGAAAAAGCATTGGTTATATCAAATTTGAAATTATATTATTATACATCTGCCGGAGTTGTAAAAGCAGTTGATGATATATCATTTCATCTTGAAAAAGGTGAAACGCTTGGCCTTGTTGGGGAATCTGGTTGTGGAAAAACAACAACTGGTTTTGCTATTTTAGGAATGCCCACACCTCCTGGAAAAATTGCTGGTGGAAAAGTCATAATAGATGATGAAGATATCACAACATTTTCAGAAACAGAACTTAGAAAAAAAATAAGATGGAAAAAGATCTCTATGGTCTTTCAAGGAGCAATGAATTGCCTTACTCCAGTATATACAGTTGGCAATCTTATGATGGAAACTTACCTGGAACATAGAAAAGAAGCTTCAAATGAAGAAGCATATGAAAGAATCATAAAATACCTTAATCTTGTTGGATTATCAGATGATATATACAAAAGATACCCTCATGAACTTTCTGGAGGGATGAAACAACGTGTAGTTATTGCCACAGCTTTGTTTCTTGAACCTCAAATCGTCATACTTGATGAGCCCACAACTGGTCTTGATGTAGTTGTTCAAGCTCAAATACTCAATCTTATAAAAGAACTTAAGCAAAAATTATCCATCTCCTCATTATTCATAACTCATGATCTTGCTACAGAAGCCGAAATAGCCGATAGAATATGTGTAATGTATGCTGGTAAAATAATGGAGATTGGAACAAACGAGCAGATATATGGAAGAGAAAAACTACATCCTTATACAGAAAAACTTCTTGGTGCTACTCCCCTTCTCCATAAAAAAGTTAATGAACTTTATTTTATTCCAGGAGTTCCGCCAGATCTTATCAATCCTCCAAAAGGTTGTATGTTTTATGATAGATGCCACGTCAGGATGGACATCTGTAAAGAGGAAGGACCTTCTATTAAAGAGATTGAACCAGGACATTCAATAGCTTGCTGGAGGTACAAATAATGGAAAAAAATAATGACTTTTTATTAGAGGTTAAAAATCTTAAAAAATGGTTTCCAACTCAGCATGGTCTATCAGCCTTATTTTTGAAGGAAAAAACTTATGTGAGAGCCGTCGATGGGATAAGCTTTTCAGTTAAAAGAGGAGAGACCTTTTGTATAATTGGAGAATCCGGAAGTGGAAAAACAACCACAGGGAAGATGATAATGCGATTATTGGAACCAACGGATGGAGATATAATTTTTAATGGTAAAAATGTTTCTCATATTAAAGGAGATGAATTAAAAGAATACCGACGAAATGTTCAAATGATATTTCAGGATCCTTATGCATCGATGAATCCACGTTTTAAAATCAAACAAGTTCTTGCTGAACCTCTTGTTATTCATAAAATCGGGGATTCTAAAAAATATCGAGATGAAAACTCAAAGAAACTTCTGGAGAGCGTTAAAGTGACTCCAGCTGAAGAATTTATGGACAGATTTCCTCATATGCTTTCAGGAGGGCAAAGACAGAGAGTATCCATCGCCCGCGGAGTTAGTCTTTCTCCGGCACTTATAGTTGCCGATGAACCTGTATCGATGATAGATCTATCTACTCGAGCAGAGATACTTGCTATGATGAAAAGTTTAAAGAGAGATTTTGGATTAACCTATATCTATATAACGCATGATCTTTCTACTGCACGATACTTTGCAGATACCATAGCTGTTATGTACCTTGGTAAAATAGTTGAAATAGGTAATGCTGATGATATAGTGGATAACCCCATTCATCCATACACAAGAGTTTTAATAAATGCTGTTTGTGAACCACTGCCGGGGAAAGTCAAGAAAATGAAGGAAATCAATATAAAAGGAGAAATCCCAAGTGCTGCAAAAATCCCACCAGGTTGCAGATTCCATACAAGATGTGTTTTTGCTGATGAGGATTGTAAAACTTTCCCTGAACCTGACCTTATGGATATTGGAAACGGTCATTACCATTCATGTAGAAGATCAGATGATCTTCCAAAATTTAAATTTTAAGATGAAAGGCTGGGATACCCGGCCTTTTTTAGTTTTCATAGATATCCTTCTGTTTATGTGTTTACGAAGAACCTTTCTTGTTTATTAGCATATTTTTAATTGAAGTAATTTCATCTGTTGTTATCGTTATATCAACAGTTTTATCATAATTTTGAATATCTTCTTCAGGTATTTCATCTATAAATCTTGAAGGAAAACAATCAAACTTTTTACCAAATTTTGATCTATTATTACAGTATGAGATAAAAAGATGCATTTTGCTTCTTGTCATTGCAACATAAAATAATCTTCTCTCTTCTTCAAATTCTTCCTCACTTACTATCTTTTGTGATGGTATAATTCCTTCTTCTGCTGCAACTATAAAAACAACTTTAAATTCCAGACCTTTAGCAGAATGTATTGTCATAAGATTTATGCAATCTTCTTCCTGTTCTTGTTGGTCTGAAGACATAAGTAATCTTATCCTTGAAGCAATATCATAAATGTTTGCAGATTCTTGATTTTGATAATTGTATAAAGAGGATATAAAACTTTCTATATAACCAATTTTTTTTTCAAAATTTTTATCATCATTCTGATTTTTGATATAATCTAAATAATTTATTTCACTTATCAGCTCATTAAAAGTTGAAGCAAAATTTTGATTTGATAAAAACTTTTTTTGATAATCTGTTATAAGTCTATAAAATCCCCTTATACTATCCTTTTCTGAATTTGTAAAATAATTATCAAATAGAGAAAATGATTTAGCCTGATTGTCAAACAAAGATTGCATAACTTCAAAGATATGTATCTCATATTCCAAAGATGCTTTGATAAGTTTTTCTACACATTTTGAACCTATACCTCTTCTGGGAGTGTTTATTACTCGTATTAAAGAAACCTCATCGAAAGGATTCAATATCGTAAAAAGGTAGCTACTGATATCCCTGATTTCCTCACGAGCATAAAAATTATATCCACCCCACACTTTATGTCTCACATCTTTAATTATAAATAACTCTTCAAATGCTCTTGATAGATGATTGTTTCTATAAAGTATGGCAATATCTTTATATCTTATTCCATCTTTGAATAAAAGATTATTTATATTTTCATAGACAAACATTGCCTCCTCTTCAGACGACTGAGCCTCAAAAACTGTTATTTTACTCCCACCAGGAATATTTGTCTTCATAATTTTATCTTTTCTAACCTTATTATGCTTAATTACGGCATGAGCCGCATGAAGAATTACTTCTGAGCTTCTATAATTTTTTTCAAGATTGATAATTTTGCAATCCTTAAAATCTTTTTCAAACCTGAGTATATTTTTTACCGTGGAACCTCGAAAAGAGTATATACCCTGGTCATCATCACCGACAACAGTTATATTCCTGTTTTTTCCAAGTAATTCTAATATCAAATTATACTGAACGACATTTGTGTCCTGATATTCATCGACCAGAAGATATTGAACGTTGGAAGTAATATCTAAAGCCGCACTTTTGAATTCATCCTCATTACGAGTCAATATCTCAAGAAGATTTAAAAGCAAATCATCAAAATCCATTATATTATGGCTTTTACAATAATTAATATAATTACTATAAAGTTTACCATGCATCTCATCTTTAAAAAATCCATCATAAATATCGAAAGCGTATGAATCATCAGTGATAGTTGAATTTTTCCTGTATGAAAAAGCTGAAGCTATGATTTTTGGATCCACATCAAGGTTCATCTCTTTTAAAAGTTTTTTGATGACCATTTCACTATCATTTGCATCATAGATAGAAAAATTTGGCTTGTAGCCTAATATGGCAGCATATTTTCGTAAAAGCCTGACAGCAAATGAATGAAATGTAGAAGTAATAACATATTTACCTTTTTCTGGTAAAAGCAGTTGAACTCTTTCCTTCATCTCTTCAGCTGCCTTATTAGTAAAAGTCAGAGCGACGATCTTAGAGGGAGTTATTTTATATTTATCAATAAGATAGGCTATTTTATATGTTATTACCTTTGTTTTTCCTGAGCCAGCTGGTGCTATAATAAGTAATGGCTCTCCAAAAAAAGTTACTGCATCTCTTTGTTCTTTATTAAGCTCTTTTTCTAATAAATCATATAAATTAAATTGTCCCACAGATCTTCCTGCACTCAAAGTGTATTTTTCGACATTTCAAAGGATAAGAACAATATTAAAAGTTATTTTAATTCTATTTTATTATGCCAGTTTCAACTTTTTAGCAAAGAGTTAGGAAAGATTTAAATCTCAAAATTAATTTGCTAAAATTTACTGAAATTGATTGAAAATATCATTAGATTTATAAAAATGTTTTTCAGTTAATATGTGTCTTTGATAATTAAAGAAATAAACCTTTCATATAAAATCATCCACAACTTAAAGATACATAAAAAAGATAAATTTTAAAGCATAATAATAGAATATTATTGAAAAATAGTTGATCTTTAAGACAAAAACATTAAAAAAAACATAATAATACAAGATAAATGAAAGTCATACAAATCTTAAATTAAAATACTATAGTTAAAATACTATGTTTATTTCATTTGTCTTTTGAATATTCTGTCGGTCAGCTTCTGAAAGGTCCGCTGTTGTATACTCAGGAACCATAATATTTGGTAGATAGACTATGATTCGAAAAACCTTTTTGTTTATAAGTGTTACATGCAAAAAAGAATAAGGGACATTCTGGTCAACTTTAATAAAAACCTGTTCATTTATAAACTTTATAGGCACATAAAGAATCTTAGGATATCCTGTATACGAATAATAGACTATCTTTGCTCCATAGCTGGAAAGCTGACACACCTTTAACCTGAAAATAAAATTTTCCACTACATCATTTTGTTTATAAGTAGTAGTTTGAGCAAATCCTGAAATGGTGAAAATGAGTAATAGAATAAGGATAAATAATATGTTTTTTTTCATTTATCCACCCCTTTATAATAATTTATATCTCATTCATATGTAAAAATCGTAGCATAATAGGTTAAACATAAAATCTAATAGAATTAATTTATATCTATAAAAATGCTACCATTATTACTATCATAAATATTACCATCAAATCATTTATAGATTTTTTCACTCTTAAAAAAGCATAATTTACATTATGGTCAATCTTTCAATAATATTTTGAAAAAACAATACTATATTTCTTTTCACTTATTATACTTTCGGAAAATTAAAGGTCAATATTGAAGATTTTTTTTATTTTATATATTTTTATTTTGTTATCTTGACAATTTATATTTAATGAATATTTTAAAAAGGCGTAAAGTATTAATATTGTTAAGTTTCACCTACAGGAAAATTTAATTTAAATAAATTATTTTAGTATCCTTAATCAAGGTTTTCTTTTTTTCAATTAGCAGATGCAAATACCGAAAATCTGAAATTCGAGGAATATAAAAAGTCTATACTACCTTTAAAAAAAGAAGTATTCTTTTCATTTTTTAAGAGAGTGAATGAAAAATAAAGTTTCTGTGAAGTTTTTGTCAAGTTTACAGCACTTTCTTAATTAAAAGTGAAATTATATTATAAAATTTAGAAAGAGAGAGAAAAAAATGGATACAAATCAATTTATTTCAGTTACTTCTACAATAGATAAGCTCATGAAGGAAAATAGGATCAATGAAGCCATTGTCATAGCTGAGAATGAACTGCAGAAAACAAAAGAAAATCCTATTCTATATTCTTTACTTGGGGAGCTTTATGAGAAAGTTGATATTGATAAATCTATCGAATATTTTAAAAAGGGACTCGAACGTTTTCCCGACAATCTCTATCTTTTGATAGGTTTAGGATTCGTTTATTATAATAAAGACTACTTTATTGAGGCACTTAACTATTTTAAACAGGCCTGGTTTAATGATCCATTAAATATCAAACTTATTACAGCTATAGGAAATGCACTACGAAACCTTAAAGACTTTCAAAAAGCTGAAAAATTTTATAGACTGGCCATTGCTCTTGAACAAAAAAATGTTTTTGCTCTATTTGGCCTTGCAGATTGTTATAGAGGCATGAATCAACATGCTAATGCTCTTGAAATATGGATAAAACTTGCTGAAATTGAACCTGAAAATAAAATATTTTTAACAAGAATTGGTGATGCTTATCGAATGCTTAAAGAGTATGAAAATGCACTTATTTACTATAATAAGGCTCTTGATTTAAACTATGATTTCTATGCTGAGCTTGGGAAGGCATTAACCTATGAACAAATGGGTCAGATAGAACAGAGCCAGGCAATTTTTGAATCAATTGAAAATAGGGAAGAAAATAATTCAAGATATTCTTATGAATATATCAAATTCCTTTTAAGAAATAACCTGAAAGATAAAGCAAAAGAAGTTTATCAAGAATCTTTGAAAAGATTCCCTGACAATAGATATATTCTTTCACTTTCTCTATAATCATACTATTCATGCTTCGCAAATGGTTTAATATCTGGAAATCTTTATTGACTCAAAATTGTTCTTTTTTATTCATACAGTCAAAATCTAAAGTCTATGAATAAGATCAATAATCTCAAAAGACAAAAAAATAAAGAACTGTCGAAAACCAATATCTATCAAAAAAATTATTTCAATTGTATTTAAAAATACTATTGTCCCCAATAGTATTTTTTTGAAAATCTTGATCTATTTCTTATGTTTTTATTAGTAAGTTCAGTTTGAGGATCATCAAGGATTACTGAGATTAGTGATATAGAAAACATCATTACACCAAAAAGATAGTATAATATTTGAAATATCAATTTATTTTTTATTTTAAAATTTTCTTGCTTTGTATTCTCTTTATTAAAGATTATGAATTTTTCATTTTTTTCCTTCAAATTTGCAATATATTTTAAAGATTCATAGTTTTCATTATCAATTTCAGCAATAATTTTATTAATACTTTCGTTTTCTTCTTGAAGTTGACTTAGAGTATTTGTTTTATTTATAATTTGTTCATATCTAACAATTATTTTTGGAACTGGTATTATCAAAAAATAGAAAACAGCCATAAATACTATAAAAAAAATAAAAATTATTTTGCTGGGTGACATCATATTTATTTATCGGAAGGCATAATAAGAATATTTATGATATTTAATAAAATTGATTTTCAATTCTCCTGACTGATTATAGGATATACTCCAATCGAAAATCTGGCAATGAACTTCATAACAAAAAAGTCAAAAGTCAGAGAATAAACTTGATAATATATTTACAAAAAGTAGGAAACATATTTAAAAGATACAATAGGTAATTTATGAAGCTCAAAATTTCAGGCAATAAATAAAAAGATTATGCACCTTGCTTAAAAAAAATTATTTTTCCTGAAGTTTATCGATTACTTTTTTGCAAAAATAAGAGATTATAGAATGAGCTATAGAAACATTGAGGCTTTCAACCTGATCATTTTGATCAATTACAATAAAAGAATCACAAAAATCAGAAATGCTTTTTGAGATACCCATACCTTCATTTCCAAAAATTATCAAACCAGGAATATTTCTTAACAAAAATTTCTCATCTGGCAAAGATGATTTACCTTCTTTTTTTGAAGTACCAATTATTTTTATATTATTAGCTTTCAACAAAGAAAAAAAAGACTCATACTCATCATTTTTAATAAGAAAAATATTATCTAGTTGTAGTATAGCTCCAGCACTACTTCGAATAACTTTTGGTGAAAATGGATCTACGCTATCTGCAAAAAGGAAGATATTCTTAAAATAAAAGGCAACTGATGTTCTTATTATTGTACCCAGATTACCAGGATCTTGAAGGTTTTCGAATCCCATCAGAAAACTTTTTTCTTTTACATCTTTTACATTAAATTCATCGATAGTTTTAATATTATTTTTAACATAAAAAATTGTTACACAATTATACGCAGTTTTTGTTGTTGACATCCTTTGTAATAATGATTCATCAACAATGTAAATCGAAATTTCATCATCGATAGAATGCAAAAAAATTTTGGATTTTTCATAAAAAATTTTTGTTAGTAAAATGCTATGAATTTTAATTTTATTTTTTAAAAGCTCATTTAATATATTTTCTCCTTCAGCAAATGCAAGGCCACTTCTTTTTCTTTCAACAGGATCTTTTAATGAATTCAAAAATTTGACTATTTTTGGTGATATTTCTTTCACTTTAAATCCTTAAAATCTATAACTGCTAATTAATATTTAAATTAAATAACATCATAAACATTTTGCATAAAAAATAAGTACTTACAATAGACAACAAAAATGTAAATAACCAGGAAATTGTTAGTTGTATCAGTAGTTTTGAATTAAATATTTCAAAACCTTTACTGTAACCTATTCCAAGAAGACTCCCGGCAAGTGTATAAACCGTTGATACCCTGTAACCAAAACCACTTGTTAATATTATAACCAGAGATGAAGCAAGATAAATACAAAATCCCCTTATAGGTGATATCTTCAAATTTTCGATCTTTATCTTTGAAAATCTTTTTCTTCCCAGAAGCATAATCCCCGATGACAATGCGATACTCCCGGCAAGTAAAAGAATAGCAATACAGGTTTCAAGCGTTTGAATTTGATAATCTTTTAAATTTAAGTTAAATATTTTTCCTCTATTAAGAATATAAATATAAATGAATAAAGATGCCAGACTGATAGCATTTCCTGTGTCATTAGCACCATGTGCAAAAGAAATAAAGGGAAGTAAAATTTTTTGCATTGGTTTGAAAAGATTTTCAATACCTTCATATTCTTCAATAATTCCTTCAATAGAAACTTGCTTTGAATCTTGATAATATAATTGCTTAAATCTATCAGAGCTGTTTTTTATTCTTTTCCCATTTTTAATAAATAAATAAACCATCAAGATGATTATTGAAAATAATGTTAATGTTATAACAATTCTGGAACTAAAATCCAGTTTGTTTATTATCTTTAAACAAAAAAAGAAAATAAAAATAAGGAAAAATAAAAATAAAAATGGAAAAGATTGAGGATTTTTCTTTTTAAATATAAAAAATTTTATAGACTGGTAAAATAAGAAACCTGCAACAAGTCCTAATATTGGTGTTAAAATCCAGATAAGAGCAATCTTTAAAATAGCTGGATAAAATAGCTTGAATTTGAATAGATAACCTATGCCGATAATCCCACCGATCATTGTATGACTCGTTGATATAGGAAATGGAATAAATTGTGATGCTAAAAGAAAAACAAAAACAACAATGAGTATGGAAATAATACTTATGAAAAGAAGATCTATATTATTATATAAAGGAGTTAGATCTACAATCCTGTTTATTATTGTATTGGCTACTATTGACCCTAAAAAAATTGCACCCAATATTTCACCTATGATCATCAACCAGAAGTTTGAGTTCAGTTTATCAGTTTTATCATTATTTTGTATCGAAGGTTGAACAATTACAGGACTATCATTTGCACCTATAAAAAAACAAATCAATAATGTTATAAGTATTATTAAAGCAATCATCTGCATACAACTATTCTTTATTTTAAAAAATCAAGTATTTTATCAGCTAATCTCGCTATCATATTTGGTATTTTGGATAAAATGATAACAAGATTATTAAAATGAATTATATCAATCGCATTAAGTTCATTTTTTCTTGAAAAAGCCCATTTACCTAACTTTAAAGATATAAGATCTATTTTATGTTCAATATCTGATAGATTATTTATTATTTCAATTTGCTTTTCAATGATTTTTTTAGAATATGAGAGATAGAATGTCTTTTCAAGATTAGATATCAATATGTAATATTCATCTATCGATTTTATCACTTCATCTACCAGCTCAAAAAGAAGAGTTTTGATATCTTCAGTGATAGAAATTTCAAGTAAATTCAAAGAGATCAGTTTACCAAAATCTTCTAAGCTATCGATTACATTATCCTGTATATGTATAAACTCCAATAAGTCTTCCCTTTCAAAGGAAAGTTTTAAAGCCTTTCTCAGCAAATCTCTAAATTCATTTTTTATTCCATCTGCTTTTCTTTCTATTGATGATAAACTTTCTATCAAATCATCATCATCAATCCTATCCATGTAATTATTTAATGCTTTTTTTATATATTTTGAAGCTTCAATAAGATAAGAAGCATGCTGTTCAATAAGTGAAATTATTGTTTTTTCAGGCAAAATTCTCTGAAATATCGTACTATATTTTCTCATATTGAATTATTCTTCCTTAAAATACTAAAATACAATTATTTTTATTTCGCAAAATCATAAAAAGATTCTGTTTTATGGTAAAATTGCGAAATCTTTTTAACAATACATTTTAAATGTCAAAAGTCGAAAGTCTATAATTCTTCAATAATTCTTTAATAAATCTTGATTTTTTAATAAGCAGAGAAAATTTATCTTAACTACAAACAGAAAAGTTCATTCTATTTCTCTACTGAATAAATATAATGAATAAATCATTTTTTATAATTAAAAAATCAATGATTAAAGCAAAGCAAATATTTTAAGCATTGCAAAAGTGGCTGCAAATATGTCTGCTGCACCACCAGATGATATATCTTCCTTTATGCATAAATTATTCAATTGCTCTAAATGTTTTAGCATGGAATTAATATTCTCTGAGTTTAATGCTTTCTCTGTAAGATCTTTATATTCGTTTAGTACCCTTTCCCCTTTTTTACCAAGTATATTTGTATCCTTAATATTAAAAGAGATGAAGGCAAATAACTTTAAAAAAATGTACTTCTTTATCTCAAAGGAATGAGTATTGTATGAGAATGAATCTATTGAAAATTTCTCTTTTAATCTTAAAAAGAAATTTATTGCATCAAATATTATTGGATAACCTTTACCAGCTTCTTCAAGAACCCCCCGGTATCTATATTCCCTGTAAACTTTTGCTCCATATGTGTCTTCAGGGAGATCTGCAGAATTTATCTTGTAAGATGTTAGGATTTGACCTACTCTTTGAACTATATATGAATATGTTTTTATATATGAATATCTTTTTATATTAAAAGAGTTTCCTTCATTATCCAATAATTTGTATTCATAGACTTCCGAAAAAATATACATTGCGACAAAGAGGATTGAATAGGTAAATATAATACCTTTATATGTATTTACACCTTTTGTCTTTGAAAACATCTGGTTCTCAACAATCGCACCAAAATGAATAAATCTTTCTATCTCTTCTTCCAATATGGAAAAAAAATAATCCATAAGTTCTTCATCTTCAATATGGAAAGTCATACTATCCTTCACCATGGATTCTTGTTCCAGATAAAAAGATTTATCACACAGATCCATTAGTCCATTGAGATATTTTCTGATTAGAGGAATCGATTCAAACATCATAAAAAAATCCATATCTTTGTGTCTACCCTGTGATATGGGAGTCACAAGACCAGGCTTGGGATGAAAGGAAAGTTCAAAATATAGTGAATCTATAAAAGAGTTTATTATTTCATCAATATCTTCATTTGAAGATAATTTAACAAGTTTTATGCTTCTCACTTTTACCCTTTAAAAATTAATTAAAAAAACATGATTTACCTGAATTAAACTATTCAATGCCTGTAATTACCTATAATTTTATTTCCAAAAGATACAGTTTTGTTATTCCGTATCTTCGACAATCCAGAATGTTAAATTTAGAAAGATCGGGATCCACCTTTTTATAAATCTGAAAAAATAAAGTTCCACCTTTTTTTAAACGGTTATATTGATAAATATATCTTAATATTTCATCTTCAAAGCCGAGAAAATAAGGTGGAGAAGCAAATATATAATCATATTGAAAATCCCACCTTCGTAAAAAGTTCCTGAAATCAAGAGAAAATACATTTCCTTTCTCATTGATATTAAGAAGGTTTTGTCTTATAACACGGCAGGCTTTTTTATTTGAGTCCACGAAATCAGCAAGGTAAGCACCTCTTGATAGAGCCTCTATACCATAATTGCCACTGCCTGAAAACAGATCCAAAACACTTGAACCACTTATTTTATCTCCTATAATATCGAAAACAGCCTCCTTAACCATGCTTATCGTTGGTCGGAGTCTTGTCTCTGGAACCAATATTACTCTGCCTTTATACTTTCCACCAATAATCTTTATTCCATCTTTCATAATTTGCCTGGATTGATTTATTTTTTATGTTAACAGGAAAATAGTAAAGTTAAAAGCTAAAAAAAGGATCAATATACAATAAATTTTTAAGCCTAGCTTTCAACAAATTCCTTTTGCCAATTTTATAATCATGATTCAGGAAGAACAAAGTCTAACTACAAAATCTAAAAAAACAAAGAATAAAAAAGAAAATTTAAAAATTCTATCTTTTAAGAGGAGTATCTTTTATTAAAATTTCATTACTTTAGTCGTTATTATTTGAGCAAAATATAACATTAACAGTAATATTTTCAAAAAATTAAGAAAAAATACATGATATTGTAAATTGCTTAAACAGAATCAGAAATGATTTCATTGTAAAGAATAGCTGTAGATTCTAATAAAAAACTATCATTCCCTGGTTTAGCCATTAGATGCATGCCAATACCAATTTTGTTATCTCTATTAAAGGCATATGGAACCGATATGGCAGGAGAACCAATAATATTTGCAGTAACTGTGAATAGATCAGCCGAGTAGATATCAATAACCGACATCTGCTGACCAATTTTCTTTAAATATGATGGTGTAGTTGGAGTAAAAATAAGATCGACATTTTCAAAAAAATTATTGTAGATAGATATGAGATATTGCCTTATATCCTGAGCCTTTGAATAGTATTTATCCTGGTAACCTGAAGATAGGACAAAATTACCTATAATTATCCTTCTCAACACCTCTTTACCAAAATTTTCTGATCTCAATTTATTTACATTTTCAAAAAGATCGGATTTAGCTATTCGCCTTGCATCTACAACTTTTTTACCATATCTTATTCCATCGTACCTTGCAAGATTTGAGGATGCTTCAGCTGGAGCTATAATATAGTATGTAGCCAGAGGCAAATCCAAAGGAACAGATACAGATAGTTCGATAACTTCATGCCCTTCTTTTTTAAAAAATTCAATTTGATTAAAATACTCATTTTTTGTCTGTTCACATGAAATATACCTGTCAAGACCTTTCAGTATTCCTATTTTGAGTTTTTTATCTTTAATATCTTTCAATAGATCCAGATACTGTAACTTTTGATTGGAATTCTTATAGTTGAGTATCTTCATAGAATTTTTTAAAAATTCATTTCTTTTAATCTCGCCTGTCGTCATGTCATGAGGGGAAACATGGGCAAGAAGATCAAAAACAACAGTCAGATCGTAAAAATTTGAGGATAAAACTCCGATCTCATCAAAAGATGATGCAAAAGCTGTAAGTCCGTATCTTGATATAGCTCCCCATGATGGCTTAAAACCCCATATGCCACATAAACTTGCTGGTTGTCGAACAGATCCTCCAGTATCGGAGCCAAGTGCAACCGGCACCATACCTGCAGCAACAGCAGCAGCACTGCCTCCGGAGGATCCACCTGGTATGAAATCATAGTTTAAAGGATTCTTCGTTGGCTTATAGCAAGAATTTTCGCAGGAAGAGCCCATGGCAAACTCATCCATGTTCGTTTTACCTGCAATAAAAGCCCCATTTGAAAGCAGTGTCTCGATAACATCAGCATTGTAGGTCGGTCGATAGTTTTCAAGTATTTTTGAACAACAACTATTTGTATAGCCTTTAACTGCAATATTATCTTTTATTGCTACTGGTAAATTTTTTAAAAGTGTTTTAGATAAATTATCAATATTTTCCAGGCAAGATTTGTATTCTGGTTTTTGGATAAAAGCAAAGATTTCATCGTTTTTTTCAAGATTTTTGGAATAAAATTCCATAAGATCTTTCTTTTTTTCAGATAAAAGGTAAGAATTTTTTATATCAATCATCGTTATCCTCTTTTTTTTCCTTATCAAGGAGTAAAGGAGTAATACAAAAATCGTCTTCTGTATTTGAAAAATTTGAATGAAGAAGTTTTATTTCTTTAAAAACATATTCATTATCTTCTCGTAAAGAACTTGAATCAATATTTTTAAGATTATAATTTATATTGCAATTGCTGATATTATTAAGATTTGAGTTAAACTGATGATCTAAATCTTTATTTAAATGAATATTAAAAGTTGAAATCTTTTCAACAAAATGCAAAATATTTTTAAATTCATTTCCAAGGGATTCATCTATCTTATCTAATCTACTAAGGTAAGATAGTTTCTCAAAAATATTATCATTCAGCATAATTCCTTCCTTTTCTATCAATCAAAGCAAAACCAGAATAAAATTATCTATATTAAGTTAAGAATATTTATCATACTCATTTACTTCAATATATTTAATAGCATATTTTGAAAATTTTTGTTTAAAACTTTTAATCCTATTGTCGATACAATAAAAAATCGTATAAATTATAGAACATCTAATTTTTATTTAATATTCGATTAATTTATAGTTTTTCAAAGTATTTTTTGATTTTTTAATTTATTCATATTTCATTTTTTCACTTTGACTTAACCACATAAATTAAGATTAAGAGCATATCTGCTGTTTTTACTCTTTATAATTCTAGTATAAGTATTACCCATAAAAAAAAGAAGAACCAATTTATTGAATTTCTAAAAAAATTAAAAATGCAATAGCTAAAAAAATGATGTTTTAAAAAAGATACTTTGCACTTTTATTCATTTATATTAAAAAAAAGTTTTCAAAATTTTAAATTATGTCTTATCATATGTTTGGTGAAAATGTTTTTGATACCGAGGAAAATATGAAAGAAAAAAGAAGATTTTCCATTTCGCTCAAATTATCATTAGTAGTTATTATAACATTGATACTCGTATTTGGTTTTTTTACCCTGATAATATATAGAGGACTTATTTCCAGCGAAACCATTAAAGCAAAAGATAACCTGCTAAATTCCATTTCTCTAGTATCAAATTTTATTGAAGAATCTGTTTCTACTACAGTAAAAGTAATAAATAAATCACTCGAAGATATTGAGATTTATGAGCTTTTAAATATACAAAACTATACTGAGCTAACAAGATACATTACATCTTTTATGATTTCGTTCCCATACCTTGAAGGTGTTTATGTATTCAATAAAGATGGTACACTTATATCTTCAACAGCAAATATTAAAAATCTGAAACTTTCTGATTTTCCATTTTCGAAGGAATTCCTATCAATGAAAGGGAACTCTTACATAAACAATTTTGCAGTTCTTTCACCAGTTACAAAGACTCCTATTATAGCCATTGGAAGACGTCTGATTCTGGAAGATGATCGAGTTTACTATCTTCTTGCCCCTTATTCTATCTCTAAGTTTGCTTTTCAAAACCTATCCACCAAAGTATTTGGAAAGACTGGTTTTATTGCACTTGTTGATGAAAGAGGGATATGCTTTCATCATAAAGATTCCAATCTTATTATGACTTCAATGAACCAGACTGACTATATAGATATACTTCTTCATACAAATGAGATGAGAGGTTACTTTGATTATGATTATCAGGGCATAAAAAGTATTCTTGTATACAACAAACTTAATAGCCTTCCATGGTTCGTTTATGTCACTCAATCTTATGAAGAAATACTTCACGACTCGCACATAATTATAAGGAATATCTTATTTGAGCTTGGAGCAAGTTTAGTTGTTATGATAATTCTTATTGTTCTGGTTACAAATAATGTAGTTGTTAAAAATATTTTAAAACTTGTAGACCCTATTGTAAAGCTATCTTCGGGAGATCTTCGAGTTAACTTTATCGATAAAACAAATGATGAGATAGGTTACATAGCCTTACAACTGAATAATCTTGTTAAATCAATGAATACAGTTATTCAGAATGTTCTTTTAAAAGCAAATGATCTCAGTAATACTGGTATTGATCTGGCAAGTAATATGGAAGAAACCGCTGCTGCGATTTATGAAATCAATAAGCATCTAGAAAGTTCCAAAAATCAAATAGATGAACAGTCTGTTGCTGTAACTCAGACATCTGCAGCTGTTGAACAACTAACAAGATCCATAGATAGTCTTAACAATATAATTGAAAGCCAGGCAGCATTCATAACAGAGGCATCTTCAGCCATAGAAGAAATGGTTTCAAATATCGTTTCTGTTGCTCAAAACACTGAAAACTCCGGTAAACATACTTTAGAACTTTTGAAAATTGCAGAAGAAGGTAAAACAAAACTTGATAAAGTTTTTATTACGATCAAAGAAATAACAAAAATGTCTGAAAATCTTATGTCAACTACAAAACTTATTATGTCAATTGCCGATAAAACGAATCTTCTTGCCATGAATGCAGCAATAGAAGCTGCACATGCAGGAGAATATGGTAAAGGTTTTGCCGTTGTCGCAGATGAGATAAGAAAGCTATCCGAACAGACATCAAATCAATCAAAATCCATATCACAAAATTTGAACCAGATTAAGCAATCCATTGATTCAGTAGCAAATGAATCAAAGGAAACTTCAGATGCATTCGATTCTATTCTGGATAAGATTTCATTTGTTAATACAGCTGTTGAAGAATCCAAGATTTCTATGAATGAACAGAAAGAAGGAAGCAAACAGATTCTCGAAGTTTTAAAGCAGATGAATCAAATAACGTCAACTGTTAAAAATAGCGCTTCAGAAATGAAAGCAGGGAATAATGAAATCCTGGACGCGGTAAAAAAGTTAAATCAGATATCGCAAAATGTGAAATCCAGTATGGATGAAATAACAAAAGGAACAGCCGAAATAAATAAAGCTGTTGGGAACGTTTCTAAACTTACAAATGCTACAAAGTCTCATATATTGGCATTAATTGAAGGGACAAAGGTATTTAAAGTCATTGAAAATCAAAAGAACATAACTGATGAAGAAAATAATCAAAAAAATATTGAAATCCAATCCGATGAATCACCAAAACAAATTGATGTTAAAAAAGAATAAAAATATGATTGCAAAAAAAAATACTTTACTTATCTGTTTACTATTTGTTTTATTATCATCAATTTCTCTTTTAAGTCTATACATTTATCTTGAACTTTTCACTGACAAAACTTCAATCGATTTTGAAAATATCGATCAAAGAGAAAATGAAACAAAAAATCAGACAAATCCGGTTTCTATTTTTCATTCAAAGATAACTGAAGGTTATTATGATCAAAAATCTTATTATAACTATGCGGATTCAGAATTTATTTATAAAAGTATTGGCTTAAATTTTCGAAATGATCGACACGCACATTATATATATAAATTAGGAGTCTTAATTCAGGAGATCTACAATATTGAGAATATCAACTTATCTACTGTTAAATTCCAGGATAATAAAGATTCCATCTTAAATGCTATAGCTTTAAAATTGAACCCTATCTCTTTTAACTACAGTGATACTGAGTCTAAAAACAAGATATTTAAAGATGTTAAACAATTAGTAGATGAAAAGATAATCGATAAACATGAATTAATGAATATTATAATTCCCAACCATACGATTATTTTATCAATCATTTACACTGATGCATTTGCAAGATCCATACTAAAAGAAGCGTATAATGATAATCCATCAAGCGATTATTACAGAGATTTCTTATTTTATAGAGATATATATTACCCGGTTCGAGAAAGTTTTATAGAATTGTTTGATTTTTATTTTTCAAATTTTAAAAAACCAAATATTTCATATAATAAAAAAGCTAAAATACTTAAAAACAATACGTATACTGTACCAACAAGAAAATCCCTTTCACAAAATCATCAAAATGCTCTGGACATCTTTTTTAACAAGATAAAAAATAATGGAAAATATGAAATAGGTCCTGAAATATATTCTATGACTTCTGGTATTGTTGTAGCCTCAGAGAATGATTGGCAGGGAGGAACTACATTCGAATCCTATAAAAATGGCGGTATTTCACCAAAAAGTGGGAATGGAGTAATAATCTATGACCCAACTCAAAAATGGTTTATTTTTTACTTTCATATGTATAAAACTACCGTAAAAAGAGGAGATATTATCAAAGCAGGCGATATGATAGGATACGGAGGAAACACTGGTTTAAATGCACAGAAAAAAGGACATGGGAAGCATCTGCATATCGAAATATATGACTGGAAATCAAAAAGTTTTTTTAATTGTTATAAACTAAAATCTATTATATTTGGTCAGTAAAAGATCACTTCTAATCTTAGAATTGATTATTCCTGATTGTAATTTTTCCTAATTGAAATAAAGGATGAAATTTTACAGTAATTCAATAATAATTGAAAATCAAGCAGTTTGAAGATGAATGATAAATATATTATACCGATAAATGCCCTATTTTCTTACGAATACTAAAAGATAAAAAATTCACCACAAAAAGCCACATATCTTTATATTGCGAAGCTGGTATAGAAGGCAAAAATAGGTGCAAAAGATTTTAATGCAAAGAAAGATCTTGAAAAGTTCCAGAAAATTTTTTGTATAACTCAGAAAAATCTTCAGAAGGAATTGCAAAAGAAAATAACTGGCAGTAAAACAGTTTAGTTGCATCCTTTATTACAATAAAAGTACTTTAAGTATTATCAATTATATAAAAAAGGCTGCTAAAAGCAGCCCTTTTTATATAAAACATGAAATAAATCATCTTTTCGTAAAAAGCTAAAAGCAAATTTTCAAGAAGATCTATCTTTCTACTCTTGAAAACAGCAATAAGTAATAGACTATTTTTTAAAATTTTTCTTTACAAATTCAGCCAAAATATCAGTCAAATCTGGTTTACCTATTTCCTGCAACTCATATATGACTCGATAAGCAGGTTTTTTAATCTTGATAATTCTGGAAAGATCTATAGGTGTTGCAATAATAACTAAATCACAATCTACCTTATTGATAGTTGTTTCAAGATCTTTAATCTGAGCATCTGAATAACCCATAGCTGGAAGTAAAGTGCCAATATATGGATATTTTTTATAGGTTTCTTCAATTTTACCAACAACCCAAGGTCTTGGATCAACAAGAGTAGCAGCACCAAATTTTTGAGCAGCAACAACGCCTGCACCATATGTCATCTCGCCATGAGTTAAAGTAGGACCATCTTCAACGACAAGAACTCTCTTGCCCTTTATATCTTCCCATTTATCAACAAAAATTGGAGAAGCAGCATCAACAACAATAGCATTTGGATTGGCAGTCTGAATATTTTTTCTTACTATCTGAATATTTTCATTTGAAGCTGAGTCGATCTTGTTTATTACAACAACATCAGCCATGTATAGATTTGTCTCACCAGGATAGTACTTCAGTTCATGACCTGGTCTGTGAGGATCGACAACTGTAATATGAAGATCTGGTTTATAAAAGGGCATATCATTATTACCACCATCCCATAAGATAACATCACAACCATCTGGATCATTTTCAGCTGCTCGTAAAATAGCTTCATAATCAACGCCAGAATAAATAACATTTCCTCTTGCTATATGTGGTTCATACTCTTCCATCTCTTCAATGGTACAATTGTGCTTTTTAAGGTCTTCTATTGTAGCAAATCTTTGAACTTTCTGTTTTTCAAGATCTCCATATGGCATGGGGTGTCGAATAGCAACAACTTTCTTCCCCATCTTTTTTAAGATATTAGCAACAGCTCTGGTTGTTTGTGACTTACCGCAACCTGTTCTAACAGCACAAACAGCAATAACTGGTTTTGTAGATTTGATCATGGTTTTTCTGGAACCAACAACTGTAAAGTCAGCACCAGCAGCCATAACTCTTGAAGCATGATGCATAACATACTCGTGCATAACATCTGAATAAGAAAAAACAACTTCATCAATAGAATGCTTCTTAACAAGAGGAATAAGATCTTTCTCGTCTTCAATAGGAATACCATCTGGATAAAGTTTCCCGGCAAGGGATGCGGGATATTTTCTTCCTGCAATATCAGGAATCTGTGTGGCTGTAAAGCAGACTACTTCATAGTCAGGATTATCTCTATAAAGCACATTAAAATTATGAAAATCTCTACCAGCAGCACCCATTATTATGATCTTTTTTTTAGACATGTATAAACTCCTTAGATCATTTTATAGATAGATAGCATGCATATTTTTAAAGTAAAGATGTTTTATTGTCAAAAGTATTGAAATAATCTAATTATATTCGTATCATCATAATTTTCAAAATAAATATTAAATAAATATTGAATCTAAATTTTAATAGATTTCAACATAAAAGATTTTGATAAACTTTTAATTGCTTTTAATTTCAACTAGATACTTAAATTTATTTAATTTTAAAAATGATTTGACATTTAAAACATAGATTTTAAAATAAGATTGAGATAAGTTATCTTTATGCAATGGAAATTTTTAATTTTTTAAGGAGTAATTTTTATGAAAAAATTTACCATTATTTTTGTTCTTTTACTTGTTTTGGCTTCTTTTTTTGCCTGTCAGAAAAGTTCAGATCTTTTAAAGGTTGGTACAAATGCCGAGTATCCTCCATTTGAATACACTGACCCGGATTCCAAAGAGTTTAAAGGTCTGGATATGGATATTGCCAGATATATTGCAACAAAATTGAACAAGAAACTTGAAATAGTCGACATTGACTTCGATTCTCTCATCCCATCACTCCAGAACAACAAGTTTGATATGGTTTTAGCAGCTATGACTATAACTGATGAACGAAAAGAGAAGGTTGATTTTTCTATCCCATATTACACAGCAAATCAATCTATTATTACTAAATCAGATTCTACCCTTACAATTACTTCAGAAGAAGAACTTGCTAAACTTAAGATTGGTGTGCAAAGAGGAACAACTGGTGAGGCATATATAGACGAGACTTTTATTCAAGCTAAAAAAATGAAAGATACTCAACTCGTTCGTTTTGATAATAATGTAAATGCTGTTCAGGAACTATTAAATGGCAATGTTGATTGCGTTATTATCGATGATTCAGCAGCAAAAGGATATGAAAAACTTAAACCTGTAAAGATCATTTATACTATCCAGAGCAATGAAAGCTATGGTATTGCATTCCCAAAAGGTTCCAAACTTGTTGAAAAAGTTAATAAAATTCTCGAAGAACTTTTAGGTTCACAACAGTGGCTTGAATTAATCAAATTATACTTCTAACGATGCACTCTTGACCTTCTACATGCACATAACAGTCAAAAGTTTAATGTTCCGAGAAAAGATCTTAGGCAACAATTCAGTGTCTTGGATTAATGTTTTGGCAATATATTATAACAAAAAAACTCTAAAGTCAGATGAAAAGTATTGCTTTTAGTGTTAATGTGCAAAACAAAATTTAATCTTGTAAGAGGGCAATAAATTTTGCTTGTTTGCCAGCATATGGTTGCTAAGAATGAGTGGAGTAATATTTATTGATTTTTTATTGTTACATAGTCTCATTATAAAGTGATCTTTTATTACCTTTTGCCTGAAGCTTTTTTTTGACTATATGCATTTTTTGAAGGTTTATTTAATTTAGACATAAGGTTTTGTTATATAAAAAGTAATAATTTGTATAAAAGCATGAGGAGTTATTCTTCATGCTTTTATTTTAAAATGGATTTCTTTACAAAGATTTCAAGCAATATGTGATTTTGGATTTTGAACTTGCAAAAATATTTATTTTAATCTATTGATTTGAAGTTTTTATCATAATGCTTAAGTTTTAAGCTTATAAAACCGTTAAACTAGTTTATAAGCAATTTATTTTGTGTAAAGTCAATGAGCATATAGAGGATATTTATTTTATTCAAACGAAGGTGGAGATAAATGGAAATATTTGAACATAATCTTTTATTTCTTTTTAAAAACATGCCTATGCTATTATCGGGTGCATTGACTGCTATTTTACTTACTTTTACCTCTATAATAATAGGTCTTGTCGTTGGAATTATGGTAACTTTTTTCCGAATTTATGGTTCAAAATTTACCAAAAAGCTAATGTTTGCATACGAGTGGTTGTTAAAAGGAACACCTCCTCTTATATTGATTTTTATCTTCTATTTTGGTTTAGGTAATTATTTAAATCTCGGAGAGTTTTTTGCAGCTGCTTTAGCTCTTGGATTAAGATCATCAGCTTATCAAGCCCAGATATACCGGGGAGCTGTATTATCGATATCGACAGAACAGACCGAAGCCGGACTCTCATTAGGACTTTCTAGATTTAAAACATTTTATCTTGTTATTCTCCCTCAAGCTATTAGATTATCATTACCTGGTTTTACCAATGAATTTACGATAGTTTTAAAAGATACTCCATTAGCATATGGAGTTGGACTTGTTGAAATATTAAAGGCAGGAAGAGATATTTTAGCTCAACAGCTATCTGCAGCGATAGTTTCAGGGAAAGTAACTGCAAGTTTAAATCCGTTTATTGTTTATCTTACATGTGCTTTAATATACTTTGTTTTATTTGAAATATTCTATTACTCTTTGAATGCTTTGTCAAAAAAATTTCAGATACCAGGGTTTATTTTTGATAAATAGATTTACATTCATGATTTTATAAATCTTAATGAGGAATAAATATGGCAGATGAATTATTAAAAGTCGAATCAATCGAAAAATCTTTTGGTAAACAAAAAGTTCTTGATGGAGTATCTTTTATTCTTAACAAAGGTGAGGTAAAAGTTATTGTTGGTCCTTCGGGAACTGGTAAATCGACATTGCTTCGATGTATTAATCTTTTAAACCCTCCTGATAAGGGAAAAATTTATCTTCAAAATAAAGAAATTACATCATTAAAACATACTCTTGTCCCGGCTGTTAGACAAAAAATAGGGATGGTATTTCAGCATTTCGCACTTTTTAATCATCTTACTGCAATAGACAATGTTGCTCTTGGATTACTTAAAGTTAGAAAAATGAACAAGACTGATGCATATAAAAAAGCTATAGATGAACTTAATAGAGTTGGATTAGCTGATCATAAAGACAAATATCCTGCTCAACTTTCTGGTGGACAGAAACAAAGAGTCGGTATTGCTAGAGCATTAGCTATGGATCCACTACTTATCCTTTTTGATGAGCCAACAAGTGCGCTTGACCCAGAGTTAATAGGTGAAGTTCTAGCTGTCATGCAAGCTCTTGCTAAAGATGGGATGACCATGATCTGCGTTACTCATGAAATGGGATTTGCAAAGTCAGTAGCAAATGAAGTAATATTTATGGAAAAAGGGAAGATAATAGAACAGGGTCTTCCTGAAGAACTTTTTTCAAATGCAAAAAATCCCCGAACCAGAGAGTTCTTAAGTAAGATAAGTCAACTTTATGGTGAAACAGGCCATAAATAGGAGAATCTATGAGATTTATTGAAAAGATAATTCCATATATCCCTCTTTTGACCAAAGGACTTGGGATAACACTGGAGTTAACCATATTATCTGCATTTTTTGGATTTATAGGTGCTATTTTCCTTGTAATTGGCATGTTATATGGAAATAGATTTTTTAAAATTTTATCTACTGGCTTTGTTACATTGATACGCGGAACACCAATGATGGTTCAACTATTCCTTATATACTTTGGCCTTCCTGGCATTGATATACGACTTTCTCCTTTGACAGCATCAATTATAGCATTTATAATCAATTCATCAGCCTATCAAGCAGAATATCTTAAAGGTGGATTTCTCGCTATCTCAAAAGAACAACTTGAAGCATCGTATTCTATAGGTCTGAACAAATGGAAAACAATTCAATATATAATTTTCCCACAGGCTTTAAGATTTGCAATACCTGCATTATCAAATGAGATCGTCTATCTTATACAATATACTTCTGTCGCTTATACAATAGGCTTGCCTGAATTATTTTATATTTCCAAAAATTTTGCATCAAAAACTTATATGAACTTTGAAATATATGTTTTTATAGGTATAGTTTATCTTATACTGATCTATATAGTTACTCGAGCAACTGAAATTATACAGAAAAAATTTTATATTCCTGGTTTCGATTTAAGCTATTTAAAATGAATATTGAAGGTATTCAAACATAATGAATATTTTACTTCTTGATACTTCTACAGAAAATTGCTATATTTTTATACTTTCAAATGATAAATACTGTAGTATAGATGTTAAAGCTTGTTTTCAACATACTGAACACTCTCTTTTACTTCTTGATTGTGCATTAAAATCTCTTCACTTAGAAATCACCGATATAGATCTTGTCATAACAGGTATTGGACCTGGTTCATTTACTGGAGTAAGAATAGCCCATTCCCTAATAAAAGGACTTACTTTTGGATCAAAAACATATATTTTACCATTACCCACTCCATCTATCTTTGCACTCTCATACACTTTGAATAATATCAGTAAATGCAATATTTATGTTCTTATCTTTGGGAAAAAAAATAGATTTTATTTTTCAAAGTATCCTGAAAATTGGGCTGCTTCTGATTCATTCTTAAAATACCTTCTAAATCCTGAAATATATGATCTAACCTTATTTGAAATAATTAAAAAAAATTTATATTCAATGAATAACGATGATATCTTTATAGTAGATAACAGGGAAGCATTCTTTATGGAATTGAGTAAATTAAATGATAATGCTGAGAATCCTTTTCGCACAGAATTATCCGAATTTTCCAGTAAAGTAAATGTAAAAGAAGTAACTTTGAATTTTAAAAATTTAACAAAAATTATTGCTGATTGTGTTAAAGAAAATGATGAGATAAAAAAATATTTTATTGATGCTGAAGAATTACTCCCTCTTTATATTAGATCCCCTGATGCTCTTGAAAATTTATGATGGCAACTTTTTTGAGAAGAAATTATAGATCTTATTTTTTTACAATAATTCATTATTGACTTTTTTAGGTTTATCCGGCAAATTAGTGCTTTTTGTTATTTCAATTTTCTACCACCGTATCATCTGAAGAGTTAATCTTAGCTGTGAAAGTTGAAAAATTCAAGAGTTAAATATGAAAGTTAAGAAATACAGGATCAAGAATTTTCCAGAACATATTATCGAGGAAATAATCAAAAATACTCCTGATTCTTATATAAATATTGAAGATGTTAAGAGTTGCCAGTATATTTTGGAAACAGAAGAGCAATCTTTTGGTCCCTTTCAGTGGAATGATAAATTTTCTGAAAACAAAATCATAGACAAACAAGAAAATAAAACTTTCGAACAAATAAAAAATAATTATGAGCAAAACTATTATGCAAATAGATCTTTTTATAGTTTGAATAAAGATAATTTTGAGAGAATTAAAATAATATCATCTTCTTTCATTTTAATTCTAAAAGATGAAATTTTGACATCATTTTATTTTGATCTTAATAAAAATTTGTCAATAAAGAAGAAAAATGTTTTCAAAAAATCAAGATATTTATATCTTTTAAATATTTCTTTCAAGCTTAATCAAGCTATTTTGGCAGAAGAAAAGGAAAAAATTACAGATTACAAAAATAAATTTTTAAATGAAGTTTTTGATTTTATCGATTTTTCAAAGATAGAAAAAATGGACTCAAAATATTTATTTTTTTTTATTTCTGATAATATTTTTTCCCTTCCATGGGAAATTTTATCTTTTTATTTTGCAAAATTTGAAAAGCTGATATTTTTTGTACATCTTAGTAATAATATAGCAGAAAGATTTTTGGTCGATGAAAACAAAATGAGAAATATTAATCTTGAAAGTGAATTTTTATATGAAAATAGCAAAAAAATTCTAAACAATAATGAAAAATATGCGAGTATTGGATTTTATCTGGATTTATTTATAGACAAATACTCCATGATTATAGAAAGTAAAAGTAAAAGCTTCGTCGATTATAGTAAAGTCGTCCTTTGCAAAGATGTCGACTTTCAGCTTCCTGATAATATATGGAATAACATCGAAATAAATAAATTTGTACTTACAAAAGTAGAACAGATATATTCGTTATTTGGATTGTGCAATATAATGATACTTTTAGCTCATGGATATAGAAAAAAAGATTTTTCATCTATTTTAATAAATAAAAAGTTTTTAAATCCATATTCATTAAAAGATAATTTTGATCTTCCTGAAACAATAGTTTCTCTATCATGTCTTAATCATTTTGCTGCTTCTGATAATAATCTTATATATAATTTTTTTATCAATGGAACAGATCTTTTTTTTGGCTCAAATTACATAATCCCCATGAGTCACGTGGAAAAAATACTAAAAATATTCATAAATAAAGATAATAAGAGCTTTTTTGAAAAAATACTTGAAATTTATAAAGATAATTCAATAGACTCACTTTTTCGATTAACGATAAATTCCACCAAACTATAAATAGGTTAAAGGCAATAATCTTAAACCATTTAAGAATAAAAGTGATTAAAATTATTTAAGTTATTGGAAAAATAAACCTAGAGAACTTTTATCAATATTGATAATCATATTTTCGAAATCTATAATATAAGTAAAATCTCTATCTTTTTCCAGTATAAAGGAAAACAGATCTTTTGCACTTGTTTTAAGACTGATACAAACATTTTCTTTTTCAGAATGTAACACAAGATTATTTTGAAAAGGTTCAATATTGATCATTATAAGAACATCTTTGAACTTTGTTTTTAACTTAACATACTTGTTGCTTGAAGAAGGAGAAGCTGCCTGCCGCTTGATGACTTGATTTTCAAGTAAAGGAAGTGAAGAAAAAACTAAACCTTTATCTTTTAAAATAAAAATAGAGTCATCGATACTCTCGGAGTAATAAAAATCTTTATCACAAAAATCCTTTAATGCAATATATGTGCTGAGATTTTCTGGATTTTCAAGAAGGTAATTTTCCAACTCTATTTTTTCATCAGCCGACAGTGTTTCCCCACTTATCGCCTTTAAAAAAACTGGTTTTACCATAAATAATCCTTTTAATATAATAAGTCATAATCGAGCAAATAATTACATCTTTTTTTCATTTTTTGTTTAATTCTTAAAATTGAAACTCGAACATTTGCTATGTTCTGACCAAAAAGAAAATTTATCAATTCTTCACTTGCAATCTCAAATTTTTTTGAATATCGAGAATTAAATTCTTCTATTTTTAAAAAGTCATCTGAAACATTTAAAGCTGAATTTTCCTTCTTTTCCCAATTTTGTGAATATTCACCAATATCATCATTTTTCTTATTTTCATTCAAAAAAAGCTCTATAATTCTGGAAAGCTCAATAGAAAAATAACTCGATAAAAAATAAAGATCTTCCGTACGAATTAAAAAGAAATAATAAACCAGAAAAAGTGCCTTTTCATCGCTGGTTAAATGATTATCAATACACTTTCTGATCACATCCATTTCATTATAATCGTTATCACTGATCTTATTGTACGAGAATTCATATTGAATTTTTTCATCAAATTCTAAACTATTGTCCTTAAAATTTGCTTTTTTTCTTTTAAAATTCATATATTGAAGGTTTAAAAATTTAATAAAGTAGTAATAAAAAATAAAGTCTTTATTTCCTTTTCTAAATTGATTTGCCTTAAGTAGAAAATGAATAAATGTCTTGTAGATTAAAAGGATAAAATCACTTGCAAAATCTGGATCTTTTACCTTTTTGATTTTAAGAAAATAATTTATTGAAGGATAGAGTTCTTGAAACAGATTATTCATTTTATGATAGAGATCAGTATTATTAATATTTTTTTCTAAATAATCTAAATATGATAAGTTTTCATCCAGATTTTTTTCATCACAATTCTGCTGCAATTCAAATTGCCCATCAAGCCGTGATTTCTGATTATTTTTAAATTCTGATTCATCTAAAGCTTTAAAATCTCTCAATGTTATTTCTAACAAAGACAAAATCTGAATAGCTTTGTTGTTAAAATCATTTGAAAGATAATACTGGAGCCTTGAATCCAATTCTGGTTCCTTTATTTTTTTCAGATTCAAATATCATTTCATAATTATGTATTGAAATTATTTTATAAACGAAAGGTAATCCAAAGCCTATTCCGCCATAGCTTCGATTTAGGTCATTTGATTCCTGAATAAAATTTTCCAGTGCGTATTTAAAGGTTTCAAAAGACATTCCAATTCCATTGTCTATAACTGAAACAAGTACATAATTTCCACTATCATCGATTTTTAAGCTTATGGTTATTGGCATATTATTTCTATTGAACTTTATTGCATTTTCCAGAAGATGCTCAATAGCTTTAAAGATAAGGTATTGATCTGCGATTATTAATATTTCTTTATAATCAGAATCTAAAATTATTGGAGATTCAGAATCCTCAAATTTTTTTATTGTATCCTTAACTATTTCAACCACATTAACCTGTTTTATCTCCAGATTCGAAATCTTATCTGACAAATTGACAAATGTAAGTAAATCATCAATCATTTTAAGAAGATGTGACGAGTTTTTTAAGATGGTTTCTACTCCTTTCATTTGAACTTGATTAAGCTCTCCCATATCTTTAGTATGAAGCATTTCAGAGTATCCAACTATTGTTACAAGAGGAGTTTTAAGCTCATGTGTAATATTATATAAAAATGAATTTTTTATTTTTTCGAAATTTTTTAAATTTTCTAAAGCTTCGATTAGCTTAGATTGAGATGTAGAAAGCTCTTTGTAAGTCATCTGTAAATCTATTATTGGTGCTAAAAATTGAAGCAAACTTGAAAAAATATTCTCTTCATAATCGGAAAAGATTTCAGAATTTATTCCTGATCTTCCAAAAAAAGCAAAACCAAGAGGTCTTTTTTCAGATATAATAGGTAAAATAATGGCTTTACCAGTTCCATCAAGAAATGGGAAATCATCTATATCTTTCTTATCAACAAAATCAAATTTTACGGAAATATTTTGGGAAATTATTGGATGTATTCCTTGATGAAAAACTGAAAATTTTGATATTCCTATATTTTTCTTATTAACACCAATACCTGAAACAAAAATCATATCATCAAATTTAAGATCTTTTAAAAATATAGCTGCTTTTTGAATATTGAAATGGTATCCTATTCTTTCCAAAAATCTTTCACATATGACTTCTTCTTCTGTTATATCTCTTAATGCTGAAAAAATTTCAAGAAAAAGTGCTAAAATAGATTTATCATCAAGTTTTTTTTTCATAATATATTTATATTGTCAGACAAATTTTTGTATTTCAATAAAATCGAACCATGCAATTTGATGTAAAAGAAGGAGTTGATTCTGTAGGAAAAACCAGCAAATTTGATGGAATACATACAAGTTTTTTCAAAATTCTTCCATTTTGAAGTCTAAAAAATAACATTTGCTCAGATTCCAACAAGTTTATAAGATCTGATGAAAAAGTTACAAAATTATTTTTTGAATAGCGAACAAATTTTCTTATTGAACTACGAAATGAACTTGAATTTAATTTTTCAATGTAGCCATACTGATAAGAGAAAATAGAAATATCTTCATAGATATTTTCTAAAGATAAACCAAAATCAAGTTTTAATCTTATTATGTTAACTGTATCCTTGAGAGACTGAACTTTTAATGGAAAAAATTTAATATTCTCCTGCATATCTTTAAGTGAAATATTTGATAACTTTTCGTGAAAAAATTGAACAGCATTTTGCCATAATATCGATTTAAAATAACCATTTGAAGTTCCAGTTATTAAAAAAGGGCCTTCGTAATCTTCCCAGAAAGAAATATCATATTCGAAATCTATATTTTCATCAATCTCAAATAGAATAAAATAATAATCACTTTCTTTTGATTGATAATAGATAGCATTTTCAACATTATCAAAATCAAATCCGATAAGTTTGCTATCCATACCAAAAATATTGTATAAAAAAAATATTAAATTATTTCCTTCATCCTTTTTTAAAATATTAGAAAATATAACTGCTGAATTGCTTTTAAAATTCTGTTCACCAAGTTTAGCTGCTATTAGATCAGGATTTGAATCAAGGAATAAACAGGATGGTTCTTTTTTTAGTTGATAAACTATAAACCCATCCTTATTTTTGTATCCATTTGCAAAAATATAATCTATCTTAATAAAAACTATATTTTTAAACCTTGAAGAAATCTCCCTGACTATCTCATCAATCTTTATGTAAAAAATGATAAAGAATTGTGTTTCAAGATTTTTCCCTATCATATCGGTTAAATCATTTATTCTATTACTATCAAATACCCCTAAACAGGAAATCATTTGCTGTTTTGCTCCTTATGCCATTCTAAAAGCTGCTCCATGGATGGAAGTTTGACAACATCTCCTGGCTTTATGTTATGTTTTGCAAACCAGCCTTTGTTGACTTCTAAAGCATATTTGCATGGATATATTGACGAGACAGTAGTTTCATCAAAAGGATTCATATCGTAAATGCCAATGATTAAACCATTTTCTCTGATATATGCTATCGAGAGAGGGATTTCTGTATTTTTCATCCAGAAATTGAGAACTCTCTCTTCTTCAAAGATAAAAAGCATCCCGTGATCTTCAGGCATGCTAGATCTATACATCAAACCAGTAGCTCTTTCAGAATCAGTCAAAGCTATCTCAATATACAGCCTGGCATCATTGAACTGAATATAGGGAAGATTTGTATTACAACCTGTTAGAAAAATAAAGGCAAGTAAAATAAATACTGTAAATAATAAATCCCTCTTCATGCGAAACTCCTTTCATTAAATTTATTACTTCACAAAAGCTGATTTGTCAACTTATTACTCATAATTTGACAGATCAATTGAGCTTAACTAAATTCATCACTTTGGATTTTACTATCTATCTTTCTTTCCGAAAATTAAAAAAAGATAAATTTTCAGGTAAAAAATATGGCCAGGAAAAGAAGAAAACATAAAAATTCCTCTTCAATTATTACTTTTATTCTAATCATAGTTTTAATAGCTTTAATGTCCTATACAGCATATATTTTGTATGATTTTGTAACAAAAAATAATATTTTATCTAAAGATAATAGACAAAACAATAATATAGTAAATAAGACCGAGCAAAACGAATCTGATATTACTTCTGATAAAAACAAAAGTGAAAATGTTACTTCTAATTCAACAGAAAAAGCAAATATAAATGAGATAAAAAAGGAAAATAATTCTCTTTTACAAAAGATTCTTGGTTTATTTCAAAAAAATAAAAATGAATCAGATATTGAAAATGCTGAAAAAAATAGTGAAAAATCGATTGAATCAAATAATATACTTGACACTAATAGTAATACATCAAATTACGACGATGATAATATCACAAATCAGGATACTAATGAAAAATCTGAAATAGTTTTAAAAGAAAGTGAGGATATCTCAACAAGTTCAACAAACTCCGGCAATATTCAAGAAGAGAAAAATAATATTGAGACGATAAGTACAAATAAAAAAACTGAAGAAAAAAAGACAATAACAAAAAATTTTAAGGTTTTTCTAGCGTCGCTTGATTCGAATGATGAATTATTTCTCACATATAAAAAAATTGACATAACATATACAGATTCTCCGATATTTTCCATACTATCTTTTTTAGTATCATATAATCCACCAGAACCTTATTTAAATCTTATACCAAAGGGAACAAAGCTAAAAGGGGCATGGATAAAACAGGGAATATTATTTCTTGATTTTAACGAGTATTTCTTAGCAAATAAAAATGGTATAAAAGCAATTGAAATGCAAATCTACCAGGTTGTTAACACAGTAATGCAGTTCAATGAAGTTAAAGGTGTCAGGTTTTTAATAAATGGAAAAGCAGTAAAGTATTACTCCGAAGAAGGTTTTATACTTGATATAACTTTCAGATCAAAACAATTCTCTCCAACAGTATTTTTATTTAACAGAATAATTTTTAAACTGCTTATTCCTATAAAGAAAAATATTGAAAATCCAATATATCAGTTGAGCATTTGTTCGAGTTCATTTAGCCTATTAAACAAATTTTCATATTTATTTTCTAGTCTTTTATATTCAGAACTCAAATTAGATATTGATTCATAATCATTCTTTATTGAAAACTGATCTTGTAGCTTTTGCATTTGCGATTCAATATCTTTAAGTTGCAACTCAATTTCCTCAATTTCTTTCTGGATCTGTTGCCTTTTATTTGTCGATAAAATCTTTTTTTTACTATTTTCTTTATTATCTTTGTTTTTTATTCTAAGTACATTTTCTTTGCTTAAATCTTTCAATAGAAAATAATCCGAAATGTTATCAAGGTTGACTAGATTCTTATTTATTATAGTTATATATTTATTTGCAAGTCTGCTAATAAAATCTATATCATGTGAGACAATAAACAAGGCTCCACTAAAGCTTTTTAAGTTTTCTATAAGAATTTCTTTTGTTGCGATATCAAGATGAGTTGTTGGTTCATCAAGTATAAGAATATCAGGCTGGGGATATAAGATTTTAGCAAGTAGAAGTCTTACCTTTTCACCGCCAGAAAGGACTGAGATATCTTTATATACATCATCCCCTGAAAAGCCAAATTGACCAAGATAACTCTTTATTTGTTGCAGACTCATCGATGCTGCAAAATCTGAAGATGCAAAATAATCGAAAAGATTTGTATTTTCAAGGGTAAAGAATGTATTGTTTTGTTCAAAATAACCTATTTTAGAGTTGTTATGCCTTGTTACCTTTCCTCTTTTAGGTTGAAGTTCGCCTACTAAAAGTTTAATAAAGGTAGTTTTCCCAATTCCATTTCTTCCTATAAGAAATATTTTATCATCTCTTATTATAGAAAAGTGAATATTATCAAGAAGAATATTTCCATTTTCTTCATTATCATAACCAAAAGTTAAATTTTCGCAGGATAAAATATTTGAAAATTGATTTGTAGAACCGTGAAATGCAAAGGATATATTTGATTCTCTAGGTATCTCAACCTTTTCTATCTTTTCAAGTTGTTTTATTCTACTCTGAACAGCCGAAGCCTTGCTTTCAGTATATCTAAATCTTTCGATGAATTTCATCTGCTGGTCGATTTTTTGCTGTTGATTCTTAGCTTGAGCTTCTAGATTTGTAAGATATTGTTCCTTTCTCGAAAGAAAATCTGTATAATTGCATCCATTATAGATATAAAGTTTCTTAGCATAGAGATCCCATATTTTATTTGTGGATGTATCAAGGATCTGTTTATCATGTGAAACTATGATAAATGCGCCTTCATAGCTCTTTAAAAAATCTAATAAAAATTTGATAGCATCTATATCAAGGTAATTGGTTGGTTCATCAAGGATAAGTATATCTGGTTTGAACAGCATGAGATATCCTAAAAACGCTCTGACTTTATATCCACTTGACAACAGTGTAAGATCTTTATCAAACTGGGATTGCAAAAAACCAAGGTTTGATAAAATAATTTTTATTTTATGCTCAAATTCGACATCATCGCTTACACTCAGTTCACTTAAAATTCTATCATATTGCTCCTGATTCCGTGGATCTTCTATCTGACTGGATAGCCTTGATAGTTCGTCAAATTTATTCTCAATATGCGAAAATGCCTTTTTGCATAATGAAAATGCACTTTCTCCTTCTTTTATGAAGTTTATATCCTGTGGAAGAAAACCTATTTCTATATTTGGGTTGATTATTCTTGTTCCATAAAAGTCATCAATTTCACCAGCAATTATTTTCAAAAGAGTAGTTTTCCCACTTCCGTTTCTTCCTACAAAACCAATCTTATCATACCTGTTAATCTCGACATTCACATCCTTGAAAAGTAATTGATCTGTATACCCAAACGATAAGTTTTCAAGTACAAGCATATTCTATTAATCCTTAAGTTAAAATCAAACAAATAAGAGATTTACTTACTTATCGCTCCAACAGGGCAACTCTCTATTGCCTCATTTACTAGCGATTCATCAATGTTTTCAATATTTTTTACAATAGCTTTTTCATTATTTTCATCCATATCAAAAAGATCTGGATATATAGATGTACAAACACCACAACCTATGCAAAGTTCTCTGTCAATTTTAACATTCATAATATTCTCCTCATTTTCTTTTCACTCTTCGCTATAAAGAAAAAAGCGAAGAGCCTATATTTCAATTTACATAAATATGATAACAAATTTAAAATCTAAATCAAACCAGAATTTTAAAAAATATTGCAAAAATCAAAACCAAATTTATTAAGATATTTCTCAATTTTACAATATATAAATAAGTTACTAAAAATAAATTAAAAAGAGTTAAAACTTCTTCTCGATTAAGTATTGTAAGATGTTAAATAATATCCCTTATACATTCGTGGGAAAGAAAAAATTCAATCAAGTATAGACAAATTTTCATAATAATCTCTTATCTTATCCATTATTCCATTTTCAGTAAACTCTTTCCCAATAAAGTATAAAAAAGAATCTGATTCTAAGTTACGAGCGACTCTACCACTTGATTGAAGTACATCATTAATAGCTGGGAAAAGAGACAATAGAGCAAATGGATCATATATATCATCCATCATTGCTGATCTGGTCTTATAAAGAGAATCAGGGACCCTAAATGGAAGACCAACACAAAATCCTCCAATTACATTAAAGCCAAAATTTGCTCCTTCAGCTATTTTGCTTCTATATGGAACAAAAAGAAGGTGAATTTTACCATTTGAAAATATTTTTTCTATTTCTGTAGCATTTCCACTGTATGTTTTGCAATTATTAATGTATTTATAATTTTCTATATCTGCGTTTATTGATTTAGACTTTTCTATATTTTCATTTAACGAGGAATATGCTGCCAATCTACCATTATTTTCCCCTATTTGCTCATCTTTCATATATAAAATCTTGTCAAATAAACTATCATTTATTAGCATTTCAGTTTCCACTATAAACCTGTAAGATGGAAAAAACAGAAGTATGGCACAATCAACTGAACGATTATTAATATTTTCCAGCTTAATTCTTTCTTTTATAAAGTGGGCAATTCCATAAATATTTTCTTTTCTTTTTTTTGAAACAGTTTCATAAGATTTTATTATATAAGCCCTTATTTTTCTTGGTTCTGAAGTTGTATATATCGAAAAACTATCTGTGTCATGGAGAGAAAAGATAAGTTCTTTTGGCTCAAGTGTTGCTGAAATGCCAATAATATTGTTATAATTTCTAAATAAGATATTCAACAGGGATTTTTCATCTCTATATGTGAAAATTTTCTTATTTTCCAGGGGAAAATAAGACGAAATTATATCAAACTGAGATAGATCAAGAAGAAGTTGCAGCTTATGGAAGAATGGATAAAGATCTTTTACAAGATTTGAAGCCTTATTTTCCGGTAAACCATTATAATAAGCTAAAAATTTACTTGAAAAACAGGATACTGCATCTAAAAATTCGTTATCAAAATTAGACTTTAAAGAATTATTTTTATAGAAATATTGATCGATATCGAAATCTGTCTCATCATAGATAACTTTAAAATCATCCGTAAATAAAAGACTATAAAAATCAGCTTTAAGAGCAGGATACTTTTCATTTATCAATTTTTCAGTTTTAATAATATCATCTTTTAAAAATGTTATTGAAAAAAAGTCAGACAATCTCGATAAAAATGAATGATATTCATCGATTACACAAATTGTATTTTTATCGATGGGTAAAGAATTGTAAAACATAAGATTGTAATCCGCAATAACTATATCAAAAGCAGGTGTAAATGTTTTTTCCCATATAAGTTTGCAGTCTTCTTCTCTAAAAATCGAATACTTCTCAATTGGAGTCCTATAAAATTTACATTTTTTCATTCTGCAGATTGAATATTTATAATAACATTTTTCCTCTATCGAATTTCTGATTATGCAGCAAAAACCAATTTTTGCAGCTTCATCTGCTACCTGTAATTTTTGAACATTTTTCGAAGTAAAATAATGAATCTTTGGGAAATTAAACTTTCTGGCCAGGGCATATAATGTAGCCACTGTTTTCCCACTGGCAAAAGGGGCTTCTATAAATGTAATCTTCTTTTCACTTCCCTGAATTTGAGAAATTATTTCAGTCTGGATCTCCTTTATATTTTCATATGGAAAATTTGCCTTTCGATTGTTGAATTTTTTTCTCTCTTTTTCAAAAAGATAGATATCATAGAGAAATGGGAAAACTTTACGGATTTTTTTTTGAACTTCTTCTCTATCAAAATCGTAGTTAAATGTCAACTTTTTTGATTTATCAGAATTTACAACAATTAATATCAAATTTTCCACTTTTCGTTTCTCTTTAGAAAGAGATAACCCATACATCATCAACTGAAAGGAAAATAGTTCGATAAGTTCCTTATTATAAAGCTGTTCTTCTGTAAGTTCATATATTTTTAACTCATAAACATTACCATTTGCTTCATCATAAGCATCAACTCGACCAAAAAAAGTTAAAATAATATCTTTATACCTGAATTTAACCTTTACTGGCACTTCATATCTGGCATCGGATATTGGATATTTTTTAAAATACTCTTTATGAGAATTAAGTTCATTTTCAAAATTTTCTGTAAATCTTGAAAAGTTATTTTTTAAAATTTCGTTTGCTTCTATACCCATAGAAGGATTAATAATAGATATAAAATCAGTTATTCCGATTGATAAATTTTCTTTCTCGATCTTGATTTTTTCTATACCCATTTAAAATTCAATTTTTTTCTTATTTATTTTAGTAATATCTAGTTGATTCTTTTCATTTAAGTTTATCTATCATATTTTTTCCATAAAACACATTTCCTATTAAACAGTCTAAATTCAAAAATCCGTGAATTAACTTGATTATACAAAAGCTCAAAGTTTGCTGAATATTAAAAGTTCACTTTAAACAAGATCAAACCTAATATCCAGATAGTACTTTTCTATATTGACTGCTATAAGACCTGTAAAAAAACCAGAGATTACCGAAAAACATATTATTAAGGGGCTTATGTTTAAAAGAGACATATCCCTTATTATAAAAAATGAATAAAAAAAAAGTTGAGCAATATTTGACAATGATGAAAGAAATATGGAAATTGCAATCCTTGAAAAACCAATTGGAATAATAGATAATATCAGAATGCCGATTATAACTCCGATATTTCCAGATAAAGAGAGAAGAAATGTAAAAGAAAATAGTGTCCCGGCGAATATAGATCCAAGTATTGATTTCAGAAGAATTATACTGATAATTCCTTTAAGTTGTGCTTTCCCCAGAATCAAAAGAATTGGTACATATGCAAAACCAACTTTGACAAAGAGTAATGGTTTTGGCAAAAACGTTTCAATAAAACTTAAAATAGCGGCTATTATTGAAAAAAAAACTATATATCGATTATCAGAAAAGTTAAGAATGCTTTTTTGTGGTTTTAGTTTTTCGTATTTTTCATAAGATTGATCTTTTGTATTTTGTATCTTATTATTCAAGTTTTTATCTAAACCATCAGTTGAATCACTACTTTCACTCCTGCTTAAATATGAATCCACTTCTCTATTCTCAGAATGAAATTCCATCATACTCATCTTCTTTCTTACTGATAACTTTGATATAGAGTTTATTTGGCATACACACTATGATTTGTCCGGGTTTATCTATTTTACCGGCTTTCACACAGATTTTATCCTGACAATCTGATTCAACAACGTAGACTTTTTTTTCTCTTATCTCTATCTTTATTTTACCCTGTTTTAAATCTATCAACCTATCCTGTGAGATTGGATAAATCTGCTTGCTTCCCTGGTATCCAACTTCAACAAAAAGGGAATTGTAATAATTTGAATCTTCTCCTTTCACTTCTGAATGAAAAAATTTACTCATCAAAGGCGAAATAGCTACAATCAGAAGTAAAAGGTAGATAAGTACATCGGATTTAGCGAAATAACAATTTACAATTTTTTTCATCAAATTCTATCCTGGCTTCGTTAAATAAAGTTTCAACATAGTTATTGTATATCTCCAGGTTTAAAGCTTCTTCTAAGGTTTCTTTCAACTCCTCTTTAACCTGCTCAAAGCTTCTAGAATTGTCTTTTATATCGATGAGTTGAAATAAAGAAAAATAATCTTCGGTATTTAAAAATCCGATCTCACCAATTTTCATGTTTTTTATTTTTTCCTGCTCCAACTCTAAAAATTCTCTTAAATAGTAAAATTTATCGCTTGTAAAACTTTCCACAGCATCACTTTTTAAAGATTGAATAATTTCGGAAAAGAGTTTTTTTGAGGATAGATTATCTTCAATTTTTTTTTGATTTTTAATGTAGTTTTCCCTGGTTAACCTTACAAAATTAACTTTAAATGATGGTTGCTCAACAAGCTCATCCTTGTGTTCATTGTAATAATTTAAAAGCTGTGTATCATCGATATGTTCCTGAGGAATGATCAGTTTCAGCATTTTGCTTATAATAAGTTCCATTTTTAATTTTTCTCTAAACTCTTCAAGAGAAATATCCCTATCACCAAGAATGACTTCTAGTGGCAGATCCTGTCCAAACTGCTTTCTAAACTCATCTTCCTCTAAAAGTATCTCTTGCTCTGAAACTTCAATATTATTTTTTTGAGCATCTATATATATAAGCCTTTCATCTATAAGTGTGTATAGTGAATCTGTCAATAGATTGAGTTTCTCTTCATTTGTCAACACAATCTCTGGATCATCTTTATAAACCTGATCCAGGAAGACCTGATAGGTTTGTTCGACATCATCAAGTGTTATAGAATAACCGTTAACAGCACAAATTATCTTTTTCTCATTTGTATCTTTTCCCATAAAATTTCCAGACAAAATTATTTTTTACCTTCCATTTTTCTTTTTTCTACAAGTTTTTTTATTCTTTCATTATCTCTTTTTTTAGAGATTTTATCAGTTTCAACTGTTTTTTCAGTGTTAAATCTTACAATGTTTGTTAAAAATAAAAAATATATAAATAACAAAACTGTAACGATTATTGATATAAGAGCAACATTTTTCTGATTTTTAGCACTTATGTTTGCAAAAACTGAAAGACTATTTAAAATAGTGTCTATCAAAATTATAGGTAGATAATAATAGCCAAACTTTTTTTCTTTTAAACCAAAGGATATTATACCAGTTGAAGAAGCATGAAAAAGCACCTTGGAAATCCGAACTAAAAATTCAAATGAGATAAAAAATTTAAAGCCATAAGACATAACATAGGCTGAAGAGTAACTTACAGCTTCTGCAATACCTAACGCAGCACCGCTTAAAAAACCACCAGGACAAATATCTGGCGCAAGCAAAGAAACAGCAAATGTTGATGTTCGCTGTATGAGAGAAGCTATGAGCCCATAAATTAGAGCCTGAATAAGTAATGAATTTATCTTATAGAAAAATTGACTATTTAAAAGGAAAGATTGAATTGGATATTGAACATAAAATACGAGCAATAGACATGCAGCTCCAAGTAAAACAACAAGTATATATCGAACTACCTTTAAATTGAAAAAATTGATAAATTTTGATGATGCTTTTTCATTAACAACCATAATTTCAATCCTTAATTTTTTTTCTCAAATATTGAGTTTATAAGAGAATTGATCCTCCAATATTTGCATCCATGTACCTTTGATATTAAGTGGCTATCCCTTATAAGCAAATGGAATAGACATTATGTGAATGAGTTAGAATAATGTGAAAAAATTGTAGTTTCAATAAATAACAATAATAAAATTAATAAAATAATATCATCTTAATATATTTCTATTTGCTGCGAAGCCTGGGGGAATCAAATGAAAAACCAGTTAACTGGTAATCTGGATTCCCCTTTGTAAAGGTTAATGTTATTAAAACTGGTTCGGATTCATCTCTAAAACTTGCCGAATATATAACAATTATATTATTTTTAATCTGTTTTATGCTCTTATATTCCACAGTTTTATCAATGTAAGGACCTATTGAGGAATAGACCTTTAAAAACAATTTTTCAAGGCTTTCAGGAGGAATTGAGCTAAGAAAATATGTGCTGAAGTATTTTGCACACTCCTGAAAATCATTATTAACATTAAAAAAAGATACAAGATCTTCTATGACTGGATTTGCGAAATAAGCTATATCACTGTATTTAAGTTCTTCCTTTTTACAGGAGATCAAAAAGATCATCAAGATTAGCAAAACTAAAATCAAATCTTTTTTATCAAATTTCATTCAAGCCTCTTAAGATTCTTTCTTTTATATAAATAAAATCACCCATAAAAATGTCATATTTTAAAATAATTGCTTTTGCAAATATAATAGTAATTAATTCTTTAGTAGAGTAATAAACAAAATAAGCAAATTTTAATCAACAAGAATTTAAACTTAAAAACCTTTATAAAATCAATCTACAACAGTTGAATCATAATTTTACCAGCAGATCATAACGAAGAGTACAAAATTAGCAACTCATTTTTTTTGGGTTGATCCATATTTAGCAAAATAGCTTCTGGCAAAAGAGTCAATAGAACCAGCTCCAGCGAAAAGAAAAACATTACTATTTTTATTTTTGATATATTCAAATAATAGATCAACATCATCGAAAAATAATGCAAATTCGTTGACCTTCTTGACTTTTTTGTAAAACAGTTCTGATGGCATCAATTTTTTATCTGTTGCTGTATCTCTTTGTTCATATATTGGCAATAAAATTAGATTCTCAATATCTTTAAAAAGAGATAAAAAATCTTTCAAAAACAGTCTTGTCCTTGAGTGCTGATGTGCTTGAAATATGAGCACTATATCCCTTTGAGGATATTTTGTCTTTGCAATATTTATAAGCGTTCTTATCTCAGATGGATGATGGGCATAATCACTTATTATAATATTATCATTATTATCAAAACCTACTAACTCAAATCTTCTTTTTATACCATGATATTCTTTAAACATACTCTTAGTAGTTTTATTAAGATAACCTGAAAACAAAAAAAATAGATAAACTGCTGTAAAGTTTGCTGCATACTCTTTAGTTGGGAAAGAGATTTCAAAAAAATCTTTATCGGCTATTTCAATGTTTTCTCTATCAAAGGCATTAATATCTGCTTTAGATGAAATAAAGTATTCTTCATTTAATTTATTCTTAAGAACAAATAGTGATAAATCTGGATTATCAATATTTTCGATAAAAAATTTTTCCAGACTCCTTGCCAGATCATAAAGATTACCTGCATTTTTTGATAAAAAAAACTTGTTTTTCAGGTTATATATAAATTCTTTATTTATTTTCAATTCAAATGGTCTATTAACATTGTAATCGTAATGAAAGTGGCATATTATCTTACTTGATATTTCTATGTCTTTAAGATCAGTAATCAAAGATTTGAGGATAAAATTTTCTTCAATTTCAAATCTAATCTTTTTTAAAAGTATGTTAAATTTATCAGAACTATAGGTTACAAGCTTTTTTATATTTTTAGATAACAGTGCAAAAAGGTACAGGGTTATTTCTTCTTTAGTCTCAAGTCTCATGATCAAGAAACCATCTTTAATCTGTTCAATAAATGCAATAAAGGCTTTTAAATAATTGGCTTCTTTTTTATAATAGTCAAGGTGATCTATCTCTAAAGAAGGTATAATTGATGCTTTTGGAAAATAATTTAGAAAAGTTTCCTTATATTCGCAGGCTTCAGCAAAAAAAATATTAGTTTCGCCACCCGCAATATGACTATTTACCTTATATTTATTCAAAATTGCACCGCAAAGAAAAGATACGTTGATTTTTTCGAGCTTCAAATATGAAGATCCATGATCTTTATTCTTATTTTTTAAATCGCAATTTTTTATTTGTCTGGATGATTCTATAAGTATTTCACTCAGTATTGCTGTTGTAGAACTTTTACCATGAGTACCACATATTGTTATGCTATTCGAAGTATTTATAAAATAAGAAAGTCCATTTCCATACGAAAACACAGGAATACCTTGATTTAAAAAATAAGAAAGCTCACAGTTAGACTCCAAAACTGCAGGAGAATATATTACGCAGTCAATCTGGCCATTGTATTTTATTGCTTGATCAATATTAGAAATGCTTTGCGGTGAAAAAATATGAATATCAAGAGTTTCAAGAGAATCCGTGATTGTACTTTTATTTATATCTGAGCCAGAAACTAACTTTCCACTTTCTTTATAGAGTCTTGCTAAGGCGGACAACCCTATACCACCTATTCCTATAAAATAAATATGTTTTGAAGAATCAAGAGTATTTTTTATAGAAACAAAGTTTTTTTCTCTCACATAAGATGGATTTTCAAATTGAAAATGAAACCTGCTCATAAATACCTTTTGCAATAGATAAAATTATTTTAAACATAGGTTCTTTGCAAAACTAAGTATATGTAAATAAAAGATAAAATTTAGTCAAATTTAGTTTTACTAAATTATTCCAGAGCAAAGAACTAAATCCTTATAACCATAGAAATAGAACAATTATGCCAGTCAGGGGATAAACTCTTTCTTTATTTTAGTGCATTAGACTTCACACTTTTGACTGTTATGAACTACAAAGAATGAAAAAATACAGAAAATAAAGTAAGAATCTAAATAAGAACTTTATAAAAATTTATTAAAAACATTCTTTGCAGCTTCTATCCCTTTTTGATAAGCGAAATCCCTTCTATCAAAGTCAAATACTTTCATTCCATTAAGATTTGGAGTAATAAGTATCTCACCACCTTTTAAGGTAGGAGCTAAACCACCACGTAATTTTAGCATATAAAAAATATTATTGATGAATGAATAGACATCTTTTTCACTTTCAATAGGCAAAATTCTCTGACCAAAAGATTTAGAAGTTTCAATGATATCCTTTGAAAATTGTAATAATCTATGATCTCGCAAGACAGATGATGTTTGATCAGTAGAACCTGAAACATCGACTATTATTATGCCATCGTTATCTATAGTATGTGCAATATCAACACAAAAGTTATCGAGGATTCCACCATCAGTTAAAAGAAAGTCGTCTTTTTTGACTGATTCAATCATAAAAGGTATAGCAGCAGAACCAACTACAGCACTTATGAGTTCTCCACTTTTGAATATAATTCTTTTACAGGTTTTAAGATCTGCGCTATTTATATATAATGGAATTTTAAGTTCTTCGAAACTATGTGCATCTATATGTTTTTTTAAAAACTTAGTCAATTTGTCTTTTACTTTTTTTCTAACAAGGGGGTTAGTCCACTTTAAAGTTTTAAACATATCTTCGTTTATATACATGATATCATATATGTCTATTGCTGTTTTACCATCAGCTATTAAGCTGCCTGCAACAGCTCCGATCGAAGTACCTATTATCGCTACTGGATTAATCTTCAGGTCATTTAGAACCTTGAATACCCCGGCATGAGCCATACCTCTAGCACCACCACCTGATAAAACCAATACTGGCCTTTCAGGCAAATTTTCACCATTGTACTGTATATTGGCATGCTCATAAATTTCAACTGGATAATTGTACTTTTCATTTAGATATTCTATATATTCCTTTATGGAAAAAGCCTTTGAAAGCAACTTCTCCTTGAATTCTTCTATCTGATCGTTTAAATCCTTAAGTTTAAGTTCACTGAGGTTCTTCATATTGTTAAGCAGTAATTTTAAAGAATTCAAATTCTTTTTTTCCATAATTTTTCCTTGAATCATATAAATTTTTCATACTTAAATTTATAAAAATATACTAAAAAAACGAAAAATTGTAAATCATAGGCTCTAAATTGGTTCAAACTGCAACTTATAAAGAGTATAGTAGATTCCTTTTTTTGTTATTAGTTGATTATGATTACCAGATTCCACTATCCTGCCATTTTCAAGGACAATTATATTATCTGCAGATTTAATAGTTGAAAGTCTATGCGCTATAATTATAGAGGTCCTATCCTGAATAAGATTTTTTATGGCATCCTGAATAAGTTTTTCTGTTTCAGAATCGATATTTGACGTCGCTTCATCAAGAATCAATATTGATGGATCAAAATAAAGAGCCCTGGCAAAAGATAAAAGTTGTCGCTCACCCGCTGAAAATGTTACACCTCTTTCCATAACCATCTGATCTTCTTTATCTGGAAGTTTCTCAATAAATTTATCTATATGCGTCATCTGGCATACTCTATCAAATCTTTCTCTATCAAAAGATGAGTTCAAAATAATATTTTCTTTTACAGTCTTTGAAAATAAAAACACATCCTGCATGACTATTGCAATATTTTTTCTCAAAATTTTATATGGTATAGAATATAATGAAAAATCATCAATTAAAATCGCACCTTTCTGTATCTCATAAAAATGAGACAGTAAAGATATTATTGTAGATTTACCAGCACCAGTTTCCCCAACAATTGCAACTGTTTTTTTTGGCTGAATTTGAAAAGACACATCTTTTAATACCCATTCATCTTGTTTATATGAGAACCAGACATTTTTGAACTCAACTGATCCATCAAATCGCATGGCATTTTCATAGTTTTCCCATTTCTTTTTTCGAAGCATTTCATTTTCAAATTTTATAATACTCTTAGGATCATCTTTCTCCAGCCTAACATCGGCATCATAAACGGATAGTATCTTTTCTCCTGCAGCATTTGCAGAAATCATAATATCAAATTTCTCTGAAAGATCGCCAATAGGTTCGAAAAGATTGGCTATATATTGCGTAAAGAGAAAAATTAGACCATATGAAACAGTATTATTAAGTATTCCTCTTGCACCAAAATATATAACTGAAGCGACTGTAAACCACCTCAAAAAATCTATCAGAGGTCTGAAGACTCCATAAACATACATCTGCCCAAGATTTGCCTTATATAAAGCAGTATTGGTATTGTTGAATTTTTTGTAATTCTTTTTTTCTGCTGTAAAAAGCTGTATTATTCTTATACCAGATATCGTTTCTGAAAAAAAAGCATTTAATCTTGAAATCAATGTTCTAACTTTTCTATATGCATTTGCTGACTTTACCCTGAAAAGTATCGTTAAGATAACGATAAAAGGAAATACTACTGAAACTGCAAGTGCAAGATACACATTTTGCCAGTACATAAATATGATTATTCCAGAGATTAAGATTATATCTCTAAATAATGAAACCAAAACTTCAGAAAAAAGTTCGTTCAAAACCTCAATATCATTTGTAACTCTATTTACTATTCTACCAATCGGATTTGAATCAAAGTAAGAAACATCAAATGTTAAAACCTTTGAGAAAAAATCATGTCTCAAATCTCTCATGGCATATTGTGACATCCTTTGAAGAATTATTGTCTGATAGTATGTTGCGATGAATTGAATTACAAAGGCTAAAATTAAAAAAATGACTATTTTACTTATAAGAGAAATGTCAAAATTTCTTAAAATAAGTATTGAATTCAAATCCAGTTCTTTATATAGTTCTTCTTTTATAATATATAGATTTCCAAAAGATACTGCCTTATTTTCCTCGATTAGTCTATTTACAAGGGAGATAAATTCGGCTTTTTTCTTATCTGTGGATTCGATCAGTATATATGAATCAGAAGTTATACATTTATTTTCTTTCATAATTTGAAGTTCTGGCTTAGAAAAGTACCTTAAATCCGCTTGAAAAATAAAATAATTATAATTATCAAGTTTGACGCCTTTATTAATATGTTTAACAATAAAAGCTGTTTTTTCTAATGGAAACAACTTTGACTCTTCTACAACCCCGGGATAAGCAATGTAACCACTTTTTACAACATACCTATCAAGAAAAATCTTTGATACGTATGGTACTATAAGTGAAACTCCAGAAATAATTATTATCAATAATAGACTGATAAAAACGTACTTTTTATATTTCATTATATATTTTAATAGGAAAGAACTGACTCTCTTATCGTACAATTTTTCCTCAACATGAAAATCTTCACTGTAAAAATCCATCTTTTCCCTCTTTTCCTATTTTCTTTATTGTAATCAAAAATAATCTAGGATCTTCATAATTTAAAATTATTTGTAAAATCAGGATAATCCTTGCTTTTTAAAAGCTCTTAGTCTTAAAATTCTAGATAGGTCCAAGACTTTTTTGTATAAATAAGCCTCTCAAATAAAAAGGCTAAAAAATTAAGCCTCCTTTTCAGTCAATAAATCTTCTGCTAATCTTTGAAGATCATACAACCTGCTATAATAACCTTTACTTTTTATCAACTGATTGTGCGTCCCCTGTTCTATTATGCTTCCATCTTCGATAACTATTATATTATCACAATCTTTAACTGTTGAAATCCTGTGTGCAATTATTATTGAAGTTCGTTTTTCTATCTCTTTTCGTATAAGATTCAGTATTATCCTTTCAGTTTGAGCATCAACAGCAGAAAGAGCATCATCCAGTATCAATATCGAAGGCTCACACATAAGAGCTCTAGCTATCGAAACTCTTTGTTTCTGGCCACCAGAAAGAGTTATACCCCTTTCACCTATAACAGTGTTGTAGCCGTCTTTTAATTCCATAATATCATCGTGTATCGCTGCTATTTTTGCATAATTGATTATCTTTTCCATGTCCATTTTATCTTCAGGTATTCCAAGGGCAATATTATTTGCTAGAGTGTCTGAAAATAAAAATGAATCTTGAGGAACATAGCCTATGGCTTTTCGAAGTATAGCAAGCGGAATCTCATTGATGTCATAACCATCAATATAAATAGACTTCTCTGGAACCGGGAAAAGGTGAAAAAGAAGTGAAACCAGAGTAGATTTACCACTTCCTGGTTTCCCCATAATACCAAGGGAACTTCCTTTCTCTATATGTATATTGATATTTTTAAGAATAGGCTTAGCGCTTTTATCATAAGCAAAGGTTAAATTTTGTATACTTATATCTCCATCAATTTTTTCTTTGCAAACGACTTCTTTATCAACTATCTCAGGCTGTGTTTTAAGGAGTGCAAGTATTCTTTTTGTTGATGCAAGTCCTCTTGAAAGCATATTAAAAACAAAACCTATCCCCATCATGGGCCAGACTATCATATTCAGATAGGATAGAAATGCCAGGGCTTCACCTATAGAGATAGATTTAAGAATTATTCCTTTTAGACCAAATAAATAAAATAAACAGGTGGATAAGCTGGCTAAAAAGTTTATCGAAGGAAAGAAGAAACCCCATATCTTTACAAGATCAATGTTCCTATTTACATAATCTTCTGAATCCTTATAAAATGATTTTGAATCTTCCTCTTCCTGTAAAAATCCTTTAAGTACCCGGACACCTGAAAAGGATTCCTGGGCATGAGCTGAAATTGTTGAAAAAGATTCTTGAACCTTTGAGAACTTTTCTTCTATAAGCCTTCCAAAAAAGATCATTATAAAAACTATTATAGGTAAAGGAGTTATGGTTATAAGTGTAAGTCGGGGATCAATATTAAACATAGCTATCAGGGCCATTGAGCCAAGAAATATAATATCAATAAATGTAACTATTCCGAATCCCAGTGTTCTTTGAATTGCTGATAGATCATTTATAAGCAAAGCCATTAGATCACCAGTCTTTGTTTTGTTAAAGAAAGAGAAAGATAGAGTTTGAAGATGATTAAACATTTGATTTCTTATATCTCTTTCCTTTTTTCTTGAATTTCCTATTATGAAATATCGCCATAAAAATCTGATAAGAGCCATAAAAATAGCAAGACCTAAGATAATAAGACTATTTTTTATTATCAACTTTTCCATTACTGTTAAACCTGATAGGGCATCAATAGTATTTCCTACTATCTGATAGATCAAAATCTGAGTATAATCAGCTGCCATAAGGCATAATATGCCTAAAAAGACAGATAAAAAATCTTTTTTAAGATGTTTCCATAAAAAAAGCAATGCTTCTTTTGATTTAATCTCTTTTAAAGCAATTTCTTCAAGAGTTGCCATATTTTCTCCAGAATGTTTCTCTTCTACAAAAAGTAGTCTTAGAATTTCTACTTTTGATTCTAATGATAAAGTTTTCCCCCAAACCTTGACTTTTCACTTTTGAATTATTAAAACATCATAATTTTTTGGGAGTGATTTCCGAACTTTGATTTTCGAAAGTATTACTTTAACTGCCG
>Ga0208695_1000280_pt1 | contig 61904 bp, 56 predicted proteins | sample AD_UKC111_MetaG_FD_184449 | JGI IMG/M metagenome (GOLD analysis project Ga0208695, IMG submission 184449) | Active sludge microbial communities of municipal wastewater-treating anaerobic digesters from Hong Kong - AD_UKC111_MetaG (SPAdes)... | ecosystem: Engineered > Bioreactor > Anaerobic >... | reverse complement strand
GCACACGGATTATGATTTTGACAGGCCTACTGCAATGCCTTTGGAAAAGTTCTGACGGTGCCAAAAGGCCCTCCATGGCCCGAGACACCTAAGCCGGCCTCCATGCCGGCTTCACGAACTTTTTACCAAAGCCATATCAGAGGCCTGTTTCCAAAATGCATAAAAGTGTGCCCTGCTATACTATACAAGCTCTTGCTTGCTATGCAAACTTATAGCTGTGTCGCATCATTCTTCTATTGTGAAACTCTGCTGATTTTGCGATGATAAATTTGTTTCACGATATTTATATGATATAATTAAAAGAATATATTTGATTTTCAACAGGCGGAGGTATAATCATGAATAAGATATTGTACAAAAGTACCAGAGGAAGAGGCGGGCTGATAACTGCATCGGCCGCAATACTTAAAGGCATCGCAGACGATGGAGGCCTTTTTGTCCCGACTGAAATACCAAGGCCCGACATTTCCCTGGAAAAGATGATAAATATGGACTACAAAAACCTGGCATACCACATTATGAAAGATTATCTGCAGGATTTTGAAGAAGCTGAAATACGCGAATGTATTGATAAAGCCTATGATGAAAAATTCGATACTCCGGAAATTGCACCTGTAGTAAAAAAATCAGGTGTGTATTTCCTTGAGCTTTTCCACGGGCCAACCCTTGCCTTTAAGGACATGGCATTGTCCATCCTTCCATATTTTCTAAAAACCGCTGCCAAAAAGCAGAAGCTGGATAAGGAAATCGTAATACTCACTGCCACCTCGGGAGACACCGGAAAAGCAGCCCTGGTAGGCTTTTCCGGGGTACCCGGCACTAAAATCATCGTGTTTTTCCCGGAAAGCGGAGTCAGTGAAGTTCAGAAATTGCAGATGGTTACCCAGACAGGCGAAAATACATATGTAATAGGTATACGAGGAAATTTTGACGATGCTCAGACCGGTGTGAAGGAAATGTTCTCCGACAAAGAGCTGCATATGGATATGTCAGCAGCAAACTTCGTATTTTCTTCTGCCAACTCCATAAACATAGGCAGGCTGGTTCCCCAGATAGTGTATTATTTCCATGGTTATATGCAGCTTTGCAGAATGGGTGACATTAAAGCCGGCGAAGAAATCAACTTTACCGTACCCACCGGAAACTTCGGCAATATATTGGCAGGATATTATGCTAAAAAAATGGGGCTCCCTATCAGGCACCTTATATGTGCTTCAAACGAAAACAAAGTGCTGTATGATTTCCTGAACACGGGAGTATATGATAAAAAGCGCAAATTCATTACAACCATGTCACCCTCAATGGATATACTTGTTTCAAGCAACCTGGAAAGGCTTCTGTTTTATCTTTTCGGTGAAGACAGCAGTATGGTGGGTGAGTTAATGGCACAATTGTCCGGTAAAGGTGCATATATGATAAATGGCAATGCGAAAGATAAGCTGGATGATTTTTACGGATATTATGCGTCTGAAGCGGATACTGCCGAGGCAATAAGAAAAATGTATAAAGACAGCGGATATGTTATTGATACTCATACGGCAGTTGCTTTTTCAGCATACGGAAAGCACAGGAATCAGAAGTGTGATGAAAATATAAAAACTGTGATCGTTTCAACAGCCAGCCCCTATAAATTTACGTCAGACGTAATGAAATCAATAGATCCTAAGCACTCGGGCCAAAACAGCTTCCAGCTGATAAAAGATATGAGCAGGCTTACCGGGGCAGAAATTCCAAAGGGCATCAGGGATCTGGACAGCAGGCCTGTAATTCATAATACTGTTTGCAGTAAGGATGAAATGAAAAAACATGTTGAAAAAATTCTTGGCTTATGATTATTCACCGCCGAACTTATAGCCTACACCATAAACAGTCAATATGTATTTTGGTGATTTTGGATCCGGCTCAATCTTTTGGCGGAGGTTCTTCACATGGGTATCTATGGTTCTGTCGTAACCTTCATAATCTTCGCCCAGCACAAGGAAAACAAGCTCATCACGGGTAAAGGCCTTTTGAGGGTATTTCACCAGGGCCATTAAAATCTTGTATTCATTTGGAGTAAGGCTTACAGGCTTTCCGTCTCTTTTTACCTCATGCCTGATACTATCCACCAGCAGCTCCCCATCATTGAAGGACAGCACATCAGACAGGGGTATTATTTCATCCCCGGAGCGCCTTAAAAGAGCCATGACCCTTGCTGTCAGCTGCCGCGGGCTGAAGGGTTTTGTAACATAATCATCAGCCCCTATTCCAAGGCCGGTCAGTATGCTTTCCTCTTCCACCTTTGCAGTAAGCATTATAATCGGCACTCTTGATTTTTTTCTTATGCTCCTGCAAATATCCTCTCCTGACATGTCAGGAAGCATCAAATCCAATATTATCAGATCGGGATTTATCCTCTCAAAAAGCTCCAGAGCTTTGCTTCCGGTATAGGCTGAATAGACTTTATAGCCGCTTTGCTTCAAATATGATTCAACTACTTCTGCGATCTTCTCTTCATCGTCAACTACAAGTATCCTTTTTGCATTTTCGTTCACGGTAATCCCTCCCTTACATGAATTATAACACAACAAGCTACCCTATTATTCCCAAGTGCTCAAAAAGAATCTTCAGTCCAATGCATATCAATATGAATCCTCCGACTGTCTCGGCTTTCTTTTTCATAAAGCAGCCGCACTTGTTTCCTAAATATACTCCTGCAAAGCATATTGCAAAGGTTATAGCTCCTATCAAAGCTGCAGATTGAACTATTGAAACTCTCAAAAATGCAAAGCTTATGCCGACTGCCAGAGCATCTATGCTTGTAGCCACGGCAAGCATAATCAATCTGCCCATACTCAGTGGATTTTTACATACTGTACCCTGATTTGATACGGCAACCTCGCACATTCCCTCAACGTCTTCTTCTTTATCCTCCGCCCCGCAAGCCTCCCGTATCATCTTTCCTCCTATGAAGGCCAACAAACCAAAGGCTATCCAATGATCGATACTTACTATGTATTCTTTGAACTGGGATCCTGCAAGCCAGCCTATTAAAGGCATAAGAGCCTGAAACACCCCGAAATACAGGCCGATTTTCAATGCATGCCCGATTTTAAGATCACTGATAATGATTCCATTGGTTACCGATACTGCGAAGGCATCCATCGAAAGGCCAACCGCAATTAAAATAATTGATATTATATCCATGTCTCTCCTCCATTCATGCTTCTGAAGTATCGATGCATTTTGATTTATGTTGTGCAAACAAAAAAGAGACTATGTATAACAGAACGTTATACATGAGTCTCATTATTTCAGGCAAGCCAGACGTTTCCATCAGTATGTTGACTTTGCCGCACAAACGTGCCAATTACTCCCCCATGTTGACTTTCAATTTCTAGTTATAATTATAGACAAGTTTCCGCTATTTTACAACTGCTTTTTTGGAGCCGGGATTTGTCAGTATTTCCGGTAACCTAACTTCAGTATTAACATAATATGTAACTGGGGACATACCAATTTTGTAAAGGCATTGGAGGTGAAAGTATGGCGAGTAGATTTATGAAAGGCATCAAGTGTACTCCTGCGGAACTGCCCCCAAAAAAGAATTTCAGGTGTGAAGAATTCCTGATTCTGATTCTGTTGTTTGTTCTGCTTGCCGCGAGTCCTTCTTTGGGATTGGACAGCAGTTATTTCTTTATCATTATTATGGCTGTTATTGCTCTTGGGGGCATAGATAAAGCCTTTGGATTAACAGGCAGGAACATCGTATAAACGATTCGAAAAAAGTCTGGCCAATCGGCCAGTTTTTGATTGTTTTTGAATGCCCAAGCTATGTTCTGAAAGTAACCAAATTATAAATATTACATAGTATAGAGTAGGACATGTAAGGATTATCCCTCATTATTCAAGGAGGAGGTGAGACCATGCCATTAGGCTATGGTTATGGTTATGGTTATGGATACGGATATCCATGGTATAACTACGGATACGGATATGGTTATCCATACTACAGAAGCTTTTTGGACTTCCTGGCATTGACAGCATTTTTCGTTTTGGTTTAGAAGCTCTCAATGAATTACTTTAGATAAGTCCAAAATTTTCAAGGAAAGGGGGGTTAAATATGGCAAATAGTTATGGAGGAGTAAACCCATGCGGCACGCCTGATTTTTGCCGGCCACAAGCAGTATCACCTTTTGAAAAGAAGTGTGACGGCAACGGCTTCCTGCTTCTGCTTCTTCTGTTCATACTGTTGGCGGCAGGTCCATCCTGGGGTATAGACAACAACTTCTTCTTCATTATAATACTTGCAATAATCGCCTTTGGCGGTTTTGGAAGGACCTTCGGCGTCAATGGCGTATTCTAGCAGGCTCACGAACAGCAAAAGGCCTAACCTTTTCGGTTAGGTCTTATGCTTTATATATCATATAATACTGAGTTCTTTTGCCCGAAGGACCGCATCCTTTGCATTGTTTACACCCAGTTTCTGATAAGCCAGTTTTGTATGGTATCGGATAGTATTAATAGAAAGTCCTGTCAGTTCAACGACTTCAGCATTTTTATAACCTTTGGCCAGCAGTTCAATCATATGTTTTTGCTGGGCTGAAAGCTTTACCTGTTTTCGACCCATACTGGTACCTATTCCTTTATACCGCTTTGACTGTTCATAAACCGACATATACACAGTTTTCATATAAGGGCTGCCGGGCATAACCGTTCCATTCCCCATATCAGCCTTTTTTATAAGTTTTTTTAGAACCGGTAGAATTGCATTGCCCTCATCCGCAAATACCCTGATATAACAGTAGGGTTCCATATCCAACAGGGTTTTCTGAAGAAGGGCTGAAGCCTGCGTTTCTCTGTCCGTCAACCGCAGAATAACGGTCAGAAGTACGGCGGCCTCAGCCGCATCAATAAGCCTGTGATAGTCAGTACACAGCTTCCAAAGCTTTTCGCAAAGTAATTCTGCTTTTTCATATTCCTCAAGAACAATATAAGCCCTTACAGTTGTAAAGTGCAGAAAAATCCTATGCAGTTCAGGATTATAGGATTCGGTAATGAAATAATTTTCGAGCCATTCCTTTGCCGCGCTGCTGTCGCCGTCCAGAAGCTTCAGCTTCGTTTCATAAGCTGAGAACACGGGAAGCAGGTATAGCAGCTTTTTCGTTTTCAATAAAGCTTCAATTTCTTTCCTGCACCGGGCGGCCTTCTCTGCTTTGCCCATTGCATACAGGCAGGAGGCAATCTGCATCCTGGACAGAAATTCAAGCTCAGGTGAAACGGAAACCGGATTTTCATCTACAAGTGAAAGCGCATCCTGGATCCGGTTTTGGTCATACAGCAGTCCGGCGCGTATACCCGATTCAATGATGTCGTAATCACTGCCCAAAAGGGATGAAAACACAAGAGAGAATTCGGCGAAATGCTCCTCAGTGTTCAGCGCATAATGGGAATAATCCCTGTAAGTCCTGTGAAAATAAGGCATGTTATGGCTGATTGTTTTCGGAATATTCGCGGGATCTACATCAAGGGGGACAGAGGCTGCCTGCAATCTTGCCAGCTGTTCCATAAACGTATATCTTTGATCTGCCGAATACACAAAAAGCGAGATTTCCAGCAGTGCTTTGTTCTCCCGTACGATATCGTAAATCCTGTCATACAGCTTGTCCGAATAAAAATACAGCTCTTCGGCATCGCCGAATAAAAGGGCACACCATGCACAGCTGACATATAAACACGGATTTTGCTCCAAGGTTTCTGCCGGCAGCTTGTTAATGAAATACACTTTGGACATTTCCGAGCTTGATTGAGCGTTGAACTTCATAAAGTGATACAAGGCATCGGCAATCCCCTTGCCGAAGTTACACTTTATATAAAAGCAAAGTGCGTTGAAAAAATCCCCTGAATCAAAATAATAATCTGCCGCCCTCTGATACAAAGCCTGCCGATCTATTTCAGTCTCTTCCGATAACTCCTCCCGCAAGAAATCCAGAAACAAATTATGGTATCTGTATTCGGCCTCCCGACGGCTGAGAAACATATTCTCGCCAAGTAATTGAAGAAGAATCTGCCGGCTTTCCGGATTCTCAGTAATCTGCCGGCAAAGCTCTGCGGAAAATTTATCCACAACAGCGGTCTGCAGCATAAATAAGCACAAGTCCCTGTCAAGCTTATCCCATATTTGTGCCTTGATATATTTGCGCAGAGGATTGCCTGGAGATTTTTCCCCCGGATAAAAGTCTCCGCTCATTGCCAGAGCGTTTACCGCAATAGCCCACCCTTCGGTCAGGGCGCATACTCCTTCAGCCTCCCTCTCGGTGATGAAACGGCCGTAGTTTGCGAAGTGCTGCCGTATCTCATATCCTTTAAATGCCTGCTCATCAGCACCGATACAAGCAATTTTTCCGCTTTCTTTGTATTGGGAAAAGGCCTCCGGCAGCTCGCTGCGGCTTAATACCATAATAGTAAAGGATAACGGAAGCCGTTTAAAAGCATAGATGAGAGACTTAATAATTTCTTTATTGGTAATAAGATGGAAGTCATCCAACACAAGAGCATATTTGCAATCCTCAAAAGAAAGCAGCGAGATGATCTCGATGGTGTATTCAACCGATGATGCACTGAATTCCGGGGCTTTGATCAGTTCCGCCAGGTTTTCCTTATGGGGGACTGCAGAAAAGAGCGCCATACAGAAAACTCGATAAAAGCCTGCCAGTGTGTTATCATATGCATCAAGGCCAATCCAGATGGTTTTGTACTCAGACTCCCTCAGCCACAAAAGGGTAGACACGGTTTTCCCGCTGCCGGCAGGCGCATGTATGTAAATACATCTTTTTTCGCTGGCTTTCCGATAAACATCCATCAGCAGAGCCCGCGGAGCACATATCTCGGGAAGGTTTATCGGAACAAGCTTTTCGGTTTTATATTTCTGAGGGTTCATAAAACACCTCCATATATTATCGTTATACCCATTATTATCATTATACTAAGTATATCAGAATTTACAAAATATTCAATTGAATCAGGCATATATTCCCACATTATTGCCTAGTGTCTCCCAAAATAATTATCAATTATCCCACATCAATGTAGTTTTTTAATCATAAGTACCATATTAAAATTAAATAAAAATACCGGACTTTATTACGGAAAGGAGATGTCAGAAGTGGAGCGGCTTCTTGTCAAAAGCTTTGATTTTTCTGTCCGCATCACAGAGCTGATTAAGTACCTTGAGAGAGAGAATAAAAGCTTTCCTTTGAGCGGGAGGCTGCTTGCATGCGCAACCGGAATAGGTGTATGCATGAAACAGGCCGCATCCGCCGGCAGTATGTCCTTTGAAACCAATCAGAAAGCCATGAACTATGTTTCAGAAGCGGAATACCTGCTGGAACTAATGGAAAAAACAGAATACCTGACTGAAAAGCAAAGCAGGCCTATCCTTGGCGATTGCCGGGGGCTTAAGTCGGCTATTGCAGCTTTTAACATCAAACAGAAAGGGAAGGATTAACATGAGTAAGACAAGTTTTATAGTTGTCTCAATCTTAATCATGGTTTGTTCCGTACTATTCTTGTCTTCATGCTCCTCGGGGGGCTCTGAGGCTCCGGATGTCAAGCCCGAATCGCCGGTGCAATCGCCTGCGACGGAAGCCACAGATCAAAAAACAGCAGAAGCAGAAGCTGTAAATCAAAATACGGCAGCAAAAACTGAAGATCAGAACACAGCAGGGGCAGAAGCTGCGGAGCAAAATGCGGCAGGGGCAGAAGCTGTACCCGACAGCGGCCTGACACTGGAAAAACTTAAGGCGAAGGCGGAAGAGCTTGGATATGAAGTAACATCCATTGAGGGCTATCAGCCTGTGGACAGCATAAAGCCTGAAAACGGCTTCTACGTACACTATTCAGACAGTAACAGCGACGCTTTTATACCGGTGTTTGAATTCGGCAGTCCTGACGATGCCCTGAAATATGCCGAGGGCGTCAACTCGGCGGGGTATAATTTATGCATCGTGAACGGCCGCTTTATCACAATGGCGGGGGCGCAATACGGCATCGTTACAAACGACGCTCAAGCGGACTTCCTTGCCAATTTGCTTGAAAGCGAGGTCATGGCAGCCCCAAAAATTGCCGGCAGCCCTGTCATACCTCCGGCCGGTGATTATGCCGGCGCCTGCAAACAGATTGACAGTATCAGAAATGTGCTTAATACACTCGTAAATAGAACTGTATTGATTCACGATAAGAGCGCCGCGGAAGATAAGAACTTTTCAGCTGCGTTTATCAGCTTTAACATGCTTTCTTCGGGTAATCTTGGGTTTACGGCTACTCTGAGCGAGGACGAAGCCAGCCACGATGCAATGGCTCAAATGTGGACCTCCTTCGGTGTAACGGACATGAAGATTGAAAGAACCGCCCCGCATACTTACGAACTGACGGGAACCCGGGCGGGAATGGAAACACCGTTTCTGATCCGCTGCATGTTCGCCCCGTCCTCCGGCTCCCTGCGGCTTGCAGAGATGGACGGAGACAGGGCAGTTGAACTGTTTGAATATGTTCCGTTGGGCGGGGACACCTATGCCTTTCAGACAATTAACGAGCGTGCCGTCGTAAAGTATCAGGGGGGCCAGATCACCGACTTTACTTTTTCGCTTTTGAAATCCGGGACTGCTGCATACAGCCCCGACGCAGACGGCATTTATGATAAAACCGGCCTTGACGCGGCGTGGGTAACGGCAGCCGGAGAGGACCTCTTTGAGCAGCTTGTCACCTACGACGGAACGATTCTGAAAATCTACGCCGAAAGTTTCTTTACAGGCAGCCGCATAACAGCGGATATAAATGTGCCTCAAAATCCTTGATGCAAAAATTCCCGAAATTGCGTGAGATTTTATAAAAATAAATATTTAAGGAGGCATCCAAATGAAAAAGAAGTTACTGACATTATTATTAATACTTGCAATGGCTTCGGGTTTTACCTCCCTGTCGACGCTGGCGGCGTCCCCGCCCACAACGATTTCCGCGCCAGAAAACTTCGCTGCCGCCGACTACATGGGCAATTCCGTCTACTGCACCCTGAGCGCGCCGGAGGACTTGCGCAAGCTCATTGTCCAAACGGATGAGGAACGGGGCTACCACATGACGATTATGGCCCAGGTGGATTTCAAAACGGATGGAGGAAGCTGGCATTATTCGCCGGAATGGGACGACAGGGACACCTATTCGAAATACGTGCTGTATTTTTACAATAGTCTGACCGGCGGTGACGGCGGAATATTTCTGGGCGGCCAGTATCTCACTTTCAAAAATATGTTCCCTGAGGAATCAAACATTCCTGTCGAGTCAGGCTTTAACAGCTGGAACTGGTACAAAAGCCACTCCATGACACTGCGGGCACGCTTTGCAATTATATTCGGAGATAACATTGTGTTTTCCGACTGGTCGGAGGAGTATACCCTGTCAAACAGCAGTAAAATGGACTATAAAAAAATTATGAATGAAAACGCACCCACCCTAGTGTCCTCCAAAATTGAAGCGCGGGGCCCGGACAATGTCCCTTGGGTTGTTTTGCAATTGAAGCAGCATCCCGCTGCGGTGCAGAAGTTCAATGCCGCTTCATTCGGCAATATGTGGACGGAAATCTGGCTTCGCAAGCTTGGCGATACCGATTTCATAAATGTCGGCGCTGCACCGTTCTCTAATGAAAGGATCAGCCTTGACATAAGCGCTTACTTTCAGGAAAACCTTGCCAGCTACGATGCACAGGCCTACGAGGTCAAGGTGCGCTACAAAATTGACGAGCGGTCCTACAACCAATCAGGGGTGGCATCGCAGACCTGGCTGTACAGCCCCTTTTCCAATACGCTTTCTTATGGCATGCCCGCGTGGAGTGCGGCTTCCAGCTGGGCTGCAAATGAACTGAAAAAGGCTGATGAATACGGCCTCATTCCCGATATTCTTAAAAATACGGATTTGACAAAGCCCATTACGCGGGAAGAATTCTGCGAACTGGCGCTGGTATTGTACGAAAAGACTACGGGCAAAACTCCCACACCTTACGCCCCCAACCCCTTTACCGATACGACAAATCCGCAGATTCTGAAGGCTTTTGCCTTAGGCATCACAAAAGGTACATCAGCAACCACCTTTGAACCCAATAAAACCATAACCAGGCAGGAGTGCGCAACAATGCTGTTCAGGACGATCAAAGGCATCGTGCCGGAAGCCGACTATTCCATTACCGGTGTGCCTGATTTCCCGGATCAGAAGAATATCGACTCATGGGCGGTTGAAGGCACGAAATATATGTCAAAACTGGGTATCATAAAAGGCGATGATAAAGGCTACTTCATGCCGAAAGCAACGACAACCGCGCAGCAGGCAACTGGCTACGGCACGGCGACAAGGGAGGCAGCGATCCTCATGAGCGTGAGAACTTACGGTGTGATGCCACGATGAGACATGCCTTCCGATATTTAATCATCATTGCCGTCGCAGGATTACTTTTCCTATGCGCATGCAGTCCTCAGGCACAGGCCGGTGAAAATACTTCCCAGGCGTCCTCAGCCTCGGCTCAGCAGGAGGAAACTAATACCGCTTCAAAGGAAGAGGCGGCAGCAGCCTCCGAAGAATCCTCTGCGGAAGTTGAATGCAACTGGACTCTTGAAGTCAGCGATACAGTAACAACACAGCTTAACGGCTACGACTTTAAATGCACCCTTGCGATTATGGCAGTCAAGCTGGGCGGTAAGGATGAACTGGGAACCTACAGAGGGATTGTCACTCTCAATTATCAATATGACATGAAGCAGGGCAATGTTGCCGGCAACGCCGCAGGTGAGGGTCAGGAAATCGACGCCATCATTGAGGTGGTACAATACGAGGAACAGGTGTACAATGAGGCAACAGGGCAGACAGATCTGGCAGAACTTGTACAATATGACGCCATGGCTATAGGCAGCCTGGCCTTGACCGGAAGCGGTGAAGCCGCCGAATCTGCCGAAGGCGCCAGCTGGAGCACAAGTGACAAAAAGACAATTCCGGTACCGTATAGGATGGCAGTAGACGGCGGCAAGGTAACCATTGAGCTTTTTACCATCGCTCCGGGAGTCAAATTCAACGGAATGATTACGGGAACTCCAACTTGAGGAAACATCGCTAATAGAAAAGCCAGCCACTAAATCGTGACTGGCTTTTTGTATTTATTTATTAAAATTAATAACCGCTTTCAGCTGCTTCTTTTACACAAGCCTGGTGCTTCTTGTCCACTTTGTTTGTGTTGTGGGTCCTGCTGTTAAGGAAATGAACATCTACTACTCCGCTCATCCCATTGTTCTTTATCTTGTCAAGATTTGCACCTCTGCCGTAGCCGCCGCTCCTGCTGCTGATATACTTATCTGCCGGGGACTTGTCCACTCCTGCATGAGGCATAGCCGCCATAGAAGCTGCTATCTTACGTCCGTCTACCTCTACAATTATCGGCCTGCGTTCCCAGCTCCAGCCGCCCCAAATTTCTTTGATCTTTTTTGAATCCTCTGCGGTCCTGGCCTCACAGTCAGCATGGTTACCGCCGTATGTACGAACAATATCAAAGGTTTCTCCTGTCCTTACGTCAGTTACCTTTGCTACCGTTCCTCTTTTAAAAATTTCGGATGCCTCAGACCACCAATCCAAAGCCTCTACTTCAGCAGTATATGTCCATTCCGTTTCAAAAAGCGCTTTCCCTGTATCCGGTCCGACAATCCCATCAGCTGTCAGATTGTTATCCTCCTGGAACTTTTTCACCGCTTCTTCAGTAACGTTTCCGAAGTAACCTGTTACTTCCTCGGTAAAATACCCTTTCTCCTTCAGCTGAGACTGAATCTTGGATACTTCTTCACCCTTGCACCCGTTTTTCAGAACATCGGCAAAGGTTACTGAAGTGGTAAAAAGTATAACTACAAGCATAAGTACCAACGATTTGACAATCTTCAATACTGCCTCCCCTTTCTGCTTACGGACTTTAATTAACCCTTATTTGTCCCTCGCTCTTCTGAGGAATATTGCTTGTCTCTATTTTAACAATTTTTTCTTGCCAATTCAATGGTAAAAAAATACAGCGTCATACTACAAATGCACCTAAAGTCCCTGCCATTTCAGGTTGGGCTGATAATTCAGTCGTCTGTTTTACTGATACTTCAATAAGCAACGCCCAAAGGAGAATAATCGACACAAATAATCCCGTATGACTGCCTATAAGCTTCAGGCGATTCGCAAAGGTAGTCACCCCCGGAGCAATCTGCTGCTCTTCGGCTTCCAGCCTGGCAGACTTTATTGTAAGAAAACTGGCTATAACACTTAATACTGACGCTATTATAAGAAAGGTATCCCCTCCAATCACATTTACAATAATGGAACTTGTAAGGAGCATTCTGCCGGCCAGCTTGGCTTCAGCAGTACCTGCCTTTTCCCGCCCCTCCTGCGGTAGTACGCTCTCTGTATCCATATCCAACTCCTCCCTAGTAACATTATATTATTGTCCATATTCTGTGTGCCTCTTGAATCCTCCATTAGGGCTTTGTTCAATAGAAGAAGAATGCAACGTATCTGAAGTTTGCATAACCCTCCGCAAGAGACAGTATAGTATATCGAGGCACACGGATTATGATTTTGACAGGACTACTGCTATGCCTTTGGAAAAGTTCTAACGGTGCCAAAAGGCCCTCCATGGCCCGAGACACCTAAGCCGGCGTCCATGCCGGCTTCACGAACTTTTTACCAAAGCCATATCAGAGGCCTGTTGCAAAATGCATAAAAGTGTGCCCTGCTATACTATACAAGCTCTTGCTTGGTATGTAACCTACAGAGCACTGGCCTTGTATATTAGCGAGCACTTATTATTGGCTTTGGTCAACAGAATCGAGTGAAGATGCGCAGTAAAATCCGTGGGATTTACGTGAGGTAAATCCAGCACATACCAACAGGAGGTTGGGTTTATGTGCGTCAGGATTTTACAAGTATCAAGCTCTGATTTTGTCCAAAGCTAATATCGTGCGAGTTGGTATACAAGGCTAGTGCTCTGAGAGTATGACTGCAAACTTATATCTATGTCGCATTCTTCTTACATGTCTTTCAGGTTTAGTACCCTAATTGCATTCAATACCGCTATCAGCGCAACTCCCACATCTGCAAATACCGCTTCCCACATCGTTGCCAATCCTCCGGCACCCAGAAGCAGCACAATCAGCTTAACGCTCATTGCAAATACAATATTTTGCCATACAATCCTCCTGGTTTTCTTTGCTATCCTTATGGCGCTGACTATTTTGGACGGCTCATCCGTCATTATCACTATATCCGCTGCTTCAATTGCCGCGTCGGAGCCCAGGCCGCCCATCGCAATTCCGACATCTGCCCTTGCCAATACAGGGGCATCGTTAATACCGTCTCCCACAAAGGCAACCTTGCCCTTGGATCTCATCTCATTCTTAATCCATTCAAGCTTTTCAACCTTTTGATCCGGCAACAGCTCCGAATGCACCTCGTCCAGCCCCAGTGCCGACCCTACTTTCTCTCCTGCTGCTCTGACGTCCCCGGTAAGCATCACGGTTTTCTTTATGCCTGAAGCCTTAAGGAGGCGAATGGCTCTTTCCGCATCCTCTTTTATTTCATCAGAAATTACTATATATCCCGCATAAGCTCCTTCAATTGCTATATGCACAAGAGCTCCCGCAATATCAGGACTTTTTTCTGATATTCCCTCCAATTGCATCATTTTCATATTTCCTGCTGCTATCCTTTTCCCGGAGACCTCTGCCCTGACCCCGTGTCCGGGAATCTCCTCGTAATCCGAAATTTCGCTTCCGACTATCTCACTTCCGTATGCCTTAAGTATTGATAATGCAATGGGATGGCCGGAGTAGCTTTCGACATATGCCGCATATTTCAGCAGCTCTTCTTCCTTCATTTCACCCAGTGCTTTGACTTCAGTCACTTTAAAGACTCCTTTTGTCAGTGTGCCGGTCTTGTCAAATACAATGGTATCCACCTGGTTTAATACATCAAGATAATTACTTCCTTTTATAAGCACTCCGTTCTTTGAAGCACCTCCAATACCCCCGAAAAATCCCAAAGGTATTGATATGACCAAAGCACAGGGACATGAAACCACAAGGAATATCAATGCCCTGTAAATCCAGTCTGAGAAAGCTTCTCCCTGCAGCACCAAAGGCGGAACAAAAGCAAGAGCTAATGCGGAAAACACGACTACAGGAGTGTAATACCTTGCAAACTTGGTAATGAAGTTTTCGGTGTGGGATTTTTTACTGCTTGCGTTCTCTACCATGTCAAGAATCTTGGATACCGTCGATTCTCCAAACTCCTTGCTCACTTCAACGGTAATAGCACCACTGTTATTAATAAAGCCAGCCAGAATCTCATCCCCGGCATTGGCTTCCCTTGGTGCCGACTCTCCGGTCAAAGCCGAAGTATCCAGCATTGATCTGCCTTCTGTTATTCTGCCGTCCAGAGGAACCCTTTCCCCCGGCTTTACAATTATATAAGCTCCCACCGGCACATCTTCCGGGGGCACCTGTATTATCCGGTCTTCAGAGACCAGGTTGGCATATTCAGGCCGTATGTCCATCAGTTCTTTTATAGACCTTCTGGAACGATCTACCGCTAAATCCTGGAACATCTCACCTATCTGATAAAAAATCATTACCGCAACGCCTTCGGAGTATTCTCCTATTGCAAATGCTCCAATAGTTGCAAGACTCATAAGGAAGTTCTCATCAAAGACCTGCCCCCTGAAAATATTCCTTATCGATTTGATAAGTACTTCTCCTCCGACCAATGCATATGCTGTCAAATATATAGCCAATTCTACACCGGCAGAAAGCTTAAGCAAAACAGCCGCAGCAAAAAATGCGGCACCGATACCTAATTGAAGCAGCTTCAGCCTTTGTATCCCTGATTCATTTTCTTCTTCCGAGTCTATTTCCCCGGTCTTTCTATTTGTTATCTCTTTAAGCTTTACGTCAGGCTCAATATCCCTTACTATTTGCTTTACTTCTTTTACTGCTGCCGCCTCATCGGCAGATTCGAATATCTCAAGCTTCAGCTTTTTTGTCACAAAATCTATAGATGAGCTCCTAATCCCTTCCAGGGATTTGATGCCAAGATCCATCTTGGCAGCACATGCTGCTCAGCCAAGGCCTGTGAGTATGAATTCTTTTACAAAATATTCATCGTTTTTCTCAAGATCTGCTGCCGTTTCTCTTTTCACATTAATTCCCCCGTCTCACGCTTTGTTTGATGCTATCTCTCCTTGATATGTACCAGGCCTTGGTCGAATATCTGTTTTACATGTTCATCATCCAAGGAATAATACACTACTTTGCCTTCTTTTCTGTATTTAACAAGCCTTGCCTGTTTCAGAACTCTGAGTTGGTGGGATATTGCAGACTGATTCATAGATAATAGTGCCGCTATATCGCATACACACATCTCAGATTCAAACAATGCACACAGTATTTTAATTCTTGTAGTGTCGCCAAAAACCTTGAACAACTCGGCCAGGTCATATAACGTCTCTTCTTCAGGCATGCTGTCCCTTGCTTTTGACACGGTATCTTCATGTATCACGGAACAGCTGCAGCTTTCAATACTTACCTTCTTTTCTCCCATAATTCCCTCCGCATTATTATATATGAACATATGTATATGTGTTCATATGTTTATATTTATATATTACTGCTTTAATATATAAAAGTCAACAAAAACAATTGTAACCAAAAGCAGATTACAACATAAAATATGAATAGGATGATGAACAACCTCTTTTGCAGAAGGAGGTGCAATTATGGCGAGAGGTTTTAACCATGGCTTGTATGGATTGAATAAGCCCGGCTGAGAGCCGGTATCAGCACCGGAAGATTTTTCGGGAGTATTTTACTCAAAATCAAGAAAGCAGCATCTCTCTGCCGCAGTTCCCCCGCCGTCCCCTGATCCGGCCCCCCCTGCAGCAGTTCCCCCTCCGCAGAATCTTGGCGTAATGTTTAACGGGCTTTTGGGAAATGTGTTTGAGAATAATAACTGGTGGTTGTGGGCTGCTTTACTATTTATCTTCTTTAATCCCGACCTGAGAAAAAAATTCATTGGGAAGTCAAAAGAGGCTGGCCAGGAGCCCTAGTCAGCCTCTCTCAACCCCAAGCCTTTTCTCTTGGAAATGATATGCGCTTCAATATTGTTTGCCGCTTCCACCGGATCATCCCCCAGTGCGATCTTACCCCCTGTCAGTCCTTCCACATCTTCTGTAAGAAGCTTAACCAACCCCGGAGCTCCTGTGACAAAAGGTATCGGTGACAGGTGGGTATAGGCACCGTAGGCTACTGCAAAGAAGCCGTCGATAGTTGCCTTCTGCTCCATCCACTCAGGTGCTGTTACCGCTATGGGAAGCTGCGGTATGTCGGCATCCAGATGGTCTGCCAGTGCCGTTACCAGCATGGATAACCTGCCTGTATCGGTACAGGTGCCAAAGCTTAATACCGGTGGAATCTTAAGCAGGCTGCAGACTTCCTTCAAACCGTTCCCTGCCAAATTGACAGCATCCATATTACAGAGTCCTGCCACCTCAAGGGCATGGTTGCCGCAGCCGCCGGCTGCCACAAGTATGTCTTTCTTAATCAGCTCTTTTACAAGATTCACAGTCATCCAATCCTGGGGCCCGTTCCTAAGGGTTGAACAGTTGGCAAGAGCCACTACCCCTTTAATCTTTCCGGCGGCTATTACATCAACCAGGGGATCCAGCTTGCCTCCCAGAGCCTCCAGCACTGCTTCGGTTGAAAAGCCTGCTATGGCTTTAGTAATATGCTGCGGTACTTTTGGGACTATTTTGTTGTGTCGTTTTTTAAAGTTCTCCAGAGCAAGCTCAATGAGCCTGTCTGCCATTTCGCCTGCCTTTTCGGGATCATAGGGTATCTTGTGCTTCAGCCCCGGAAGGTCTATTATAGTGCTTACTGATACAAGAGTAGCCTGATATTTTTCAGCATACATATCAATAGCCGGAGGCGAGCAATTTTCTTCCATAGCCAATACATCCACCGCACCGGTTGCAAGCATAGGTTCAATAGAAAGCCAGTTGCCCATCAGTCCTGCAAATATATCGTCAATCTCAAACCTTTGAAGCAGCTCCTGCCCGGTTTCTATTGACCCCACAATTCGAAGCCCCTTAGCCCCCTCCTTTCTTGCCCGTTCCTGAACCTCAGGGGTCCTGGCCTTCTGCAGCGTGGCCACACCGGGCCATGGCTGATGGCCGTTAAAAACTATATTCACATAGTCCGGGTCAAAAATACCCAAATCGACATTTACTTCATGGGGTTTCGGGGTTCCGAACAGTATATCCTGAACCATTTCCAGCCCTATTTGTGAATTGTATATTGTTGCCAGGCCCAGGCGCAAAGCTTTTATTGCCAGAGATACATGGCTGCCGTCCACATTTGTAAGGCAGCTTGCCACACAATTCTGCTCCTCATGTATACTGCCCGCCGGATACAAACCCAGCTTCCTCCATACTTCCTTCCTCTTCCGGGGTGCGAATGCTTCAACCATTATATTGGTCTCTTCAGAGCCTATATGCATTTGAGCCTCCAGAAAGTTTGCCAGCTCCTCCGCCATTTTGTTCACATCCTGCTTGCTGTCAATCCCTACGGTATCGCACATCCATTTAAGCTTATTTACATCGGTGATCTTAAAGGGGGTTTTCCCCTGTGCGGTCTCCCTAAGGGTTCGGAAAGCCTCATAGGCATGATGGCTGTATGTACCTGCCCCCATGATATTTCTCAGAAGCATATTCCTCATTGCCATTGCGTCACTGCCTATTCCGCATACTCCCTTGTCTTGTCCGCTTTTTTCGCTGATTCTGCAAGGGCCGTTGGTACAAAGCTGGCAGCTTAATCCCTGTAGGCAGAATTTACAGCGGATTTTCTCCTGCTGTGCATATCTGTCAAAAGCATTGGACATTCCGTCTTCCCTTATTCTCGGGAGCATCTCCTCTACCGAATCATGATAGCTTACCCTAGTTTCTACCATTGATATTACTCCTTCCTTTCAATCATGTTTCAAGGTAAGTTTTCTCATAAAGCAGGGTAAATATGTGCATAAGACTGTAAACCGAATAAAAAGGCATGATGCAATTTAAGCATCATGCCGATTTTTTTATTTCCCTGATTCCACCTCATAAGGCCAATCCATTATTCCGCCCAGGTTGTATACCTTGGTGTATCCAAGTCCTGCCAATATGTTAGCAGCACTGGTACTTCTTTTGCCGCTTGCACAGTATACGATAATATCCGCATTCTTATCGGTCAACTCTGCTTCTGCTCTCTTCTCCAATTCATTTACCGGTATCGAAATACTTCCCGGTATATGTTGTTCTTCGTATTCACCCTGGCTCCTTACATCCAAAAGTATAATATCCTCTTCCGATTCCAGCCTTTTGTATGCCTCTTCAGGAGAAATACTTTCGGGTTGAACTACTTCAGGTTGAACTATTTCGGGCTGAACTATTTCTGCGGGACTTTGAGAGACGTTCTGCTGTGGTTTTGTACCGCAGGCTGAAAATACTGCGGCCCCCAATATTACTGCCAGCAATAATATTACTATTCTCTTCATTCGCTCCACCGTCCTGTTACAGACTTCCCTTTAAACCAATTTGTTCTGCAGCTTTCTTCATTCCGTCAATTGTTTCTCCGATAATAGTGTCCATTTCCATACCCAGAAGCGCTGCCCCCTCTTCTATGACTTCCCTGTTGACTCCTGCTGCAAAGCTCTTTTGCTTCCATTTCTTTTTTACGGATTTTACTTCCATATCCAATATGCTTCTGCTTGGCCTCATGATGGCAGTTGCCGCAATAAGCCCTGTCAGCTCATCAATAGTATAAAGCACTTTTTCCATTTTCGCTGTCGGCTCTACATCGGAGCAAAGCTTCCAACCGTGGCTCAGCACTGCATGGATATATTCTTCAGGCCATCCTCTTTCGGTAAGTATCTCTTTTGCTTTTATACAATGCTGTTCCGGATACATTTCATAATCAATATCGTGCAGCAGGCCTATAATGCCCCATTTTTCCTCATCCTCCCCAAGGAGTCCGGCAAAATGCCTCATAACGGCTTCAACCGTCAGCGCGTGCTTCACCAGGCTGTCGTTCTTGTTAAACTCCTGCAGGAGTTCCAAAGCCGCTGCTCTGCTCGGAATCGTGTTTCCCATAGAAATTCCTTCCTTCGTATGTTTTTTGTCTGCATTATCTGTCGGATTTTTTCTTAAGTGCAGCTTTGGTGCTTTTCACTATATCGGCTGCCGTCAAACCATACATTTGGAGTAAAATATCCGGTTTGCCGGACTTTCCGAACTTATCCTGCACACCGACTCTTACAAGGGGTACCGGGTAATTCTCCGAGAGCACCTCAGCCACTGCGCTTCCAAGGCCCCCAATAATATTGTGCTCTTCAGCAGTGATAATAGCTCCTGTTTCCCTGGCTGCTTTCACTATTATATCCGCATCAATAGGCTTAATGGTATGAATATCTATTACCCTCGCACTTATTCCTTCCTGCTGAAGCAGTTCCTTTGCTTCAAGAGCCGCACTCACCATAAGCCCGGTAGCAATAATTGCTGCATCATTTCCTTCTGAAAGGACAATACCTTTTCCTATTTCGAACTTATAGCTGCTTTCATCATATATTACGGGAACATTCAATCTTCCCAATCTGAGATATACAGGCCCTTCATGCTCTATTGCAGCCTTAACGGCATATTTGGTTTCAACAGCGTCAGCAGGACTTATCACCGTCATGTTGGGAATAGCCCTCATTATTGCAATATCCTCAATTGCCTGGTGTGATGCCCCGTCCTCCCCTACTGACAAACCGGCATGGGTTGCACCGATTTTTACATTTAATTTTGGATAGCATATTGAGTTCCTTATCTGCTCGAAGGCCCTCCCTGCGGCAAACATGGCAAAAGTACTTGCAAATACGACCTTGCCGCAGGAGGCCATTCCTGCAGCCGTAGCCATCATATTGCCTTCAGCTATGCCCATATTGAAAAACCTTTCAGGGTATTTTTTTCTGAAATTATCTGTCTTTGTGGATTTTGACAAGTCTGCATCAAATACCACTATTCTGCTGTCGGAGCCAAACTCCGCAAGTGCATTTCCGTATGCTTCCCTTGTAGCTATCTTATCTGCCATACTATTCAACCTCCAACTCTGCCAGGACTTTATCCAGCTCCGCCATTGCCTGGTCTCTCTGTTCCTTGTTCGGAGCACTGCCATGCCAGCCTGCCTGGTTCTCCATATAAGAGACCCCTTTCCCTTTGACGGTCTCGGCAATTATTACTGTAGGCTTGCCTTTATAATCCTTGGCCTGCCTTATAGAATCAAGTATTTTTTCAATATCATGGCCGTCTGTCTTCAGCACATTCCAGCCGAAGGCTTTAAATTTATCCGCTACAGGCTCAGGAGACATTACATCGGTAATCCTGCCGTCAATCTGAAGCCCGTTATGGTCCAGAAAAGCCGTCAGATTATCAAGCTTGTAGTGAGCCGCAGCCATAAACGCTTCCCAGACCTCACCTTCCTGAAGCTCCCCGTCACCCAGCAAGGCATAGATCCTATAATCCTTCTTATCCAGCTTGCCGGCCATAGCCATGCCCACAGCTGCCGAAATGCCCTGGCCCAAAGACCCGGTGGACATATCCACCCCGGGTACATATCTCATGCTTGGGTGTCCTTCCAAATAGCTGTCAGCTTTCCTGAAGGTCAAAAGGTCCTCCTTAGGGAAAAAGCCCTTTTCTGCCAATACCGCATATAAGGCAGGGGTGCAATGTCCTTTTGACAGTACAAACCTATCCCTGTCCTCCCATAAGGGCTGTTTAGTGTTTACACGCATTTCAGCAAAATACAATACTGTTAAAATTTCGGTACAGGACAGGGAACCTCCCGGATGTCCCGATGCAGCGCTGTAAACTTCGTCAATGATGTGTTTTCTTACTTTGACCGCATACTTTTGTAGATCTTTAATTTCAGGTTTTTTCATTTGCTGCCTCCTAATATTTTATAAAATTATAGATTCCATATATTCAAACCGCAATAATCATCAAATACCCTTCCTATTTCTCCGTCAACCGCATCTATAATAAGTTCACAGGTCCCGGAAACCCAGCACTGATTCAAATGTCCCCCATGAGCATTATATTCCTCGTCACCAAATGTTATATGCAAATGAGGGTATACTTCACCATCCTTTTGAGTTATGTTGCCGGTCAGATTAGTGATCTCATATTCCCCAGTAAGCTCTTGATTATGATATTCCTTCGTAATCGTGTTAAAGACGCCTATCGTAATCCTGTTGGCTGCCCCTATACCAATGACAGACCCCAGCTTCAAACCATTATCCATGCAGAATTTATGTAATGAAGCAACTACCTCTTCACCCTTGTCAATCCTCAAAAAATACTTGCTGCCTATTTTTTTATGCTTCATATCCTCATCCCTTTCAGATACATGTATCAGACTTTTGAACTTATTATGACTCAAATATTCTTTTATGTCAATATTGCAGCAATAGGGTGTATTTATCCCTCCACTTTCTCTACAAAAATCCGCTTCTTTAGTGTATAATGATAGAGTGATTTTAATATTTGGAGGACGCTATGATAAAGATTGATAATGATACGGTAAGATTTGAGGGCTACGAATTGGAAAATCTGGTGGTTTTATTGGAGCAGGTAGTAAGTAATTCAATTATAGATTCCGACAGCAGGGAATTCGCAATCTCCTTCTTAAAAGCATTCAGTAATTGCTTCGGTGAAGATGTGATTAAGAAGTTCAACTCAATTAAAAAATAGGGTTATTATATATAAGAAGTATGCGACATGTCTGAAGTTTGCAGTTATCCTGCAGAGCACTAGCCTTATATCCCGACTCGCACGGTATTAGCTTTGGACAGAATCAGAGCTTGATACTTGTAAAATCCTGACGCACATAAACCCAACCTCCAGGTCTTTTGCTTGACAAAAGACTACATATATTCGTGGGCATAGCCCACATGTTGGTATGTGCTGGATTTACCTCACGTAAATCCCACGGATTTTACTTTGTATCTTCTCTCGATTCTGTTACCCAAAGCCAATAAGTGCTCGCTGATATACAAGGCTAGTGCTCTTGGAGTATGACTGCAAGTTAATAACTATGTTGCATACTTCCTCTTTTATGTGAAAGCAATTTCTTTACCAATCTAAATCTTCCTATTCAGAAGCAATTTATAGAAGTAGTTGATAATGACACTCCTCTTGATTATACCGATAAATATTTCATGGTCATCCACAACAGGTATGAAGTTCTGATTAATCGAGAGGAGAATCAGATCTTCTATATGTGATTCGATGGAAACCGGTTTATTATTCTGGTATTTGGAAACATCCCTTATCATAATCTTATTGGTGTCTTTGAACTCCAGATTCTGTGCATGCTTCAGATGCCACAGTATATCCCCCTCCGTTATTGTACCTGCATATTTTCCGCTGCTGTCAACAAGGGGCAAAGCACTATATCTGTGATATTCCATCTTTTCAATAGCCTGTCTCATTGTAGAGTCCGCTGATATCCAGATAACTTCTTCTTTTGGTGTCAGAAAAAAAGCAATATTCATTGATATCCTCCTGATTCCCTTTGGCTATAATTTTCCCCTACTTATATTATAACGCATCAGCATGAGATTTTCCGATAGCAGAAAAAAATTTTCTTACCTCCGCGCGTTTCAACAATTTGGATTATTCCAATCATAAATTGGATGATTATAAAATATCAAAATTGGTGGATTTTATACTGTAAAATATTTGCTATAATAATAATTGGATGAGGCCAATCCAAGAATACATATGGAAGAGAGAAGAGTGATATGATGCGCGTCAATATTAACCGGAACTCTGATACCCCTATTTATCTGCAAATAAAAAATCAAATCCGGGATATGATAATCTCCGGTGAACTGCCTGCCGGCCATATACTCCCCCCTGAAAGGATCTTAAGCGAACTTCTTAATGTCAACAGAACAACTGTTGTAAAAGCATATCATGAGCTGAAATCCGATGGGCTGGTACAGGCACGGGTCGGTAAAGGCACCATAGTTGCAGCCAAGCCCTTCAAGGGTCGTTTCAATAACATCCGGCAGTTCAACCCCATTCCATGGTATCAGTTCTTCAATGAGAGTGTAGATTCCGGCGGAGACCATATAATAAGCGATATCATGGATATTAACTGCAATGAAGATATCATTTCATTTTCCGGCGGTTTCCCCTCGGCTGAGCTTTATCCTTTGGAGGATCTGAGCAGCATCCAGGAGAACCTTTTCAAAACTCTTGGCAAGCAGCTTTTACTCCACAGCCCGGTTGAAGGGCTGACCTCCCTGAGGACAGGTATCAGCAGCCTGATGAAATCAAGAAATATAAATATCAGCCCAAAGGATGTAATGATAGTATCCGGCTCCCAGCAGGGCCTGGATTACATTGCCCGAGTCTTCATAAAGCCTGGGGATACTGTAATACTTGAGGAGCCTTCTTTCTTCGGTGCAATGCAGATTTTCCGCTCCGCAGGAGCAAGGATTATCGGTGTGCCTGTGGACAGCTCCGGAATGAAAACAGATATACTTGAATCGCTTATACAAAGGTACAAACCGAAGTTCATTTATGTACTTCCTACTTTTCAAAATCCTTCAGGAATAGTAATGAGCCTTGAGCGCAGGTATGAGCTGCTGGACTTGTCCTATAAATACCGAGTCCCCATAGTAGAGGATGACCCCTACGGAGATCTGCGCTATGAAGGAAAAGCCATACCACCCTTGAAGGCTTTGGATCCCTATGAACATGTAATTTACTTAAGCACATTTTCCAAGGTTCTTTCCCTTGGGCTGCGCATCGGCTGGGTTGCTGCATCTCAGCAGGTCATCAGGAAGTTTGCATACCTTAAACAAATTACGGATATGCACGTAAATACACCGGGACAGTACATGATTAGCGAATTCCTTTCCCAAGGGTGTTATGAGAAACATCTTAGTAAAGTGCTGAGTGAATACAGAAAAAAAAGAGAGCTGATGAATGCAGCATTGGAGAAATACAAACTGCCCGGGGTTCTGTGGGAAAAGCCGGAAGGCGGGTATTACATCTGGTGCCGCCTGCCGGAGTATGTCACAAATAACAGGCTGCTTTCAAAGGCTGCGGAAAAAGGTGTCGTATATCTTCCGGGAGAGGCTTTCTACCCGGATGGTACGCAGGGAGAAAACTATATGAGGCTCAACTTTACTTTCCCGAATTCAAGCAGGATAGATGAAGGAATAAAATTACTCATGGATGCCTTGACAGAAGTTGAGGTAAGAAACATATCGAACTCCACGGGCAGAAGCTATTCAAGAAGTCCGATAGTATAGGACTAAAAACAAGATTGAGGAGGGTTTTATATGGAAATAAAAATAAAACAGGTGGATGCGTTCACCGGCATACCTTTTGGGGGAAACCCCGCCGGGGTGGTTACTGATGCCGCAGGCTTAAGCGATGAGCTGAAACAGAAAATCGCCAGGGAAATGAATCTTTCGGAAACTGCATTCGTTTCCCCGTCAAAGGTCGCCGATTTTAAAGTGCAGTTCTTCACTCCCAGATTTGAAGTGGACTTATGCGGCCATGCAACCATAGGCACTTTTTCAGCTCTATATGAAGAAGGAAAACTTCCTGCCGATAAGAACATATTATATCAGGAAACAAAAGCCGGAGTCCTTCCTGTGGAATTAACAAGCATCAATAATGAAAAAGTATTCATGATGACCCAGGCATTACCTAAATTTGAAAACATTGATCTGAGTAAGAATGAAATCGCAGGACTCTTAGGCTTGGGTAAGGATGATCTGCTGGACACACCGGCCTTAATGGTAAACACCGGGATATGGTGGCTGGTATTCGGAGTTAAAACACTGGATAAGCTTATGAATGCAAAGCCTGATTTGAAAACCATTGAGAGAATAAGCGAGCAGTACGGCATTATCGGTATCACTCCTTTCTGTCTCGAAACACTGAACCCGAAATATGACTATCACCTTAGAGGGATTGCCCCTTATGTAGGAGTTGCCGAAGATCCTGTATGCGGTACCTGCAATGGATGCGTATCTTCATACATAGTTCAGAACGGGCTGGCAAAGTGTGATGATACTGTAAATATGATCGGAGAGGAAGGGCAGGAAGTGAACAGGCCCGGCTGCGTATATGCAAGCATTTCCAAGAAGGAAGGGGCAATAAGCCGGGTACAAATCGGGGGTACGGCAGTTACAATACTGCAGGGAGTAATAAAGATCACAGATTAGCAAGGGGGAGGATAGCCAATGAAAACTATCGGAATAATCGGCGGAACAAGCTGGGAATCTACTGTCGAGTATTACAGGATACTGAATGAAACTGTAAATAAAAAACTGGGCGGACTCCATTCCGCCAAGTGCCTCATGTATTCTGTAGAATTCCAGGAAATATCAGATATGATGCAGGCCGGGGACTGGAAGGCCATTTCAGTTCGGATGCAGGAGATAGCAAGTGTTCTGAAGTCAGGCGGAGCAGACTTTATTATCATATGCTCAAACACTCTTGGTACACCGGCTCCGGAAATAGAAAAAAATATCGGAATACCTGTGCACAGCATTACCGAAGCAACTGCAAAGGAAATACTCGGAATGAAGCTTAAAAAAATAGGCTTGCTGGGAACAAAGTATACAATGGAGGGCAGCTGCTACAAGGATACATTACAGAAATACGGAATAGAAACCATTATACCGGAGAAAGAAGATAGGGAAGCAATAAACTCAATAATATTTGATGAGCTTTGTCTTGGTATATTAAAGGAGTCCTCCAGGGAAATATTTAAAAATATCATAAGCAAGCTTCAGTCAAAAGGCGCTGAGGGCATAGTCCTCGGGTGCACTGAAATCCCCTTGCTTGTAAAGCAGGAGGATGTAATCATACCGGTATTTGATACCATGACTATCCATGCGGTTTCCGCAGCCGAACTGTCACTAAGCTGAGGAACAAATATGGGAACATCGCAAAAAGAATAATGCGACGCATATATAAGTCTGCATAACCAAGCAAGAGCTTGTATAGTATAGCAGGGCACACTTTTATGCATTTTGGCAACAGGCCTCTGATATGGCTTTGGTAAAAAGTTCGTAAACACCGGTAGAACTTTTCCAAAGGCATTGAAGCGGCGGTAAAAAGCTGATATTCTATATGTTCTGTTACACTGCATGTGGATTCCCACAGGCAGCCCACAGAAAAGAATATCTAGCTTTTTACTACGCCTACCGCCTGTCAAAATCATAATCCGTGTGCCTCGATATACTATACTGTCTCTTGCGGAGAGTTATGCGAACTTCAGATGTGTCGCATTATACTTCTTTTTTACAGCAGTCTGCCTTTATATTTTTTCGCACCTGTATATGTCTTTTCTTCTATGTGCAAGAAGGGGAAGCTCCCTTCTCACCTTTTCCACATAATCCAGATCCAATGTCTCAATAAGCAGTCCCTCTTTTTCATCCAAACGTGCAACCACTTCTCCCCAGGGAGAAACTATAATGGAATTCCCGTAGGAAGTGTAACAGGAATCCACATCTCTGGCCGGTGCAGTTCCGATTGTGTAAACCTGATTGTCTATAGCCCTGCTCCTGAACATTACTTCCCAATGGGCCGGTCCTGTTGTCATATTAAATGCGGCAGGTACAATCATCACCTTGGCGCCTTCTTCCACCATCAGCCGCGACAGCTCCGGGAAACGGAAATCATAGCAGATAGCCACGCCCATTTTTCCGAATTCCGTTTCAAACACAGTGACAGTATTCCCTGCCGTCAAGGTTTCGGATTCCATAAAATGCTGTCCCCCTTCAACTGCTATATCGAACAGGTGCATTTTTCTGTGCTTCCCGATTTTATTTCCCTTGCGGTCAAAGACATAACAAGTATTGAATACTCTGCCCTTATTATCCTTTTCCGGCATAGTCCCTGCTATAAGGTAGATTCCATATTTTTCAGCCAGCTCCGAAAGTATACTGTAGCATTCTCCGCCCTCTTCCTCCGCGTATACAGGGAAGTTGGAGGTTTTATACGGGCAGTTGAACATTTCGGGAAGTACTGCTATATCTATATTCTGTTCTGCTGCTTTCTTAATAAAGTCAGATGCATTGACCATATTTCTCAGCTTATCTTCTTCCACATGCATTTGAATCAGCGCAACCTTGGGTTTGCTCATGCATTTTCCCTCCTTATAATACTTTGACCGTTCTTTGATTATTATTATAAGGTTTAAAGAATCCCAGGTCAATTTCTGCCTAACGCTTTATCAATTTTTATAATGCATTCCGCTGCATATGTATCCTCAAGAAGTACTTCATTATACCATGGCTTATGAATATCCCGGCTGTTTCCGAAGTAACGGGATTTTATCAAAATCTCCGGCCGGTATTCAAAATGAAGTATATCAAAATGCCCCCATTTTCCGCCCCATATGAAGCTATTCCTTTCAAACAGTTCAACAATCTCATAGGGATAGGTGGACAGCCTTTTTTGCCCCTCTTCCCTGGAAGCCCACTGCCAATAGTCCCTCCTGTCCCTTGCAAGGTCTATGGCTATCCCGTATGAATGAGGGCTCAGGCGGTTTGTACCTGAAATGGCGCGATAATTGTAGGTGCCGCTGCAGGGATATACACAAGCTCTGATGTCTTTTCTGTCTTTTGCTGCTGAAGCAAGTTCATCCAATACATTCTTTAAAGCTTCTGCAGCCTTATTGTTCTTATTAAACTGAAATGCTCCGTATCCGGTATTAACATTAATAAGGTTTCCTTCAATCTGCTGCCTGGAGCCTCCATAAACCTCATTCAACAGGCTGTATACCCTGGCACGGCCAGGATCGTAATTTATGTCCATAAGCTTTTTTACAGGCCCAATAGGATAAACCTGTTCCATCATGTCCTGCAAATCAGGATATGCAATTTTTGCCTCCATGCTCTTTGCTTTTTTATCGTCATACAGTATCTTCCTTCCGGACTTCATTGTTACATATACCTGGCCTTCCAGCTTCTCTACGCTTGCAATATGCTCAGGATATGCCATCATCAGGCAAAGAAGGTCCCGCTTCATAGTTACGTCATAGGATGACTCAACCGGTTCAATATAAGCGAAACACGGCTGCGGGTTGTTTGCGGTATATGCAAATACCGTAATCATAAAAAGTATCGAAACCAAAGAAATACACTTCTTTGTTTTACCGCCGAATCCATATGATGCAAAAAGCAGCCTGAATATAATAAAAATGGACAGTGCCCCGAACAATGGATAGAAGAAGCTTATAAGCCCTTTGAATTCCAGAAAAGCCAGGGGCAGGCAGCAAAGTACAGTGAAGAAACAGGTTTGGTTATATGATATATACCTGTTCTTACTCAGCCTTTTTGCTATGCTGAAGGCATTTGATACGGCAGTTGAAAATATTTCACACCATATGCAAAGGGCGACAACACTTTTTATTGTCCTCCCCAGGCCTGAGATTATGCAGTCCATGGGTATCGAATAGTTAAACACCTGAGGGCTCTTAAGAGTAAGGCTAATATTGAGCATAACAGACAGAAGCATGAGCCCCATTGCGCCTAAGAAAACTCCGGTCCTTAGAACCGACAGGTTTTTAACTTTCTCAGGTATTGCAGACAGCACCCCTATGGAAAGAAAGGTATTATAGCAGCAGAAAAACAGGAAATAGAATACAGGCTTAAATAAGCTGCCGTCATAGTTCTCCGAAAGCCTTAATCCGATGCCTTTGATATCAACCTTCATAATAGTTGCTGCCAGTACTGCAGTAATGACAGTAAAAAGCATCGGAACTATGACGGAATTTATATTAAGTATTCCTGTCAGTGAATGTAGTATTATGATAAGTGTCAGGACTGCCATAAGTACTACCCCGAGGGTATGGGGCAGCCCCAGGCTTTCATGAAAAAGTGCGCCGCTGCCTGCGAACATTATGGAAGTGCCTATGAAAAGAAAAGCAGTTATCAGTATATCATATACAAATCCGATTCTGTTCCCGGCAATTTGATATATGAGCTCCTTGTAGTTGTAGGCATTGTAATAGGCTGCAGCCCTGATAACGGCAGCAGCCATTAAATAAAAAAGTACACCTGACAGTAATAGAGTTACTGCACCAATTTGTCCAAAGCAGGTAAAAAACTGCATGATTTCCTGGCCGGTGGCAAAACCGGCGCCGACCACGGTGCCGATAAATACCGCACCAATCTGGAGTGAAAGCTTAATATTCCTAATCATAGAAAATCTCCTTATATGGAATAGTCATATCTATAATTATTTAAGCTTTCATTGTCCTATGAATTAATTAGGGAAATCATTAACCAACAGTTTCTCCATTATGGTCACATCCACCCATTTGCCGTCCAGAATGCCTTGATTTATATAGGTCCCCACTTCCCTGAACCCTGCGGACTTATATAGACGCTGGCCCGCTTCATTTATTTTGAATGTACTCAGCACAAGCTTGTGGAAGCCTTGTTTCCTGGCGGTCTCTATCAATGCATTTATCAATATCTTGCCCAGGCCTTTTCCTCTCATGCTGCGCTCAATGTAAATAGAAATATCAACAACACCATTGTAACAGCAGCGTGAATTGAAAGGATTAAGCGATGCCCATCCCCATACATTTCCGTTGTCATCCTCAATAACCAATACCTTGTGGGCTTCGTCCCTTTTCGAAAACCAGTCAATCATATCGGTTTCCTTCTTGGGACAGCTCTCCAGTGTGGCAATACGATCTTCTATGCCCTGATTATATATAACTGTTATGGCCTGTATGTCTTCAAGCGAAGCTTCCCTTACGGAATAAGACATTTCTATACCCCCTTTATTCAGTTGCCATCTGTTCCAGGGTTCTTATCATCCTAAACAAAGTGTCGTTTATGGGCGTCGGTACTCCATATTTTCTTCCCATTTCCCGCAATACACCCGAGAACATCTCCACCTCTGTTTTCCTCCCCGCTTCAATATCCTGCAGCATTGAGGTCTTGCCGTCCGCTGATAGGGTATCCACCAGTTTATGCACCTCTTCTATGCTTTCTTCCTCAAGATTGATACCGGCTTTTATCGATACATCAATTACTTCCTTCATAGCTGCATCCACAAGCTCGCGGGTCTCCTGAACGGTATTCAACACCCAGTATGGTGCTCCAAGAACTGCAGAAACCTGATTCAGGCCTACGTTCACCATATACTTCCACCACAAGGCTTTTATCATGTCCTCAGGAATATGATAAGGGATGCCTGATTCATCCAACAGAACCTTTACACGTTCCACCCTTTCGGTATGCAGCTTATTCTCCCGTTCACCGAAATACAGCTTCCCAAAGCTTGTGTAACTAATATTATTTCCTTCCCTGAGCGCATCAATGCCTACGCAGGAAGAATACAGCAGCTTTTCCATACCGAAGGCCTCACCTATGATCTCTTCACTGTCAATTCCGTTCATAAGAGACATTATAACGGTATCCGGCCCTACGCGTTTCCTTATTGCATCAATAGCCTGTCTGAGATTGTTATATTTGACCGCAATAAACACCAGATCCGCATAGGCTCCATCGCTGTCCGGCAGCAAGAATTTTAAATCACAGGTCTTTCCGTTTACTGTCAGCTTGTTGGTGTTGTATTTTTCAATCCTGGATCTGTCCGCCACAACAGTAAGATTAATAGAATCATTTTCGTAAAGCCTTGCGGCATAACTGCCCCCTATGGCTCCCAGACCTATGATTGAAACATTCGTTATTTTTTCCAAACTACCATCTCCTTTTCAAACATCCCGTTGCAATCCCTTTCCCTTTAGAAAAGAAAAACCTGATATGGAAATTATACCACATCAGGTTCTTTCATTATATATGCATAAGCCGAAAAATGCCCTTGCTCATTTATTATCCAATCTTCAGAAACTCCCTGACAGATATGGAGTATTGCATTTCCTTCATCAACTCCTTTTCCGGCTTAAACCCCACTGACTTAAATGCCTTTATTGACCGTTCATTTTTCAAGTTAATTTTTGCAATTACCTCATCCATCCTCCACTCAAAAAATGCATGGCGCAAACCTTCCTGAATTGCATGCTTCCCCAAACCCTTGCCCCATTTTTCCTTTTCACCTATTACTATGACCATCTCTGCTGCCTTTCCCTTTGGAACCAGTCTTAAAAACCCTATGGGCTGCTTTTTTTCCATGATCATAAAAAAGCTCCCGTTCTGGTTGAATAAATGAGTCAGAATAGGCATGTTTACTCTTTGAATTGCTTGGGTAATACTATTTGCAACATTCCGTCCCTCGTTTAAATACTTAATCACTTCATTATCATCCAGCCAATCGGCAATCTTCCATGCATCAGCTTGAAAGACCTCCTGCCGCAGCTGGACACTGCCTGCCTTCATTAACACAACCCTCCATAAAAAATTTACCTTTCCTAAGGTCATGGCAATGATAACATCCTGTTACATTTAAGTCAAATGCTGTAAACTCGGTTACTTGAGTTTACCTTGCGATATTGACCGGAAGTGGCATTTCCCTAGCTTTCCCTACCCATTCCGAGAAAAGTGCCTCACGATGTATTCCATCCCTTGCATCCCTTCTATACAATAAAAAACAACTGTGGTTTTTTGCCCGTGTTCATAGGGACACATACTGAACCGTGGGTTTTGTAAAGGCAGGCAGCAGATTCTGCTGTCTGCCTTTGCCGTTAACCTGCTATTTTCTGTGCTTCTTCCGCAAATGCGCCGAGGACGCCAATGTCCCGATAGTGAATTATAATCTTCTGCTCTGCCGTTCTGGAATAGCGTTCTTCACGTTCACCTACTTCAATTCGTTCAATAAACAGGTTCAGAAGTTCGCCGGTCAGCTCCGGAATCTCGGTATAGCGTTTGGCTTTCTCAACAAACCGTGAGACATTGGCGATAGAAGCCTGCAGCTTTTCGATCCGTTCCACGGTCTGAGGGATTCGCTCCTTCAAGTTGTTTTGCTCACTGTTGTAATCGGCGGACAATACCCGGAACTGCTCATTCGTAACTCTGCCAAGTATGTTGTCCTCATACAGCCGTTTAAAGAGTGTGCTCAGCTCGGTATCCCTCCGGCGCATAGCATCCAGCTCCCTCTGGAGCCGCTCGATCTCTCGTCTGGTTTCAGCGCTATTCTTACGATTGATATGCTGGATGAACAGCGCCTCTTGCTGTCTGGCGAAGTGGGTCACCCGGCGCAGATCGTCCAGAACGATTGCCGACAGCTGGATTTCCCGGATGTAATGAGCGGTGCACATTTCCTTACCACGCTTCTTGTAGGTGGAGCACATGAAGTTGTTTTTCACCGCGTCCATGGTATGCGCCCGGTGGAGTACCATCGTCCCGCCGCACTCTGCACAGTAGACCAAACCGGAGAACATGTTTTGTTCCGCCATGTTCGCCCTGCGCCGCTTGTGCTTTCGGATGTCCTGCACGATATCCCAGGTTTCTTTAGTCACCAGCGGCTCGTGGGTGTTCTCAATCCGAAGCTGTTCCGCTTTGGGGCGCTCGATCCGCTTCTTGTTTTTGTAGGATATCGTGGTGGACTGCAGGCTGATAGTGTGTCCCAGATAGACCTCGTCCTCCAGAATGCTGGCTACGGTTGTATTGCTCCAATCATAAGGCCTCGTGGTATCCACGCCGGTCAGAAGCACACCGGTTTTATGGTAGTAATAATTGCCTGGCGTTAGAACCTGTTCCTTTTTCAACTGCCTTGCGATTTGGCTTGGGCCTTTTCCTCCGGCGCAGAGGCTGAAAATCCTCTGCACAACAGGAGCGGCATCCTCATCAGGAACAATCTTTCTTTTGGGGTCGTTATCATCTTTTTTATAACCGTAGGGCGCTCTGGTCGCCACGCGCTCGCCCCGTTCTGCCTGTGCTTTCTTAACTGCACGGATCTTCCGGCTGGTATCTTTAGCGTAAAAATCATTGAACAGATTCATAAACGGAGTAAAATCGTTGTCGCCGTAAAGGCTGTCCACATTGTTGTTGACAGCGATGAAGCGTATGCCGTAGCTGGGGAATACCATCTCGGTGTACTGTCCGACTAGCAAGTAGTTTCTCCCTAACCGAGACATGTCCTTGACGATGATGGTCGCCACTTCGTCGTTTTCCGCCAGCCTCATCAGTTCATTCCATCCCGGACGGTTGAAGTTTGTGCCGCTATAACCATCGTCAGAAATGAATAAAGTGTTTTCAAAGCCGTTGTCGGCAGCATACTTCTCCAGCATCATTCGCTGGTTTTGGATGCTGTTGGACTCGCCCTCCCGGTCATCCTCCTGACTAAGCCGGGCGTAAAGTATTGTATATTTTTGGTTTGCCTGCTTCATAAATACCTCCTTCTTGATGGCAAACCGATACGGAAAATGGGATTGCGGAGTTTCCGCAATCCCAATCATACCGAAGGATTTGCCACAAGTCTAGCGGATTCAGAAAGAATTTCGTTCTGCTTCCTGCTCTTTATCGATCAGGGAGAGCAGCTTGTCGGTTGGTGTTAGGTGCGCATCCTTCGGGAACACCGAGCTTATGACGAACTTTTTTCCGCCTACAATCATCCTGCGTTCCAAGCAAATATCATCCGGTCCCTCTTTCAGTTCCGTATCCTCGAACAGCGCGACCGGGGTGCCGTCAAGCTCGCTGTCAACAATTCCAGCTGTGTCATAGCTGCCGCAAAGACCGGTTTCCAGGTAGTGCCGGTTTAAGTTTTTGACCCGCCTGAGCCATACGCGCTTCTTCATTCTGCCGTACTTTTCAAACAGCGCCTCTGCCTGCGACACCTTTGGATGGTTGTCCCGAAGCACGATAATGCATCCGCGAAACGCGTAAGCGGTTAAACATTCCTGGTTTTCTTTCATGAAAATTCCCTCCTGTCAATTATTTTTGTACTGATTTTATTACTCATTGAATTTCCAAAATTATGATATTATTAGCCTTCGTGCTGATACCGGTAAGCCTGTTCAAAGGTCGGGACACTGCCCAGCGCTTTCACTTCCTCCGAACATTTTTGGTGCAGCCGCCGCAGCTGGTCATCCGTCATATGAATTTGCGCTGCGATTAAGTGGCATAGCTTCGCCAGCTCCACAGAAATTTTATACTGCCCGGTGCCCAAGGATTTACCGACCTGCTCCATCTTGAGTTGAGCGGCGGAGGTGAACATCTCGTCAAAAAACTTTGGGTTCTGTTCGGCGTTTAAGTATCCGGCATAGAATTCAATGGCCTTTTCCACGAATTCGTTGCGGGAATCTGCTTGGGCACGCCTTAAATTGTCATCGCAAAGCTTGAGATGCGCCGGCGTTATCGCCAGCCCGGATTTGACTCGTTTATCCATGCATACCTTCCTTCTTTCTTTCTGTTTTTCTTGGTACCGCTGTACGACCCCCTGCCGAACTGAGGCGAAACGCGGGTTTTTGCTGCTCTTTTTCGCTTTACTGCCATGTTCGCGGTACCGACTGTCGATTTCCGACCACCTAAGAGGTACCGTCCCCGACCCGCGTTGCGGGGCGGTGTGTCCGGCACGGAGGCACCTCCGGTGACCCCGTGCCTTTAACCTGCTTCATTTTCGACCGTATGGTTCACCTCCTGAAATAGACTGAATAAAGGTAGCAACTGATTGCGCCGCCACTCCCGCACAAAGTCCCGACAATGGCATTGTCCTGCCTGTGGGTGTATGGGTATCATCCTGCCGGGAAAAGGCGGTACAGAGGCGAACAGGAGGTGAATACTGGCTGTTGCTTGCTGGTTGTTCGCACTTCACAAAAAAGTGAGCCAAGTTGGTTTAAGTTTCGTTTGTCCGAATTTTGTAAGCGCCAAATGTGAGCCATGTTGGTGCAAGTTCTGCCTGTTTTGCCGCAGACTGCGTGAAAATTAGCCAACATGGTATACTTTCCGCCGATGCCTGCCTCCGCCATGCCTCAAAGTTAGCCCACTTGGTTACAATTCGCTCTGTGGATCTTCAGGAAGGATGCAAGGATGCAAAGTATATAAGACATTGCACCCTTACATCCTTGAATCAGGAAGCTGCCAGTACCATTGGCTCCCCAGCTTCACAGACTGAGCGCCGACATTCTTCTTTGCAATGTTGACGGTGCGCTCCGAAATACCCAACTCTGTTGCCCTCATGAACACTTTTTCTACGGGAACGGGATCGATCAGCAACTTTTTCAATTCGTCCTCCATCAGCATCGTCTTGGTCTGTACGGAGCCAGTGCCGGAGAGAACTTCATCCACCGTGGCGTTGCAGTATCCTTTCCACTGAAAACCGTTCTCCGCATCCAAGGAAAACGCGATAGACTTTCCTTCTGGGGCGAGGCTGCTTTTATCATGGGCAACGATCCGGATACTTGGGTTATCTTTCAATCTCCCGACCAGAAGCACGCTCCTTGCCGCTGCCCGGAAATCGATGGAACCCAAACCACGGTAAGAAGCTTTCAATCCCTGTGCCTTGTTCATGTGGCCAATGAGGATGACAGCGCAGCCGGTGCGATCCGCCATGGAACAAAGACGTTTAATCACCGGACGCACCTCGTTGGCACGGTACATGTCCACATCACAACCGAGATAGGCCTGCAGCGGATCGAGTACAATCAGACGCGCATCCGTTTCCTGAACAGACTGCTCCAGCCGCTCATCGCACAATGTTAGCTCTTGATCGGACTCATCGATGACCAGCACCCGGGAACAGTCCGCGCCTGATTGTTCCAGCCGGGGTTTGATTGTGTCAGCCAGCCCATCCTCCGCCGACTGGTAGATGACGTTGATAGGCGGACTAGCCGCTTCTTCCTCCGGCAGCGGTTCGCCGTTGGTCAGCAGTGCGATCATCGCCAGAACAAAAGAGGTTTTTCCTTCTCCGGGATCGCCCTGAATGATGGTGACCTTTCCGTAAGGGATGTATGGATACCACAGCCATTGCACTTCTTCGGTTGCAATGTCGCTCATGCGGATCAGCCTTGATTTCTTTTTCTGCATGTTCTCACCTCCGTCCGTAAAGAGATTTACACCGCGCTCCCGGCCAGGTTCGCCCTGCGGCCTTGCGTGACCAACACGGCGTTCTCATTTCATTGGCACGCTCGCTTGTTTTTACAAGGTCTTGGCATACTTCGCCTGAAAGTATCTACTCCGGCTGCGGCTATTGAATTTTTCGTGGATCGATGTATCCGCTTGTGTTACCGATTGAATAATGTGTTTATATCGGATACAATCAAAATAGCAAAAAAGGTTTCTATGCACAAGTGGTTGAAGCGATGTCAGGTACATTGCGAAAACCTATCGGATACAGGAGGTTGCCATGAAAGTGAATGCTTATGACCAATTCTCTGTTTTATTTTGGGAAGATAATGTGATGCTTGGAGGTGGTGCATCCTTCCCGCTTGGGCAGATAACAACAGATTTTTTGAATATGGACGAACAGATTTTAGCTGAGATTGATAAACGGGTCAGAGAATTCACAATAGGAATGCGAGCGCTGTTTATAAATAAAAACAACGACGCGGTTATTCCCTTGCAGGAAAAACTGAACGCCGTTTGGGATGTTATATTTACTTTACCGTTCTTTCGTGATCTTCCGTTTGATAAACGCAATTCGCTCAATCTGCTCCCCATGCTGCTTGCAGACAAACAGAAATGGGCTGAGGTATTTCAGGATAATTCCCAGGGTAACAAAATGTTTATTGAATTTCTCGACAAGATGGAATACTTTGCGGAAAGCATCCGTAACTTCAGAGGCCAGATAGCAGGGATGCTGGAATTGTATTTTGAAAACCTAACGCGCCGTAACAGCGAGGCATATGCACAAGCCTATTCAAAATATTATCGTGACATGGCCGATGCCGGTGAACTGTTATTTGGTGACTTGCCTTTTGAGCAGGGGTTTCCCGTCAAGGTCAGGTTTACTCCATTGCGGCATCCGCAAGGCAAAGGAAAGCCTATGATAGCAGAAGAAGTTGAGTTTTCCTATCTTTCACATTTTCTTTATACGGATTTCTACCGGGGACTTATTGCGGGAAACATGCCGCGCCGCTGCCACAACTGCGGGCGCTATTTCCTGTTGAACAAAGGGTATGATACCTGCTACTGCAATAATATCGCGCCTGGCGAAACAGGAAAGACTTGCCGCAAGGTTGGAGCTCATAAAAAAGAAGCGCGCAAGGAAGGAAAAACTCCTGCGCGTCTTGAGTATGACAAGGTTTATAACCGGTTAAAAACACGCCGGGCAAGAGGCAAGCTATCTGTCGATGAATGGAACGCCGCCGTTGCACTGGCACTTGAATATAAGGACAAAGCTGAAGCCGGAAAGATATCCGATTACGAGCTTAAGGAGATTTACGACAAAATGTGAGATGATGCAGATTTTTAAAGACATAAAGGTTCGCTGACAGCGTACTAAATCCATCGGAGACGAACAGATTGGAATGTAACTGACAGCATCAAAACAGCAGTAATACGAACAGCAGAAAGAACGAGCGTATTTGGCCTGTTACGACTTTATGCGCTCGTTCAGTAATTCTTATGGATTCGTTGGATGTGTTGTGTTTGGTTTATATGGAGGCGGGATGCTATTCTTCTCCGGTACTTCGAGAAACACGATAAGAATTTCTCCATCAACCGGCTCCGGTTGCTCAGATGGCGGAGGGGTTGCCTCACTTGACGATGATTCATTGCCACCCATTGATTATCTTTAGAAGGCGGATGTCTAATACGAAACAAACGCCTTGTTTTACTGGGGTTTCTACACATTAGATATTCCTCCCCGTCTAATACGTTGAGATGATTTTGCGAATCTGCTCATAAAAGTCCTGCTCAGTTGACTCTGCTCCAAGCGTTTCACCTCCGAACCGACGTAAAATTTCTGCTTCATCCCTCCCTGAGATTGCGGCAAAACCGCTTTCACGAAGCTTTTGAATAAACCGGCTGTCAATCACTTCTTGCCGTGGCTCCCATGATAGTCTATCTCTCAGTTTGCGGTTTTCTTCTTTTATCTCCTCAAATTCCAGTAGCTGCAGGATGAGATTTTCTTTATCCTTCTTCAATCGCCGGACTTCAGCGCGCAAAAGCTTAACTGTATCCGTGTTTTCAACAGGAGCGGGCGGCTGTTGTGACTGCTTTTGCATCATCCGAAGGCTGGCAATGCGCTCTCTTAAGCGGGGGTGGTTGTACAGGGTAGCCTTGGATACGCCAGCCTCCGCAGCGATTGTGTTGAAATTAATCAGCCGTTTGCCCTGTTTCAAACGGTCGATTGCGGCATTGACTTTCGTTTCGGTTTCAGCGCTTTTTGTTTCAGAATGCGCTTTCAGACCGGTTGTATTTCTTTCAATCATCTATCTGCACCTCCAAATTTTCCACTAACGGTTTTAAATACTGATATTTCACATATTGCCGCTGCCAGTCACGTTCTCTGCCTAACGAACGGAAACGCTCCATTTCTCGCTCCATCAGTTCGAGTTCTTTTTTCAGCACCGGGTAAAAACTGGCCTCTGTGATATAATTCGGACAGTTGTAAAAGAAACAGCCATCACCGTTTGTGCAGTTACCACGGCGAAAATCATACAAACAGATTCCATTGGGGAGCGGATTAAAGCTGGCGGCACTTGCCAGCTCTGAAATTACCAGGTCAATATCCGTTTCAGCCCGCCCTCTGAAGTGGGCTTGGAGATTGTTTTGAATCTCCTCGGCTCTGAGACCGGCGAGTTTCGCGTTAGGGCTTAGAATAATCTCCGCATAGATTGCCTTTACCTCGGCCTCCTGTAGGGTCAGGTAGTGTGCGGTCATTTCAATTGATACATGTCCGAACTGCTTCATAACATATGCGATAGGCAGTTTACGCTTAATAAGCTCGCGCACATAAGTCGCCCTGAATTGGTGGCTTTTCAGAGGATAAATCTCACCATCGCTGCCGCGGATGTCCCATCGTTTCATGAACGGAGCGAGGCGGATGGTGGTAAACAGGTCTGTTTTGTATACCACCACCTGATTGCGAAAAGGCTGAGACCTTGTTAAGAACAGTTCTTTCAAGCCGCTTTCTTCCCGAAGCGGCTTCGTGTAATCGCTCAATTCTCTTACGGCATCGCATACCAATTGATTGACAAACACCTTATGCAGGCTTGGCTCGGCTCGTTCTGTCTTTCCAAGCATAATTTCCATATAGGCGTTCCCGTCATCTTCGGTGCGGATACAGCCCTCCTGAATAGACATAACTTCACTGATTCTCAGGCCAGTCTGGCTTTGAATGATGATGCCTGCTTTAGTTAAAATATCAGTTTCTTTGTTGACGGCGCTGTCGAGGATTTTGTTGAATATATTCTCCGGGATCGGCTTGAACTTGCTGCCGCCTTGCCCCATCGAGGAGCGGCTGCCCCAGAGACTGGCTGCCGACACATTGAGAAACAGGTTATGCCGGGGGACATCCCAGTCTTTGATCTGTCCTGTTTGAATAATCTGTTGCAATATTCGGGACCGTTTAAAGCCGACAGAACGCTTGTATTGTTTAACATCCTTCATCCATAATGCGAAATCCAGGAACACTTCCTGCGTAACCTCCCGGAAGCTGTTGATTCCCATCAGCTTGAAATACTCAATAACTGCCGGAAGGACCCCATTGATCTCATGGTGAACGGAAAAAGGCTTGATTTGTGCCAACCGAAAGTAGGCATACTGCTTCACAATCCACTTCATTTGCTCATCGCCGATGTACCCAAAGCGGATTTGCTTATGAGTGCTTGCCAGGGTTTTGCGGGGCATATAAGGTGTAAGATCCCAAGTGTCATCCACAAACCATGAGTTCCCGATTTTTATGTTTTCAAAATCAACCCCTCCGGAGAGGATTTGCTGTTTCAACGCCTCAATCATCTTTTAACGCCTCCAGTCCTGCAATGATTTCTTTTAAGACAGCTACTGTCCCCGAAAAGTGTTCGGCATAGTGATGCCCGTATGGGTTATTGGCAAGCTGCGCCTCCAGGGACCGCAGATATTCCCGGTGGTGTTCCAAATACTCCGGAGTTGTGATATATCGGCTGCAAGTATAGCATTTTTGCCTGTTCAACAGGCGTTCACATAAAACGCCCCGCTGAAATGGCTGTGTGCAGTAGCCGTCACACATTTTGGCGCACCCATTCCGGTTTTCTTGAAACCAGGACAGCTCCGCGCTATCCGGTATAACCGACTCGTCAACGGCGTGAATATTCCCGATGATTCCGATGGAACGAAAGGCATCCGCACGGGAACGGTCTTTTACGTCCGCATAATGCATTTTCGTGGAACCAACTGCGCTGTGTCCAAGGACAGACTGGATTACACTGATGTTCGTACCCTTGGAAAGCATATCCGTTGCCAATGTCCGCCGGAATTTGTGCGGCGTCAGGCGATAAAGTGCGCCGCCTTTGTCAGTGATATTATGCCTTGCGACAAAATCCCGCATATCGTCTCTGAATTCTGATTGCCCAATACGCGTAACCTTGCCCGCGCTGCTGCCTTTGCTGCGCAGCTTCAAAAATATAAGCTCTTTCAATTCGGGGGAGGCCTGCGTCCTCAGATAATCCGTGTGCTCTGCCAGCTTCCGTACGGCATCGGCACATTCGTCCGGTATCGGCATCGGAGGCTGCTGTTTTCTGTTTTTATGGTTGTACCAGGTTAATGTGGCGCCGCTGATGGGGTGTGGGGCGAGGCATCCCGCTTTTAACCGAAGCATATCCTCAATTCGCATTCCGGTGGAACGCAGAATGATAATGCCGTATTTCATAAATAGATTTTGCTCATCTTCCAAGGCGGACGAAACCCGAGCCATAATTTCATCTGGGATGAAATCAATTTTAAGCTTGCTGTTTGTGCCGATATACTCATTGCCGGCGAAAATTTCTGTTTGCGGAACTTCCTCCGGCATATGAAGCTGGCCCCAGCGGATCACATTTTTCACAACATCCAGACAGCGTTTCTGATATGCATAAGCAAGGGGCTTATGTGTGTTTTTTAAGACTGCGGTTTTCAAATATACGATAAAATGGCAGATGTCATCGTTACAAAGCGAACACAGACTGCGGATTCCTTTCTGCTCCGCAAAGCTGCAAAAGTACTTAAAACCTAACAGTTCATTGTAGAGCCTGCATACCGTCTTGCTCCGCGTTTGATAGCATTGCCGGATATATGCTTTGTACACTCTCTTAATCGGTGCGGCCTTCATATAGGAAAAATCAAAACGAAAACCCTGCCCATAGTATTGGGAGCACTCATCGGTCTCTGTTAAAATCCAGACGTTTTGCTTGTCATTCACCATGTGCACCCCCTGTGCCGGAACAGCGGCTCCAATACTTGTTCAGGCTTTCAAAAAGATATCGGTTGGAAATATGAGTGTACTGCTGTGTGGTGGTGATTTGCCGGTGTCCGGCGATAATTCTCACTACGCTGATATCCATGCCGCTTTCAACGAGGGCTGAGATAAAGGTGTGCCTGAGCGCGTGAAAATGAAAGGAAACACCCGCCTTTTTCATTGCCGTATGGAACACTTCATATATTGCGCGGTAGCTTAGCGGTTTTCCATAATGCTCTTTTTTCAGCGATACGAAAATATAATCGTGTGTTGTATTGATTAGGGTTCTTTCCTCCAGAATATATCGGTCGATTTCTTCCAGTAAGAATGTAGGAAGAAATAGTGTGCGTCGGCCTCCTTTTGATTTTATGTCCTGAAGGCTGCTGATGGGTGAGGCCGAATCAGGATAAGGAATATCCGCTATCCGTAATTCCAAGACTTCTGCAATACGTGCTCCTGTAAGCTGAAGCGTTTTTAATATCAGCCTGTCTCTTGAAGTTTCCAGATGCGCTGACACCGCGTCTATCTCTGATGGCTGTACCAGCCTCACAGCCTTACTGCTTTCCTTGACCTTGAAAATGGATTGTTTCGTCTGATTGTCCCGTCTTGTATGGTACAGAAAACTTTTGAACATACTTTGAGGCCGGGCAATATCCTTCATAAGAACAGGGTTTTCAGCCTGATTCATGATTTCGCAGTATTGATAAAAGCTGTGAACTGTTCCCAAAATATGATTGATGGTTTGCGGCTGGCGCGAGCTGTCTCGAAACAAAGCTGGATCATGCTTGCCTTGCGGCTGCCTGAGAAATTCCATAAAACTGCCCAAGCGTTGAATTGACATTTCATCATACGCATATCCGCTGTGTTTCAAATAGTCCCAGAATATTTTCAGATCCCTGCCATACGCTTTTCTTGTGTTGTGTGCCATGCCTCGAAGCCGCTGATACTTCAAAAATTCCCACACGGGCTTGACCAGCCGCATGTCATCATCGAAAAGCGCTACGATGATTTCCGACTCCCTTTTAATAACGCTCAATTCCATAAACATCGCCTCCTGCGTTTTTTATATGTCTAACAAGACAATCGTCTTATCGTAACATATAAAAGAAGCGATATTGGTTTAGAGATTAACCTTATAAATAAATTGAGCCGCAGATGAATTCATCTGCGGCTCAATTACCAGAAACCCTTACATTCTGGGCTTCAATTAACTTTACGTCTTAGTCACTTTTAGCTAAAGATTACATAATCCCTATTTTATGTCCGTTCTCGTACATATCCTCGGCGACGGTTCCGCCTCCCATGATACCAACCTTGTTTCCTGTGAGCTCGTCGCCGGGATTGCCGACTGTCGTGCCGCCGCCCATGACGCCAACCTGCTTATTAATATCGCCTTCACCGTCAATGGTGATCCCGATACTCCCGCCTCCATGATCTTCAATCCAACCGAAGCCGGGTATCCATATATGTGGCTTACCGTCGATGATAGCTCTGTCGCCGGACTTTTGGCTGGATGACGGCTGTGCTGACGATTTAGAAGTTACCACTGGCGGCGATGCTTGTTTTGATGGTGCAGAGGGTTGAGTTTTTTCTTCTGCCTTTATTACCTCGTTTTTCGTTGGCTCATTTTTGGCAACAGTCTTCGGCTCGGCAACAGGAGTATCATCAGAAAGAATAAATGGCGACACTTCTTTTTGACTCGCCTCAATTTCAGAGATTACGGCGGTTTTTTCAGGCTCGGCGGGTAAATCTCCGACCTCGGCGTTCCGAGGCCACACAGTGGCACACAATGCGACACAGGCGATAATGCCTATTCCGACGATAATTAGCTTTTTCAATATACCATCTCCCTTCAGCAACAGACACTACCACAGACGGAGGGAGATAGCTACATATATTTCTTTAAAACTGCTTAAATGTAGAATAAATATAAACGAAATCTTTACAAATGCGTAAAATATATTGTAAAGCACATGCAAATTTTGGTATAATAAGTTGAAACTTAGGAAATGGGTGGCGAATATGCGAGTAAGTTATAAAAAATTATGGAAGCTCCTTATTGATAGAGATATGAAAAAGAAGGATCTGCAATTGGCATCCGGATTAAGTTCAACCACCATTGCCAAGCTCTCAAATCATGAGAATGTCAGCATGGAAGTCTTGATTAAAGTATGTGCCACTCTCGGCGTTGATTTCGGAGACATTATGGAATTAGTTCCGGACCTGCAGGACAACACAAAATAAATAAACATATAGCCAATAAAGGAGCCCACTATGGAAATTTTTGATAATATAACAAAAACTGTGAAGAATGATTTAGCGGTTACAATCGAAAAGGGCAGCCGCCTTTCGATTGCTGCTGCTTGTTTTTCCATATACGCATACCAGGTTTTGAAAAAACAATTTGACAATATTGACGAGCTTCGTTTCATATTCACATCGCCTGCCTTTGTCACTGAAAAAGCACCTAAAGAAAAACGCGAATTTTATATCCCCCGCTTAAGTCGTGAGCGCAGCCTTTACGGAACAGAATTTGAAGTGAAGCTGCGTAACGAATTAACGCAGAAAGCAATCGCCCGTGAATGTGCCGATTGGATCAGAAAAAAGGTTAAGTTCAAGTCAAATACTACGCCGGAGAACATGGGCGGTTTCCTCAACATAGATACCGGCAATGAACAGATTACATATATGCCGCTCAACGGCTTCACCACCGTGGACATTGGATGCGAACGGGGGAATAACAGCTACAACATGGTTACCAAGTTCCCTGCACCGCACAGTCAGGAATTCGTCCGGCTGTTTGAAAGTGTCTGGAATGACAGAACGAAATTACAGGACGTAACTGAAGAGGTCATCGAGAGCATCACCGCCGCTTATAACGAAAACTCGGCGGAGTTTCTTTATTTCGTGGCTCTTTACAACATATTCAATGAATTCCTCGAAGACATCTCCGAGGATGTGCTTCCAAACGAAGCGACCGGATTTAAAGAGAGTAAAATCTGGAGTATGTTATATGATTTCCAAAAAGATGCGGCGCTTGCCATTATCAACAAGCTGGAAAAGTACAACGGCTGCATTCTGGCCGATAGTGTAGGACTTGGCAAGACGTTCACTGCCCTTGCAGTAATCAAATACTATGAGAAAAAGAACAAATCTGTGCTTGTACTATGCCCGAAGAAACTGGCAGACAATTGGAACACTTTCAGGAGCCACTATAAAAATAATCCGCTCATTTCCGACCGGCTTGGATACACTGTTCTTTACCACACTGACCTTTCGCGCGAACACGGCATGTCAAACGGCAATGACCTGGAAAAAATATATTGGGAGAATTACGGGCTTATAGTCATCGACGAATCCCACAATTTCCGTAATGGCGGCGAAGTTTATGGAGATGATGCGCGTGAAAACCGTTATCTCCGACTCTTGAATAAGGTTATTCGTCCGGGTGTGGAGTCAAAGGTGCTTATGCTGTCAGCAACACCAGTAAACAACCGTTTTGTCGACTTACGCAATCAGCTTGCACTCGCTTATGAGGGAAATTCCTGCCTGATAAATGAAAAATTGAACACATCGAAACCAATTGATGAGATTTTCCGTAATGCTCAAAGAGCATTTAATATCTGGAGCGACTTAGGACCGGAAAAGAGAACAACAGCTACGCTTTTAAAGATGCTGGACTTTGACTTCTTTGAAGTACTGGACAGTGTGACCATTGCTCGCTCCCGAAAGCATATTGAAAAGTATTATAACATGAATGACATCGGAAAATTCCCGGAAAGGCTCAAGCCTGTGTCTCTGCGGCCAAGCCTGACCGATTTGGACAACGCCATAAATTATAACGAGATATATGACGAGCTTATGAAGCTTAATCTTGCAGTCTATATTCCAACAGATTTTGTTTTTGAAAGCAGACGGGACAAGTATGTCGACCCTGACGTCAATATCAACCGTGCGGGGCGAGAGCAGGGCATCCGCCGCCTGATGAGTATCAACCTTCTCAAACGGCTGGAAAGCTCCGTCTATTCTTTCCGTCTGACTCTCCAGCGCATAAAGAAGCTGATTGATGATACAATCGCTGAAATTGATATGTTCGAGGCCGGCGGAGACGCTGATGTTGAGATTCTTAAGTTCAGTGAAGAAACCGAATTCGATTATGATGATCAGAACACCGAATTCTTCACCACCGGTAAAAAAGTAAAAATCGATCTTAACGATATGGACTATGTTACCTGGCGTGACTCGCTTCAGCAGGATTCGGAAGTACTGGAGCTGCTGACGCTTATGGTTGCAGATATTACGCCGGAGCATGATACAAAGCTTCAAACCCTGCTTGCGCTCATTTCGGAGAAAATCGAAAAGCCCATCAATGCAGACAATAAAAAGGTACTTGTGTTTTCAGCATTTTCCGACACTGCCGAATACCTGTACCAGAATGTGAGCGGATATATAAAGGAGAAATACGGTCTTAACACCGCCATGATAACCGGCACGGTGGACGGAAAAACAACGATCCCGAAATTCAGGGCGACCTTCAACAATGTTCTGACTTGTTTTTCACCTGTTTCCAAAGATAAAGCGCTGCTTATGCCGGGGTCAGCCGACTGTATCGACATCCTCATCGCCACCGATTGCATTTCCGAAGGCCAGAATCTTCAGGATTGCGACTATTTGGTTAATTACGATATCCACTGGAACCCTGTCCGCATCATCCAGCGGTTCGGACGTATTGACCGTATCGGCAGCCGGAATGCGCGGATACAGCTGGTGAACTTCTGGCCGGATTTGACGCTTGACGATTACATAAACCTGAAAAGCCGTGTAGAAACCCGAATGAAGATATCCGTCATGACCTCCACCGGAGACGACGACCTTATCAACTCGGAGGAAAAAGGCGATCTCGAATACCGCAAAGCACAGCTCAAGCGCCTGCAGGAGGAGGTCGTCGATATCGAGGATATGTCCAGCGGCATTTCCATTATGGACTTGGGATTGAATGAATTCCGTCTTGACCTGCTTGACTACATCAAGAATAACGGTGATTTGGACAAGATCCCTCTCGGTCTCCATGCGGTTGTTCCCGCGAAGGACGATGCGCCGCCCGGCGTGATATTTGTGCTGAAAAACATCAACGGCGGCGTGAACATCGACAACCGGAACCGGCTTCACCCGTTCTATATGGTGTATATTGCGGATGACGGCGAAGTCGTCTGCGACCATCTGTCCCCAAAAGAAATGCTGGATAAGATGAGATATCTTTGTAAGGGAAAGACGAAACCACTGGCGGACCTGTGCCGTGCATTCAATCAGGAAACCAGGGACGGCAGGGATATGCGCCGTCTTTCCGAGTTGTTGAGCGATGCTATCAACTCCATTATTGACGTAAAGGAAGAAAGCGATATAGACAGCCTGTTCAAAAGCGGGGGTACCTCAGCTCTGAACACAACTATTACGGGACTGGATGATTTCGAGCTGATATGCTTTCTTGTAATACGCTGACCGGAGGTGTCATGTATGCTTGATTTACCAGGAAGTACGGTATTCAACCGGCGAATACCGAAACAGAAGTTCTATGAAAACCTGTCCGTTACTGCGGAGCTTAAGCGGGTATTTGTGGAACAGATCAATGCGATTTACTGGAGAAACAAAATTGCGCCGTCCACGGTGAATATTGCCGCAGGGGAAACAGTCGCGGAAATTGAGGTCATAGAAATACGCCTGAACCAGCCCGGCCTTGACAAGCGGGTGCTGCAGCTGATTGACAGGGAAATCCCCTATCACATCCTCTTTCTGCTTGTGTATGAGGAGCAAATGCAGGCATGGATCGGCTATAAGGAACAAAGCCAGGGCGGTACCGCGGCTTTCAAACCGGGGACTTATTATAACACCGAATGGCAGCCTGTTAATGAGATATCGCTGCGGATAGACGGACTCAGCACGGATGCCGTATATGAAGGCTTTATCCGGCAGATTGCTGGGGAAAGGCTGGAGGACAAAACCGGAGGCGGTTTGAAAGATGCGGTCGCCCGCGATGAACGGCGGCAGAAGCTGCAAAAGGAAATCGCCGTACTGGAGAACAAGGTGCGCCGCGAAAAGCAGTTCAATATACAGGTTGCGCTCAACGGTGAGTTGAAGCGGCTGAGGAAGGAATTGGAGGGGTTGAAGTAGTGAGCCATGAAGATGAGATCAAAAAAATACTGTCCGCTGTTACTGCCTCCGGCAACCTGAAAAGCCGTGAGAGCAACACGGTAGAGTTTAAAGAAGCATTTAATAAGAACAGCACGGCGAAGTATGCCAAGACGATGGCGGCATATGCCAACAATCGGGGAGGCTATATTATATTCGGCGTTAAAGACAATCCGCGCGAGGTTGTCGGGCTAAAGAACGACAACTTTGAAAACCTCAATCAGGAGCAATTTACGGATGCCGTCAACACTTTGTTTGCTCCGGCGATTGACTGGGAATGCGGCTCGTTCATTATTCGGACAGAAAAACCTATAACTGGCTCTGGCGGCGAAACGGAAACAAAGGTGGTCGAAAAGAAAATCGGCTGGATATACACTAAGGAAGCCGAGCAGAAGCCGATTATTGCACAAAAAGCCGATAACGGCGAAAGGATAACGAGTGGTGACGTGTTCTATCGATACCGCGCTCGAAGTGAAAAGATAAAGTTTGCTGAGATGAACCGAATCGTCGAGGAGAGGGCGGCAAAAGAGCGCGAGGGTTTGCTGAAACTGTTTGAGGTAATCCGCAAAAGCGAAACGGCGAACCTTGGTATCGTTAATTACAGCAATGGTAAGATTACAACTCCGTATGGCGTGGACGTTGCCTTTGAGCGCAAATTGGTCACGCAGGTGCTAAAAAAAGCAAAGTTCATAAAAGAAGGCAGTTTCAATGAAACCGAGGGTATTCCTGTTATAAAGGTGACGGGTAATATCGACTTAGCGGAGGAAGTCCCTGTCCCCGAGTTAGATCCCGATAAAGATTATCCATACATACAGAAAGTGTTAGCGGAGAAATTGAACATTACCACGCAAGACCTCTACGCTCTGATTTGGTACTATAAAATGAAAGAGGCTAAGAAGTACCATATAGAAGTCACAACTTCGAAAAGCAATAAAGTTCACAAGTTTTCTGAATTTGTTCTTCAATTCTTGCAAGAGAAGCTCCAAGAATTAAAAAGCAATTCGAATGAGTTTGACAAGATACGAACGGCATATAAGAACCGCAATAAATGTTATAAATAAGGAGGCACTCTTAAATGGATAAACCAAAATTCGAAACCCCAGACCTCACCGCCGAGAACCGCAAAAAGCTGGCCGAGCTGTTCCCCGGCGTGGTGGCCGAGGGAAAGGTGAATGTAGATTTGCTCCGCACATACATAGGTGAGGAGTTTTTCAAGGATGAAGCCTACGAGTTTACCTGGGTGGGTAAAAGGGCTGCCATTGCAGAGGCAGGAAGGCCTATCCGCAAAACTCTGCGCCCCTGCATGGAGGAAAGCAAAAACTGGGACACTACCGAAAACCTTTACATAGAGGGCGATAATCTTGACGTGCTGAAACTGTTGCAGGAGAGCTATCTTGGCAAGGTGAAGATGATTTATATAGATCCGCCGTACAATACGGGTAATGATTTTGTTTACCGTGATAACTTCACGCGGGACAAAGACGAATATGAAGAGGAAGCGGGTGTATATGACGAGGATGGTGACCGTTTGTTCCGAAACACCGAAAGCAACGGGCGCTTTCACTCCGACTGGTGCAGTATGATGTATCCGAGGCTTGTGCTAGCAAGAAATTTGTTGGCGAACAACGGCGTTATATTTATTTCAATTAACGATGGTGAAGTGGCACAGCTAAAAAAGATGTGTGATGAAGTCTATGGTGAACACAATTTCATAGCAGATTTAATTTGGTCAAATAAAGAGGGTGGCGGCAGTTCTGATAGTAAGTTGTTTCGCATTAAGCATGAACATATTATTTGCTATGCTAAATCTATCGAGTTTGTTGATATTATTGGTGTCCCTGTCGGCAACGAAGATAGATATAAGCTACAAGACGAGTTTGTTTCCACCCGTGGCAAATACTATTTACAGAAATTGGGAATGGGAACTATCCAGTATTCAACCTCGCTTGATTATCCTATACAATGTCCGGATGGAACAACTGTTATGCCTGCCGACAATAATAGCGGGCGCCGGGCTTGCTGGCGCTGGTCGAGGCCAAAATATGAATGGGGTATCGAAAATGGATTTATTGAAATTAAGAAAGACTCCAACGGTGTTTGGACAGTTTATAGTAAGCAATATTTAAACTGTGACAACGAAGGTAATATCATTGCTCGAACGCAACGCCCAATGGGAATAATAGATGAATTTTCAAGTACGCAAGCCTCGAAACTACTTGAAACTCTTGGATTAGGTTCATGCTTCAGTTACAGTAAACCAGTAGAGCTGATTCGTTATCTTGCATCACGCATAGACACAAAGAACGGTATCATCCTCGACTTCTTCTCCGGCTCCGCCACCACCGCCCATGCGGTAATGCAGCTTAACGCCGAGGACGGCGGCAAGCGCAAATTCATCATGGTGCAGCTGCCCGAACCCTGCCCCGAAGGCAGCGAGGCAGCCAAGGCTGGCTATAAAAACATCTGTGAAATCGGCAAGGAGCGTATCCGGCGTGCCGGGGAAAAGATCAAAGAAGAAAATAAAGATAAAGCTGGCATTGAAAACCTCGACATCGGCTTCCGCGTGCTCAAATTGGACGATACGAATATGAAAGATGTGTACTATGCGGCAAGCGAATATACCCAGGACTTGCTTTCAATGATGGAAGACAACATCAAAGACGACCGCACCGATATGGACCTGCTCTATGCCTGCCTGTTGGATTGGGGATTGCCCCTCTCCATGCCTCACACGCAGGAGAAAATAGGCAGCTTCACCGTGCATACCTACAATGACGGCGACCTCATCGCCTGCTTTGAAAAGCACATCAGCGATGAGGTGGTGAAGGAAATAGCCAGGCGTCAGCCGCTGCGCGCTGTTTTCCGCGACAGCAGTTTTGCCAGCTCGCCCGAAAAAATCAATGTGGAGGAGATTTTCAAATTATTGGCTCCGAACACAAGCGTGAGGGTGATCTGATATGAAGCAGGAAGATAAAATCATTTTGTATACGACGGACAGCGGCAACGTGACCGTTTCGGTACGCTTTGAAGACGAAAATTTTTGGATGACGCAAAAAGCCATTGCGGAGCTGTTTGACGTACAAGTGCCGGCGATAGCAAAACACTTGAAGAACATCTACGACGAGGAAGAATTGACCCGCGAAGCAACTGTTTCCAAAAAGGAAATAGTTCAAATCGAAGGCGGCCGCGAGGTTTCCCGGCTTGTGGATTTCTATAATCTCGATGCGATTATCGCCGTAGGTTACCGCGTCAACTCAAAAAAAGCGACACGCTTCCGCCAATGGGCAACCAAAACGCTGCACGAATATATTCAAAAAGGCTTTGTCCTGAATGACGAATTGCTGAAAAACGGCAAGCCTTTCGGCAAGGATTACTTTGACGAGCTGCTGGAGCGCATCCGCGAGATACGCGCCAGCGAAAGGAGAGCCTACCAGAAGATTGCCGATGTGTTCGAGCAATGCAGCTATGACTATGACAAAAACAGCAGCTTGACAAAAGAGTTTTATTCCTTTGTGCAGAACAAGCTCCATTATGCCATAACCGGAAAGACCGCTGCCGAGCTGATTGCCGAGCGGGTCAGCCTCGAACATCCGACAATGGGGCTGACCACATGGAAAGCGGCTCCGGACGGCAAAATTCTCAAACGGGATGTGGTTATTGCCAAGAACTACCTCAACGAAAAGGAACTTTCTCGACTGAACCGTATTGTAACCATGTTTATCGACTATGCCGAATTAATGGCAGAGGATGAAGTGCCGATGAGCATGGCGGACTGGTTGCGTGAAACGGATAACTTTCTTAAGAACAACCGCCGGAAAGTCCTTGAAGGCAAAGGTACGATTTCCCATGAGGATGCTGTAAAAAAAGCGGAAGATATTTACGAGCAGTTCCGCGTTCGACAGGACAGGGACTATATTTCGCAATTTGATAGAGAGATGGCAAAATACTTAAAGGGCGAAGGAGGCAAGGACAAATGAAGCTGAAATTCAAGCATCAGAAATTCCAGGCAGATGCGGCAAAGGCGGTATGTGACGTGTTTGCCGGACAGCCGTACCTCACGCCCAGCTATAGGATGGACAGGGGTTATGTAAAAAACGAGCAAATAGCGCTCGATGAAGCGGAACGCTTTACCGGTTTTGGCAACTCCAGGCTTGTGCCGGAATTGAACGACGGGGTTATCCTCGAAAACATCAACAGAATCCAGCGCAGCAATCAGATTGAGCCTTCCAAGCAATTGGAGGGTCGGTATAACCTGACTGTGGAAATGGAAACCGGCGTGGGCAAGACCTATACCTATATTAAAACCATGTACGAGCTGAACAAGCGCTACGGCTGGAGCAAGTTCGTTGTCGTTGTTCCCAGCGTCGCCATACGCGAGGGCGTATATAAATCTTTTCAGATTACAGAGGAGCATTTTGCGGAGGAATACGGAAAGAAAATCCGGTATTTTATATACAATTCCGCACAGCTGACGGAGATAGACCGCTTCGCTTCAGACAGCGCCATCAATGTGATGATTATCAATTCACAGGCCTTTAACGCCCGCGGCAAGGATGCCCGCCGCATTTACATGAAGCTGGATGAGTTCAGAAGCCGCAAGCCCATTGATATTCTTGCGAAAACAAATCCCATACTGATCATCGATGAGCCTCAGTCGGTGGAAGGCGCTGCCACAAAGGAGCGCCTGAAAGAATTCAATCCGCTGTTTACGCTGCGCTATTCTGCAACACACAAGAAGGATAGCGTTTATAATATGATTTACCGCCTGGACGCAATGGAAGCCTACAACAAAAAGCTGGTCAAAAAGATTGCAGTTAAGGGCATTTCTGTTACGGGCAGCACGGCAACCGAAGGATATGTATATCTGGAAAGCATCAACCTATCCAGGGGCAACCCTACTGCAACTATTGAGTTTGATGTAAAAGGTTCAAGCGGTGTCCGCAAGGCCCGGCGTACCGTCGGCGAGGGATATAACCTGTTTCCCTATTCCGGTGAGCTTGCAGAATACAAAAACGGATACACTGTGTTGCGGATTGACGGAAGAGACAGCTCCATCGAGTTTACAAACGGCATCAAGCTCTTTGCCGGTGATGTTATCGGGGCAGTCAGTGAGGAGCAGCTCAGGCGCATCCAAATCCGCGAGACCATCCTCTCTCACATCGAGCGGGAACGGCAGTTGTTCTATAAAGGCATTAAGGTATTGTCGCTTTTTTTCATTGACGAAGTTGCAAAGTACAAGCAGTACGATGCTTCCGGGCAAGCCTTTAATGGTCTGTATGCCGATATGTTCGAGGAAGAATACAAGCAAGTGATCAGTAACCTTCAGCTTGAAATCGGTGATGGCGATGAGTATTTAAAATATCTTGACGGTATAACGGCTGAGGAAACCCATGCGGGATATTTTTCCATAGATAAAAAGAGCCAGCGTATGATTGACAGCAAGCTGGGCGACAGGCAGGAGCGCACCTCCGACGATGCGGACGCTTATGACTTGATTATGAAAAATAAAGAGCGATTGCTGGACCTCCGGGAGCCGGTGAGATTTATTTTCTCTCACTCTGCTCTCCGTGAGGGCTGGGACAATCCCAATGTGTTTCAGATATGCACCCTCAAGCAGAGCGGCAGCGATATCCGCAAGCGTCAGGAAGTCGGGCGGGGCTTGCGCCTCTCTGTAAATCAATACGGAGAACGTATGGATATGAACCTGCTGGGCGAGGATGTCCATATCGTGAATGTTCTTACCGTTATTGCGAACGAAAGTTATGACAGCTTCGCCAAAGGCCTTCAAACCGAGCTTGCCGAGGCTGTAGCCGACAGGCCGCGAATGGTAACGGCAGATCTCTTTAAGAGCAAAGTAATAAAAGATGCCGACGGCGCTGAACAGGTTGTAGACATCGACCTTGCCCAGAGTATCTACGAGGGGCTTATCACCAGCGGATATGTAAAGAAAGGTATCCTTACAGACAAATATTATGAGGATAAGAAAAACGGAAGTCTTGAAATCGCCGAAGAAGCCGCCGATTGCAAAGAGTCCATAATAGCAATTCTCGATTCTATTTACGACAGCCGGACCATGCAGCCTGAGAACGCACGGAAAAACAATGTTGAATTGAAGCTTGACAAATCCAAGCTGGGCTTGCCGGAATTCCAGAAGTTATGGGCTAATATTAACGCCAAGTCTGTATATGTGGTGGATTTTGACCAGGATGAATTGATTCAGAAAGCAATATCGGCACTGAACCGGGAACTGCGTGTATCTAAAATATTTTTCAAGGTAGAAGCCGGGTCGATGACCGATATTCAATCACGGGAACAGTTGCAACAGGGGTCAGCCTTCGTGAAGGAGAAAAACGAGGTTTACAAAGCTGAAATTTCCGCAAGCAGCGCGGTAAAATATGACCTCGTCGGTAAAGTGGTCGCCGAAACTGGCCTTACCAGAAAAGCTGTTGTAAGCATCCTGCGTGGAATAGAAAAGGCTGTATTTGACCAGTTTGCGAATAATCCGGAGGAATTCATTATTAAGGCAGCACAGATCATTAACGAGCAAAAAGCAACGACCATCATTCAGCACATCACTTACAATAAGCTGGATGCCGTTTATGATACCACCATTTTTACCGAACCATCATTAAAGGGACAGCTTGGTGTGAACGCAATAGCCACGAAGAAGCATCTATATGACCATATCCTATATGATTCCTCAAATGAGAGAACCTTTGCGGAGAGCGTTGATACCAGCAATGAAGTGGCGGTCTATGTAAAGCTGCCGAATGGCTTTTTTATTAGCACACCTGTAGGAAAATATAACCCCGACTGGGCGATAGCTTTTCACGAGGGCAAAGTGAAGCATATCTACTTTGTTGCCGAGACAAAAGGCTCCATGTCCACAATGCAGCTGCGTATGGTCGAGGAAGCAAAAATCCACTGCGCTCGCGAGCATTTTAAAGCTATCAGTACGGATTCTGTTGTATATGACGTGGTTGACAGTTATGCGGCGCTATTGGATAAGGTGTTGAGTTGATTTATTTCATGAAATATTGACTTTGGGGAAATAGAGGAAAAGATTATGAGACTTATATGTTTTTCAGTTACAAATTATCGTAGTATCACGACAGCTCATAAAATTCAAATGAGTAATTTGACTGTTCTCGTTGGAAAAAACAATGAGGGAAAATCTAATATTTTACGAGCTTTGTCTTTAGCGATGGATATCATGAGATACTATTCTGAAAATCCACGAATTTCTCACATATCCATTCGCTCATTAAGGGTACGCTATAATTGGGAATCGGACTTTCCTATCTCTTTACAGGAACGAAAGCCTAATGGCAATTCATCTATTGATTTAACTTTTGAGCTGACAAATGACGAATTGCAAACTATTAGAACCACAACTGGCATTCGTTTAAATAGCAACTTGCCTATTCGAGTTTCTATGGGTAAATCAGATGCCATAATCGATATCCCCAAACGAGGCACGCCAGCATTTGCTAATGCTACAAACAAGCAACGAATAATCGAATTTGTGTGTAATAAAATTGATTTTAATTTTATTCCTGCAGTGAGAACGGATAACGATGCGATCAGGGTTCTCGAAAGGCTTATTGAGCGAGAATTATATTCCTTGGAGGAAAATCCAGATTATATTAATGCAACTGCCACTATTGAACGTTTACAACAACAAATTTTGGATGATATATCAGCTAGAATCGTTTTACCACTACAAACCTTTCTACCATCAGTTAGAGATATGCAAATTCATATTCAGAAAGACCAACGGAGGGCAGCATTACGCCGGAATATCGAAGTTATTATTAATGATGGAACCCCAACAGCAATTCAATCTAAAGGTGATGGAATAAAAAGCTTAGCTGCTCTTGCAATGCTTAATATATCTAATAGGCCAGACAGGGTTTCGGTTATTGCAATTGAAGAACCAGAATCGCATTTGCATCCAGAAGCAGCGCGGCAGTTATATAAAACAGTATCAGATTTATCAAAAAACTATCAAGTTATTTTAACTACACATAGTCCGTTGTTCGTCAATAGGATGAACTTACAAGAAAATATCATTGTGGATGGAGGGAAGGCAACCCCTGTAAAAAAAATAAAAGAGATCCGCGAAGTATTGGGTACAATTGTTTCAGATAACTTAATTAACGCTGAGTATATTTTAGTGGTTGAAGGAGAAGAAGACAAAATTGTTCTTGAGAAATTACTTCCGAATATGAGTGAGAAAATAAAAAGAGCAATGCATGCCGGAACCTTTATTATTGACCATGTTGGCGGTGCTGGTAATTTACCATATAAGCTTTCTTTACATAGAAGCATTCAATGTAAATATCATATTCTTTTAGATGATGATGATGCTGGCAGAGCAGCCGGTGAGCAAGCAGAGATTCAAGGTTTTGCAACAATTAGAAATATTACATATACAAAATGTAATGGTTCTCCGAACGCAGAGTTAGAAGACTGTTTTGCCGTAACTGCATATAAACAGGCAATTTTAGACGAGTTTGGAGTTACTCTTGATGTAAGCGAATTTCGAAGTAATGGAAAATGGTCGGACAGAGTAGCCACTTGTTTTAGGTCTCAAGGCAAGCAATGGGGCGATAGAATTGAGAAAAAAGTGAAATTTGTTGTGGCAAATGCAGTCCCAGCCGATGCGAACATTACACTGAACCCGCATAAACGCACTTCGATAGATGCGCTTGTTACCGCCATAGAAGAAATGATTTAATCATTTTCTCATTGCTACTGCGACGAAAGAGAGGTGCCATCCGTCTTGGGACAACGCCTCTCTTCCTGCTTTTCCGTATCGGTTTGGGGTATGGTTCAAAATGTTTCCCTATTGAACTGCGCCTTTCGTCACCACAGTTGTTTTTTTTACTGCTTTCTTATGCGAATCTTTTTCTCATCCTGTTCCATTCAATATCCCTGTTGGCCTCGATCTCCCTGTAATCGCTTTCATCCAGATGCCTGAACCTGCGCTGCAGCTTCAGATATTCTTCCACCGGTTTGAATTCCTTGGGTACAAAATTGAATTTGAACTCGTTGTTTTCATACTCTGCAAGGTACCAGAGACCGCATTCAACAGCCAGCTTTGCTGTTTTTACCGTATAAGCCGGATCATAGCCCCAACCGGTAGGACATGGGGTCATTACGTGAATAACCTTACATCCCTTTATATTTTTGGCCTTTTCAACCTTTTCCATAAAATCCTTCGGATAAGCAACAGAAGCTGTCGCTGTATACGGCACCCTGTGAGCCGCCATTATCTCAAACAGGCTCTTCTTGAATTTGTTCTTCTCTCCCTTGGAGCATGAACCGGTCGGTGTTGTTGTCGTCCATGCCTTGTATGAGGTTACACCGCTTCTCTGGTTTCCTGTGTTCATATATGCTTCATTGTCTACACAGATATAGATAATGTTCTCATTTCTTTCCGCTGCCCCGGACAATGCCTGCAAACCTATGTCGACTGTGCCTCCGTCCCCAGCGATACCCAGAATGGTAATGTCCTCATCCCATCCGAGAGCTTCTGCTGCCACCGCCATTCCTGATATTGTGGAGGCAAGGGCCGGAAATGCAGTAATTGCATTGTTTACAAAAATTGAAGATTGGGGATATACTGTTGTGGTAGCTGCAAAGCAGCAAGCGGGAGTGGCCAGACAGGTCTTTTCGCCCAATACCTTAAGGGCCAGCCTGGCTGCAAGTGTTACTCCGCATCCCTGGCAGGTCTTTGCACCGTACAACAATTCCTCATCAGGCAAGTTTTTAATATTTACTGCCATTATTCCCACCTCATTCCTAAGAACTGCACTTCAGCTTCATTCTTTCCGGAAGCAATACCGAAAAGCTTGCTGAACATTGTCTCTATCTGATGCTTCGGTATATCCCTTCCGCCCAGGCCTACTATGTAATTGGCCATCTTTGCGCTTGAACCGTACATGGCAGACTTGACCTCAGAAAATACAGTTCCGTCAAAACCGAAGGAAATGCTTCTGTCTATTACTCCTACAGCCTTGAACTTATCTCTTATCGATTCGAAATACTCCTTGGGGAAGGGCCTGAAGCTTCTGAGCTTTATAAGGCCTACCTTCTTCCCTGCTTCTCTCATTTCGTCAACCACTACTCTTACAGTACCTGCTACGCTTCCTACTGCGACCAGGACTACCTCAGCGTCATCGGCGCGGTATTCTTCGATCAGACCGCCGTAGGACCTGCCTGTCAATTTTGCATATTCATCATTGACAGAGACAATCTTCCTCTTTGCAGCTTCAAAAGCCTTTTGCTGCAGGAATCGGCCTTCGGTATGGAAATCAGGGCCCACTGACATACATAAGGTTTTGGGATCCTTCATATCCATCTTATTTGTTGTACTGTAAGGCGGCAGGAAGCTGTCCACTTCCTCCTGCTCCGGTATCTCCACCATGTCATAGGTATGGGTAAGGGTAAAACCGTCTATATTGACCATGACAGGAGTCATTACTTCGGGATCCTCAGCTATCTTGTATGCCTGTATGACAGTATCCAATGCCTCCTGTCCGCTTTCCACGTACAGCATTATCCATCCCGAATCCCTCATTGCCATAGCATCCCTCTGGTCTCCGAAAATATTCCAGGGTGTGGCAATGGAACGGTTTGCATCAACCATTACTATCGGAAATCTCGCACCGCTTACATAGCTCAGCATTTCACACATGTAAAGGAGCCCCTGGGAGGAAGATGCAGTAAATGTCCGCGCTCCCATCATGGATGCACCCAAAGCTGAAGCCATGGCGCTGTGTTCACTTTCTACCATCATATATTTGAAATCTGCTTCTCCGTTTGCCAGAAAATCTGCAATCTTCTCAACCAAAGTGGTCTGCGGTGTAATCGGATATGCCGATACGACATGAGGCCTTGAAAGCTTTACGCCGTATGCCGCTGCCTCATTGGCGGACAAAAAAGCTTTTTTACTCATTCCGTATCACCGTCCTTAATCATTTTAATGCAGTTTTTCGGGCATTCGGCTGCGCAGATTCCGCATCCTTTGCAGTAATCCATATCTATTTCAAGATGTTCACCGCTCTTGTCAATGCAGCCTTCCGGGCAAAAAACCCAGCACATCATGCATTTTATGCATGCTTTACTGTCGATTTCCGGATGCAATGTCCTGAAACCTGAATTCGGAGTCGGCAGTATCCCTACCCCATTACTTGATCCAAAAAACATTTCATCCAAGGAGGATGGTGCTTTATAATCCTTGTTCCATTTCGGTTTGTTCATTATTGCATCACCGCCTCCTTAACCTTGTCATAAGCTGCCCTTGCCGCTTTCTTGTTCTTTTCCCTGAGGTTCCTGCCCATTACATCGTCAATGGCTTTTTCAACCGACTCCATTGATACCATTTCAGTTGCGCCTACTGCCGCACCGAGCATGATTGTATTTACTATCGGATTCCCCAATAGTTCAAGGGCAATATCCGTGGCGTCAATAACAACTATTCTGGATGGATCCTCAAATCCGATATGCTGTGCCGCTTCATCTGCTGTTTTTCTTGTGTTGATAACCAGGACACCGTCGGGCTTAAGTCCCGCAGCCACATTTGTCACATCGCACAAAGTCTCATCCAGCACAATTACGCAGTCACATTCATAAACCTGGCTGTGGTCGGTAATGGTTTTATCCGCAATTCTGGTAAAACCAAGAACCGGTGCTCCACGGCGCTCAGGGCCGAAGGATGGAAACGCCTGTGCCGATTTACCTTCGAATACCGATGCTGCAACGCCTAGAAGCCTGGCGGCAGTAAAGGCTCCATTGCCCCCCCGACCATGCCATCTTATCTGTTTCATTTTTTTCTCCTCTCTATTATAAATCCCTTTTTACTTTTTCTTTTCCTCCTTCAACGGGCTCTCTACCTGAGCCAGGACACGTGCATAATCTACATAATTGTCCCATTTGGTCGCTGCTTTTACTACCATCTTTGCCGTGTCAGGAGATCCGCCGCCGTGCATGCATCCCGGTACGCCTCCTCCGATTGTCAGCCACTCAACAAGTCTTGCCATCTTTATCCTGTCTTCTCCCGGTACTGCGGACCTTAATGATTCTATAAGCTTTTCTCCGTATATCGGCGACATCATATCCTTGTAGGACGGCATACATCCTGTTTCCGCTATGCCTCCCGAAATCTCCTGGGCCAAAACTTTGGTATTGTACGGAAGGGTCGCTACATGAACCTTGTTTACATGAGCAAGAAGCGGATTGGGATAAAATGCTCCCGATTTATGCTTCTTACCTGTATACATGGCTCCTATTCCCAGCCCGTATGTTGTTTCGTTGTTAACTGCCATCTGGGTAAGCTTGTCCTGGAATGCCTTCTGCGCAAGCCCGTTTGCTCTTGCCATGCCAAGGGCTGCTCCTATCATAACATCTCCCTGGCCTGCTACGCATGCTCCTATGGCTGCTCTGTATATCGCGGTAAAGTTCCCTATCAGCTTCCCGGTGTATTTTGCTTCTCCGTTCATGAACACATGCTTGTTGGGTACGAATACGTTGTCAAATATGATATAGGCCTGGGTAGTTCCGGACTTGATACCGTCCCAGCCTTCCTCTTCTATTCTTGTATCCGAAGGACGCCTTGTCTCTACAATAGTCACCCCTTCAGCATCTCTCGGCACTGCTGCGGCTATTGCATATTCGGCTTCATCCTCTCCTATTCCGGTGGTAGGCATGACTATAATATACTGTGACCCTACCACTCCGCATATCTGGTTCTTGAAGCCACGGATTACTACTCCGTCTTCTCTTTTTTCCACTACATGCAGGTACATGTCGGGATTATCCTGCTGTCCCGGCTTAAGCGCCCTGTTGCCCTTTGCGTCTGTAAGTGCTCCGCTTAATGCAAGGGCTTTTTCTTCTGCGAATGCAAAGAAGTTTTTCAGTCTTTCATGATAATCAGTTCCCAACTCCTGATCCATCTCATAGGTTACACCCCAAAGTGCGTTCAGAACCGTCCATCCTGCACATACGGGACCCATACAGCTTCCGCAGGTATGATATCCGTCTCTTTTCATATTTGCGTTCCCCAGCATGTCATCCGCACTTGCAATCAGGGTAGTCCAGCGATGGGCCTTTTTACCGGAAAGAGCCGATGTAGTTGTATATATCTGTTCTTTTTCGGGATCGAAGGAATTATCGTACCATCTTGCTACGTTCTTTATATGGCATGCTGTTGCGGGATGTGCGGTCACGTCTTCTATGAGCTCTCCCCACTTGTAAACATTAGGCCTCATTTTCTTCATTTCTTCGATGTACTGAGCTCCTGTCTTTAATGCCATTTCAATACCCTCCTTTATAAATCGAGTTTAATTATTAACTGATCCAGAATCCTGTTCAGGTCTGCGGCTGCTCCTGCGTCCGATACCTCGAATACTGCCGCCTTCTCATCCTTGTTTACGCTGATTATCAATCCGGAATCCTTCATTCCGCATATATGATGGGTCGCCCCGGATATCCCGAAGCCTACATATGCCTTCGGCCTTATGGACTTGCCGCTGGTACCCACCATTACATGTTCTCCCGGTGCCCAGCCCTCATCCACTACAGGACGGGTGCAGGCTGCTGCTCCTCCGAATATCGCTGCCAGCTTCTCAAGCTTATCCCAGTTCTCTTTGCACCCTAGGCCGTAGCCTCCGCAGAATACCACTTCCGCTTTGTCCAGGGGCACTCCTTCTGTTTCTTTTCTCTCAAGGCTTATTGCCTTTAAGGGCAGATTATCCTCTTTTATTCCCCTGACATCCACTTTTATGATTTGGGCTTCCCTTTCTTCCGGTTCTCCCTGTACAAATATTCCGGGCTTTACGCTTGCCATCTGGGGCCGTGTGTCGGGACACAGTATCTCTCCCAAAATCTTGCCTCCGAAGGACGGCACTGCGGCTACCAAGTGTTCATTTTCGTCTATATGCATATCCACACAGTGGGCGGCTACTCCCGTTTTCAGCTGTGCTGCTGTTGTCGGACCCAGTTCCGAGCCTATTGCTGTGGCTCCGAACAGGAATATGTCCGGGTCTTCTTTTTGTACCAGTTCTGTTATTATGGGTGCATAGAGCATCGGGTTATATAAGCCCAGTTCGTCGGATTCCGCCAGGTATATTTTTTCTGCTCCGTATTCTGCCAATGTTTTGCATGTGCTTCCTGTTCTGCTGCCTATAAGTACCGCTGCTACTTCCGTTTCTCCCTTGAGTTCCGATGCCAGCTCCTTTGCTTTTGTCAAAAGCTCCAGTGTGACTCTGTCCAGGGTGCAGTTCACGTATTCGGCAAATAC
>Ga0208695_1000278_pt1 | contig 62194 bp, 45 predicted proteins | sample AD_UKC111_MetaG_FD_184449 | JGI IMG/M metagenome (GOLD analysis project Ga0208695, IMG submission 184449) | Active sludge microbial communities of municipal wastewater-treating anaerobic digesters from Hong Kong - AD_UKC111_MetaG (SPAdes)... | ecosystem: Engineered > Bioreactor > Anaerobic >... | reverse complement strand
ACCAATTTTGTAAATTAAATTTGGTAAGTCTATTGAGGATGGCCTTTTTGTCTCAAAAACCCCTTAAAAACTATTAAATTTTCAAAAATTTTTTCCAATCACCTCTTGACTTTTTACCACTGGACTCCTTTCAAAGCTATGTTGCTATACTATGTTAAAGAGTTATTTGATATTTCTTCCTATTGCCTCTATGATTACCTTAACCATCTCTATGAAACAGGTGTATTCATATAGAATTTCGATAGTTTCTCGGATACCTTAGCAGAAAAATCCGTCTTCATAGCTGCAAGAACTTCTGCTGAGGACTCCTTTTTCATATATCTAAGTATGTCTACTACCAGATCTATCTTTTCTGTACCCAGTTCTTCAAAAATAGCCGCAGCCGCATCAGAATCCATGGTTTCATACAAAGTTGCAAACTTTTTTATTTCTGAATTGACTTTTTGCTCTGTTATAATTTCAGCATATATTTTTTGTGATGTCTCAGGGTTAATCTGTTCATAAAATTCCTTAAATGCAGTTTTATCGCCTTTAGCTACAATTTCATCAACCTTCTTTTTATATTCATCAAGTTTGCTTTTTTCATCCTCCAATTGCTTTACATTATCCTCGTATTGCTTTTTATACTTATCGGCTTCCTCTTTTAGTTTGTCAATTTGCTTATTGGCATTTTGCAGTTCCGCAATTTTTTTGTTTGCATCTTCCAACTGCTTTATGTGATCTTCTTTAGCCTTTTTAAGCTCCACATATTTTTTCTTTAAGTCTTCATGAGTCAATTTATTAGGATCATCCACATCCTCAGCTTCAGGCAATGCCAATCTTAAAATCGGTATACCCTGTATTTCCTTTCTATATCTTTCTGCAGATCCCCCAACATTATTTTTAATAACAATAAATAAAGCCCCTCCGATAACCGCTGTCATTATTACAAGTGCTGTAAAAAGTGTGAGCAACACAAATAAAAATCCTTTTTTATTGCTCTCCTCATCGCTTCCTTGCGGTATAGGGCTTTGTACTTGCTGATTTGTCATTTCATCTTGCTTCATTTTTTCCTTCATAGCCATATTTATCCCCTATTTCACTTCGTAATCCGAATATTTATAGCTAACAATTTCATCCATTCGCTTCTGTTCATCCTTAGACATTTCAATCAAATACTCATTTAGCTTTTTTTCCCTAAGTTTTTCCAACATTTTCCTTTCTTTAACTATTTTTATAAGTTCTTCTCTATATTTATCGACAACATCGTTTGCTTCCTTAATATTTTTATTTTGATCTTCAACTTTTTTAGCAAGACTTGAAATATACATTGTATAGTTCCTGAGTTCCTCAACCCTTGCAACGGAAGAAGTCTTTTCTCTAAGACTGTTTATATATTTTTCCCTATGCCTTAAAAGCACTCTTCCCTTTTCCTTTTCCTGCTCAAGCTTTTGAACAGCCTTACCCAATTCATTTTTAGCACTGTCTTCAAGCTGCTTTTTTATATTCAATAGAGGCTGAAGCCTGAATTTAAACTTTACCATACATGTTCTCCTTTTATTAGGAATAACTAATAAATCATACTAAATTCCCCTGTATTAGCTCAAAAGGCCGAACATCATATTTATAGTCTCTTCAAAAGTCAGCTTCTCATGAGTTCCCTGTTCTATAAAACTTATAATTTTATCGTAAACTTCAATTGCATAATCAATCTTTTCATTACTTCCTTTTACATAAGCACCTATATTTATAAGATCTTCAGCATCTCTGTAAACAGCCATAACCTTTTTTATTTCAGCAGCTGTCTTTTTATGCTCATCTGTTACTATGTCGGACATAACCCTGCTTATACTGGCTAAAACATCAATTGCAGGATATTGATTTTTATTGGCCAGGGCTCTTGACAACACTATATGTCCATCTAAAATTCCTCTGGCTGTGTCTGTTACAGGCTCCATTAAATCATCACCATCTACAAGAACTGTATAAAGGCCTGTAATGGAACCTTTATCGGAACAACCCGACCTCTCTAAAAGCTTTGGCATGGCTGCAAATACAGATGGGGTATATCCCCTTGAAACAGGCGGTTCTCCCACTGCAAGTCCAATCTCTCTTTGTGCCATAGCAAAACGAGTTAATGAATCCATAAGCAATAGAACATCTCTTCCCTGATCCCTGAAGTACTCCGCTATAGCAGTTGCAACAAGAGCTCCTTTTAGCCTTACAAGAGCAGGTTGGTCAGATGTGGCAACTACAAGAATTGATCTTTTAAGTCCTTCTTCTCCCAAATCCTTTTCTATAAACTCTTTTACTTCTCTTCCTCTTTCTCCGATTAATGCAATAACATTTATGTCAGCCTTGGTATTCCTTGCTATCATACCTATAAGTGTACTCTTTCCGACACCGCTTCCTGCAAATATACCCACCCTTTGGCCTTTTCCTATGGTTAATAGCCCGTCAATTGTTTTAACCCCCAATGGCAGTGGTTCCGATATCCTATTTCTTTGCAACGGATGGGGGGTAGTATTTTCAACCGGGTAGTAGCGTTTTACATCAACAGGGCCTCCGCTGTCAATAGGATTACCCATACCATCCAATATCCTGCCTTTAAGCATATCTCCAACTGCAACACGCAGATGCTCTCCTTTAGCTACCACCTTATTTCCGGGACCTATTCCACTCATTTCACCAAGGGGCATCAAAAGGACCTTATTATCCTTAAATCCTACAACCTCCGCGTTAATGGCCTTTTTGCCCTTTGAAGCATATATATTGCAAATCTCACCTATGTTGACCTCAGGGCCTATGGATTCAATTGTCAATCCAACTACCTTTGATACCCTGCCTGAATATTCAATAAAATCTGATGTATCAAGTATATTCAAATATTTTTCAAGATCAATTATAGGCATTTTAGCACCCCTAATCACTTTTCGTTAAAAATCACATCTCTAAATGCATTCTCAATTTTTTTGAACTTTGTTTCCATACCTGCATCAATAGTACCGTAAGGAGTTTCAACTATACACCCTCCGGCTTTTAATGATGAATCCTTTTTTATATCAAGCTCTCCTATACCCTCGACTTGTCCCATAATAACGTCCTTATTGGCACATACATATTCATAATCCTCATTAGAAACCTTCAAAACAACATTCTCCTTGCTTGAGCATTTTTCAAAGGCTTGCTTAATAAGGCTCAAAATTACTTCTTTGTTTGTACTTATTTCCATTCCCAAAACCTTCCTGGTTATATCAAGGACAATATTTACAGCGTCCGATTCGATACTTTCGAGAACTTCTTTATACTCTACTCTTGCATGTTCCTTAATGGATTCGGCTTCTACAAGTAAATCCTCATATTGTTTTTTTACCTCGTTATATCCTTCCTCAAATCCTTTTTGCCTAGCCTCTTGAATTATGGCATTAGCATTCTCTATAGCCTCATTCTGAATTTCGTTAATTATTCTTTCAGCCTCATAATTGGCTTCTTTTATTATCAAGTCCGCTTCATCCCTGGCACTTTGCAAAATTTGCTCTCTTATTTTGGATTCCTCCTGAGGAGTTATATAAATTTCGCTATCCTCTTCATTTCCAATATCTACACGCTTTATTGTTTTAAAGTTCAAAGACTGGTTAACTTGAAATGGAACTCCCAAACTTATTTGATAATTTTTGTATACCTTGTTATACAATTATTTCATCTCCTCCGCCTCTGGAAATAACAATTTCTCCTGCATCTTCAAGTTTCCTTATTATATTGACAATCTTTTGCTGTGCTTCTTCAACATCTTTAAGCCTTACAGGTCCCATAAATTCTATATCCTCTTTTATCATCTCTGCAAGACGTTTTGACATGTTGCCATAAATAACCTTCTGAACCTCTTCGGTAGATCCCTTCAATGCTATAGCAAGCTGATTGTTGTCTACTTCTCTCAAGAATCTCTGTATTGATCTGCTATCAAGTGTCAATACATCTTCAAATACAAACATTCTCTTCTTAATCTCTTCAGCTAAGTCAGTATCTTCAACTTCTAATGTTTCCATAATATATTTTTCTGTTCCTCTATCGACATTATTGAGAATGTCAACAATTGATTGAACTCCGCCTGCTGCAGTAAAATCTTCCGTAACAAGGGATGAAAGCTTCTTTTCAAGTATCCTTTCAACTTCTTTTATAACTTCAGGAGAAGTTCTGTCCATAGTCGCTATTCTTCTAGCTACATCTGCCTGCTTGTCCTGGGGTAATGCCGATAAAACCACCGATGACTGTTGAGGCTTTAAATAAGCAAGTATCAAAGCAATTGTTTGTGGATGCTCATTTTGAATAAAGTTAAGGAGCTGAGTCGCATCAGCTTTTCTCACAAAATCAAAGGGTCTTACCTGCAGTGATACAGTGAGCTTATTAATTACCTCTAAGGCCTTTTGAGTACCTAATGCCTTTTCAAGTATATCCTTGGCATAGTTAATGCCGCCTTCTGCTATATATTCCTGTGCAAGGCATATCTGGTAGAATTCTTCTAATATTTTTTCTTTATCTTCGGGTGTAACGGTCCTGATATTTGCAATCTCCAGTGTAAGCTGTTCAATTTCTTCTTCCTTAAGGTGTTTGAATATTTCCGCAGATCTCTCAGGCCCAAGAGTAATTAATAGCATGGCTGCCTTGGTCTTTCCACTTAAATCACTTTTAACGCTACTGTTACGACTCACCTCTGATCCCCCCAGCAAGTTTAATGATTCCCGTATACGGGTATTTATCTACTATATATCAAGTTACTCCCAATCATCTGAGAGCCAGGTTCTTAAAAGCTGTGCAACAGATTCCGGTTTTTGCTTGACAAACTTTTCAATCTGCTTCTTGATTTCTGATTTTTCTTCTAAGTCAATTTCCGGAACATCATCAAAGTCGTCACCTACTGTTACGTCAAAACCTCCTGCTGCAGCCAAAGCAGGCTCACCAACAGACTCCTGATCTTCTTTTTTCTTCCTGGGTATAAGTGCTATTATAAGCCCTATAGTAAGCAGGAGAAGAAGTACAAAGAAACCATAGTTATTGACAAGCTCTTTTATTGTTTCAGCCAATGTTTTGGCTTCTATAGTTTCGGGTGCCATTTTATATTTGTTAACAGATATATTTGCTACGGGTATTCCGGTAGCCCTGCTCACATCACTTTTAATAGACTCAATAAAGGCAGGTGTTATATTGGTATCATCCTTAACCCTTCTTCCATAATACAGTGCAACTGTCATGGTGGACTTCTCCGCGTCTAAGGCACCTAATGCTTTTTCCTCATCAGTAATTGTTCTTTTGTATTCATTATTAACTTTCTCGGATGACTTGTTATATGAAGAATTACCCTCAGAGTTTAAAGGGTATGTAGTTGTATCCCCCGGATTGGAATCTATTCCGGGAACTCCTCCGGCATTATCGTTAACAAGTTTTTCCTTTATTGTTTCCGAGCTTATTATGGCAGGACCGTCTAAACCGGTTCCATTGGAAATGTCACTGGTCTGCTTCTTCATCTTGTCAAAATCAAGTACAGGATTTACAACAGCTCTTATGCTTTCAAAACTGTCAAGGGGCACTTTGTTGTAAAGATTATATACGCTGTTCTCAAGTGCTCTTTTCATTCTTTGCTTCATATCATATTGGCTGTTTGCTTCATTAATTGAACTGTCTATAGTCTGATTATTCAATATATTAAGGTTGTTATCAAGAACAGTAACATCCTTAGGATCAAGCCCTACAACGCTAGATGCAACCATCATAACAATACCCTGTACCTGTTTCTCCGTAAGTTCACCCATTGGTTTGACGATAACATTTGCCGAAGGCTTCTCATTATCGTTATCGTCAATTACAAAAGGAGTATCTTCAGGTTTGGATATTGTGACGCTTGCATCCTCAATATTATCAGCCAACATTTTCAGTTTTGTACTTAAAGTTGACTCGTCATAGTGCTGCCAAAGCTTCTGTTTGTCACTTTCAGTAGTGTTAATTTTTATTGAACTGAAAGCATCCTCGAAGGTCATACCGCTTCTTGGATAGCCCCCCTGTATCAAGGCTACCTGTGCCTTGTTATTATCCTTTGAATCAATAAGAATGGTTCCGGAATTCTGGTCAAGTTTGAAACCTATATTCTGCTCCTGCAAAATTTTAGTCATCTCACTGATATCTTTTTGATTGGAGCTTTTAATAAGCGGCACATAGTTGGTTCTAGTTGCCAAAACTATGCTCACCGTAAGAACAACCACCAGAATAGCGGAAATTATATATATGCGTTTTTTTTGAGATTTATCAAGATCTTTCCAAAAATCAGCAACTTTTTGCTTTAACTTAGAAATAAATTCCGGCATAATTACACCACCTTTTACAGAGCCTTTTATTACGTGAAAAATTTCCAATCCTAGAGTATTTAATGTTCAATACTTTTCTTAAAAAATCTCCGTTCAGGTATTGCAAAATTTTCTAAATTTGCATTCTCATTATCTCGCTGTAAGCATCGAGAATTTTGTTTCTGATTTGCATAGCTAGCTGCAATGCTATTTCTGCCTTTTCTCCAACAATCATTACCTCGTGAATATTGTCGGTCCTGCCTGCAGCCAATTCATTGGCAAGATCTCTGGATTGTATCTGTAAATCATTCACAGAATTCAATGCATTATTAAATATTTCAGCAAAATTTAATCCCTTACTCTCAGTATTAGGGATATTTTTATTTAAAACAATGGGAGAAATTGCATTAAAACCATTTACAGAATTAACAGCCATGGCTTCCTCCATAAATTAATATAGAATAGTTAATAAAGAATTTAATTTATTTACATAATAATTAGTTATGTAATTATCGTCCGATTTCAAGTGCCTTCATAGCCATACTTTTAGTTGTATCTATAGCAGTGACATTAGCTTCATACGACCTTGTAGCGGAAATCATATTTATCATTTCCGTGAGGACATCAACATTGGGCATGCTTACATACCCGTCAGGATCGGCATCAGGATGCCCCGGATTGTAAATCCTTTTAAAAGGTGACGGATCCTCGACAATATTGCTTACTCTAACACCATTACCGGCTATTTTTTCTTTACTGCTGGCATTTAAATAATCTGAAAAAGATGTATTTGCAGACTTTTCTTCAAAAACAACAAGTTTCCTTCTATAGGGCTGTCCATTTTCATTTCTGGTTGTTTCAGCATTAGCGATATTCTGGGATATTATGTCCATTCTGAGTCGTTGAGCGGTAAGACCTGTAGCACTTATATCAAGAGAACTGAAGTATCCCATCTATTATCTTCTCCCTTCACTTATTACTGATTTAAGATTTTTAAAATCTCCGGACAGTTTTTGTATCAAAGCATTATAGACAATGTTGTTCTTAGCCATCAACGCCATTTCTGCATCAATATCCACATTATTCCCGTCAAGTCTCATTTCCAACTCAGTGTTGTCCTCTGTAACGGTAATATTGGCATTTTCAATGTCTGTTCCTCCAATTTGAATATGCCTTTTATCAGTGCGTATACCTCTAAAATTGCTGCTGTCCATTGCATCGCTGAGAACCTTTTCAAAAGCAACTGTCTTTCTTTTATAATTTGGTGTATCAATATTGGAAATGTTTTGTGTAATTGCTTCATTTCGTAATACAGTACCATCTATTGCTTTTTCCAATATCCTGGTATTATTAAATAACCATCCAATCATTGGTTATCCTCCCTCCTAATGGAGTTTATAGAATGATATTACAAAACTCAATATACTTTAATACTAAATATTGTCATGATAAATTGTGGTATAGAATGCACCATAATTTCCAGGACATTAAAATGCACCATATTATAAATAAATCCACCTATTACACCCTAAAACAAAATAGATAAAATTGAAAAAATTGAACAATTGACAATTTAATTCGACAAAACTTTTATTTCTCTAAAAAAGTCTATTTTTGATGTGTTAAAGCACTAAGAAGATAATTCAGCTACATAATATCATATTTTTCTATGAAATTCAACAAAAAAATGCATTTGAAATAATTTCGTTAAATATTTACTGGATACCATTGAAATAAATGACTGCCTCAGATATGTCAAAGAAACAGCTTCTCTATTTCATCTTTAATCTGCCTTACTTTACCTAAAGCTCTCTGGGATATTTCAAAATTTTTCTTTCTTTTGTCCCTTATTCTTATATCCAATGGATCCATCAACCCAAAATTAATATTCATTGGCTGAAAATCATTTACTGCAGGATTGGAAATGTAGCTGCTTAATGCACCTAATGCCGTAGTTTTTGGGAAAAATACCACATCCTTTCCCAAATAGCTTAATGCGGCATTAATACCGGCAACCATTCCCGATGAAGCCGATTCAATATAACCTTCTACCCCTGTCATTTGACCTGCAAAAAACAGATTTGGCTTATCCTTTAACCTATAAGCTCCATCAAGCTTTCCCGGTGAATTAATAAAAGTGTTTCGATGCATTACTCCATACCGCACATACTGAGCATTTTCCAGGCCGGGAATAAGTCCGAAAACCCTTCTTTGCTCAGGCCATTTAAGCCTCGTCTGAAACCCTACTATATTGTACAGCGTTCCTTCTGCATTATCCTGTCTAAGTTGGACAACTGCATACGGCTCTTTGCCGGTATTTGGGTCTATAAGCCCTACAGGCTTTAAAGGACCGAACCTTAATGTGTCCTTGCCTCTTTGAGCCATTATTTCCACCGGCATACATCCTTCAAATACGGCATCCTTTTCAAAATCCTTTATCTCAGCTGTTTGTGCATTAATAAGCTCATTTACAAAGTGTTCATACTGCTCTCTGTCCATCGGACAATTTATATAGTCGTCTGTTCCTCTTCCGTATCTGGCTGCTCTAAATGCTTTGGTCATATCAATTGAATTATATTCAACTATGGGTGCTGCAGCATCAAAAAAATACAGATACTCTTTTCCTATCAAATTCCCAATATAACTCGAAAAATCGTCCGATGTCAAAGGTCCTGTGGCAATAACAGTTATACCCTCATCAGGCAAACTCTTTATTTCCTGATTAATAATTTCAATGTTTTCGGTTTTCTTTAAAATATCGGTAATCATTTGTGAAAACGCTGTTCTGTCAACTGCTAACGCCCCACCTGCCGGCACAGAGGTAGCATCTGCACATCTCATTATTATAGAATCAAATATTCTCATTTCTTCCTTTAAAAGGCCTACTGCATTTTCAAGCTGTGCCGAACGCAGAGAATTGCTGCACACGAGCTCCGCAAAAGTTTCCAAATGATGAGCCGGAGAAAACTTATGTGGTTTCATTTCAAACAATCTCACTTTTATACCTCTTTTGGCAATTTGCCATGCTGCTTCACTGCCTGCAAGCCCGGCACCGATTACATTTATATAATCAACCATTAATGTCACTTTTCCTTTTAATTTCTTTTTAACTACTTTTTTATTGAGTTTATTCTTTGATAATTTTATTTTTTGGTAATTGCAATATCAGTAATCTGAACATCATTCCTTAGGCTTTACATAATCACAGTCTTCCTTGCTGCATTTGATTGTTTCCTTCTTTCCAGACATATGCGAAACCAAGAAGCTATCGCATTTCGGGCATTTCTCATCAAGAGGTTTATCCCATGTCATAAATCCGCATTCTTCTCTATTCTCACAGCTAAAATACTTTCTTCCTTTTTTTGTTTTTCTAATGACAATCTTGCCTCCGCACTTAGGACAATTTACTCCTGCTTCTTCTACAATAGGCTTTGAGTTCCAGCATTCGGGAAAACCGGGGCAGGCTAAGAACTTACCGAACCTTCCCATCTTTACAACCATGTTTTTACCGCATTTTTCACATATAACATCGGAAACCTCTACAGGTATTTCAACCTGGCCGATACTCTCTTCAGCCTCTGACAATACAACAGAAAAATCCTTGTAGAATTCCTTCATTATTTCAACCCATTTTTTGCCGCCAACCTCTACCTCATCAAGCATGTTTTCCAGTTGAGCGGTAAATTGTATATCCACTATATCCTTGAAGTTATTTTTCATAATATCGGTTACGATTTTACCTAACTCGGTGGGATATAGAAACTTCTTTTCCTTTTCCACATATCCCCTTGCAAGTATGGTTGTAATGGTAGGAGCATAAGTACTTGGTCTTCCTATACCCTTTTCTTCCAATGTTTTTACCAGTGTAGCCTCGGTATACCTTGGCGGTGGCTGGGTAAAATGTTGTTTGGGATCAAGTTTTTTTAGATCAAGTGCTTCTCCTTCTTCCAAAGCTGGAATATTAACATCGTCACTTTCTCCATCGTCATCCCTGCCTTCAATATATACAGACATAAATCCGGGAAATTTAACCTTCGAACCTACTGCTTTAAACACATAATCTCCAACTGCAATATCCACACTTAGTGTATCGTATACTGCCGAAGACATCTGGCTTGCAACAAACCTTTCCCAGATCAATTTATAAAGTTTATACTGCTCATTTGTCAGTGAATCCTTGATTTCATCGGGATTAAATTTTACATAAGTCGGTCTTATGGACTCATGTGCATCCTGTGAGGCAGATTTATTTTTATATACCCTTATTTCGGGAGGTACAAAACTATCCCCATACTTTTCCTTTATATACTCTCTTGCTTCATTCTGTGCCTCTACGGATACTCTGGTAGAGTCAGTTCTGATATATGTTACAAGACCCATTGCACCATGTCCTTTAATCTCAACGCCCTCATAAAGCTGCTGTGCTACCATCATTGTCTTCTTGGTTGTAAATCCCAGCTTTCTTGCTGCTTCTTGCTGCATTGTACTGGTTATAAAAGGAGGTGCAGGTGTCCTTTTCTTTTCACTTTTCTTTACCTTTGTTACAACAAACTTTTTACCTTCAATCTCACCAATTATTCCATTTACTGTAGATTCATCACTTAATTCAATTTTGCCCTGGGCATTTCCGTAAAACTTTGCATTAAATGCTGCTTTCCCTTTAATTTGACTAAGTTTTGCCTCAATAGTCCAGTACTCTTCTGGAACAAAGTTTTCTATTTCCTCTTCCCTATCACTTATAAGTCTTGTGGCAACAGACTGAACCCTGCCGGCACTTAAGCCTTTTTTAACCTTTTTCCACAGAAGAGGACTGATTTTATAGCCCACTATTCTATCTAAAACCCTTCTCGCCTGCTGTGCATCAACGAGGTTTAAGTCAATTTTTCTAGGTGATTTTATTGCATTTTTAACGGCATTTTTTGTAATTTCATTAAATGTTATTCTGCATTTATCATTTTCATCTATATTTAAAATATTAGCCAAATGCCACGATATAGCCTCACCCTCACGGTCAGGGTCTGTTGCAAGGTATATCTTATCAGCATTTTTAGCTTCTTTCTTTAATTTTGCTATAAGGTCGCCTTTGCCTCTAATAGTTATATATTTAGGCTCAAAATTGTTTTCAATATCCACTCCCATTTGGCTTTTAGGCAAATCCCTTACATGTCCCATGGAAGCTGTTATCTTATACCCTTTTCCCAAAAACTTTCCAATAGTTTTAGCTTTAGCAGGTGACTCAACAATTACCAAATTACCAGCCATCATAATCCTCCGTAATCTGCTTTTTAATCTTTAATCCTAAAAATTTTACCGGGTATTTGATCGACTACCCCTTTTAATTCAAGCATTACAAGTAGCGAACCTACAACATTTACATTAAAACCACTCTTTTTTGCAAGCTCATCTATATGTAATGGCTCAAGCTTAAGACATTCAACCAATCTTCTCTCTTCGCTGCTCAAACCTTTAAACAAAGACTCATCATATGTCTTTTCACTGCTTTTTGTAACAGTATCAGTTATACCATAATTAATCAATTCCTCCAATATATCTTCAACACTTGTTACAATTTTTGCTCCATCCTTAATCAATTTATTTGTACCTTTACTATTCAAACTATTTATATTTCCAGGAACTGCAAACACCTCTCTACCCTGCTCTAGTGCAAACTCGGCAGTTATTAATGAACCGCTTCTTTCACCGGCCTCTATAACCACCACTCCAATTGACATTCCGCTAATAATCCTATTTCTGGCCGGAAAGTTGGAAGATACAGGCGGGGTTCCGGGAGGATACTCCGATATAATAGCACCTTTTTTGGTTACCTCTGTAATAAGTCCCTTGTTCTCGGGAGGATATGCTATATCGGTACCGCAGCCTAAAACTCCTATTGTCCTGCCTGCTTCTTTTGCTCCCTTATGAGCATAGGTATCTATGCCTCTTGCCATACCGCTAACAACAGTCAGTCCAACTCCTGCTAATGCATATGACAGGGATTCGGCCATTTTTGATCCATAGTATGTTGCTCTTCTTGCACCAACTACAGCAATACATTTCTCATTTTTTAGTATATTCCCTCTTACATATAAAATTATAGGAGGATCATAAATATTTTTTAAGTAATACGGATAGTTTTCATCCCTAATAGTAATTATATTTATTTTTTGTTCTTTTGCTACTTTTAAATACCTAGCAGCATCTTCCCTGAACTTTCCATCCCTTAGCAATTTTATACCTTTGCTATTTAAGAAAGGTACTTTACTCAACTCTGCCTCGGTCGCATACCATATATTCTTCGGATGCTCAAATAGGTTTAAAAGCTGTCCGCATTTGGTAGAACCGAAACCCGGTATTGAATTTAACCAAACCCAATATATCAATTGATCTTCCATACTTTTACCTCTTATTATGAAGTATGCAATCACTAGGCTATTATACCACACAAAACATAAATAACAATAACTTTTGTTTTATATGTTTTGCATTAATAATTTATATTTTTAAATATTGCAAACTTACAGTACACATATATATATCGTAAAAATATGGATAGACTTTAATATAATTCATAATTTTAAGTAAATATCAAAAAAATATGCCATTTAATCCAAATATTCTGTTATCTTATTTTTGTAATATTCGTTAAGCTCACTGTATTCGTCAAGTGCTCTTTTTCCTACATCACTCAAACCATAAACACCTTTATCGTACTTATAAAACCATCCATAAAAATTCCTGTTTAAAATACTCCACGTTTTATTAGAGTCTGTTCCATATTGAACAATTTTTTTGGCAGACATAGGACCAAACAAATTAAGACAGCACGCTATATGAATTGCATTTTCCCTATAGGCTGTCACAAGCTTTCTGCCACGGCTGCCTCCAACGTTTAGTTCCATTGATCTGCCTTTGATTTCTTCAATAAGTTTATTTTTCTTTTTTTTGCTGCTTTGCCTGCTTCTTTTCATGTCGAAGGGCTTCGGTAATACAGGTATCTCAATTAATTTCTTGCCATCTAAAGAAACAAGAATCAATCCTAGCTCAAGCCTTTTTAACAGGTGGCATATATCCTTCCATTTTGATGTTCCAATAAGTTTTTTAGGCTTTGGAACAGCAATATAAACAAAATCTCCTATCTTCTGTCTTTTTACAGCTTGTGCAAGTAAATCAACACTAAGATTTTTCTTAAGTTCAATAATGGTTAGCTGGCCACCCTTAGTAGCACAAATATCGCAGAAATTGACCTCGCTTCTTACCTCATAGCCTTCCTGGACAAAAAAATCATGTATTGGTTTATACAAATCCTCTTCCAAAAAATCATTTTTCATGAAAACAGGCCTCTATTTTATATGTTTTTGTTTACACAAAATCATGATGGATTTTGTTATAACAAAAATTATAGAATAAACGGCCTGAATTTTCAACTGAATTAAGTATTGGCGTATTGGCAATTATACTTAAATATATTGATTAGGATCGTGGAATAGAAATTGTAAAAGTAGTTCCTTTACCCACCTCGGATTTAACATCAACATCTCCCATAAAGTCATTTTTTATCAATCGGTATGAGCTGTACACACCTATTCCTGTTCCCTTTTTCCCCTTAGTAGTAATAAGCTCCTTAAATAGCTTTTCTTTAATTTCTTCAGGAATCCCTCCTGCGAAATCTTCAATTACAAAAAGTATTTTATCGTTTTGTTCATATATTGAAAGGTTGATAGTACCACCGTTTTCATATGCTTCAGCAGAATTTACTATAAGATTGTTTATTACTTGAATCAAGCTTATAAGCTTACCTTTAATTATTGTATTATTATCTATATTACATTGAGTATTCAATGTACATCTGTAAATTTTTAACTGATCTTTTAGAATTATATTCAAACGATTTATCAAATTACCAATTGTAAAAGAATTATATTGTGATATTGATCTGGAAACAGTTTGGTCTTTTAGAACTTGAGCAAGTTCCTTAAGATAAACATAGTATTGATATAAATTAGCTGTCTGAACTTCCATGTCCTTTGCAATATTGCGGTGGTCATCATCGGTAACTGATGGATCTCCAACGGAAAGAGAATATTCATTAATAAGCTCCTTTAGGCTTTCTATTGAAGTGCCTATACACATAAGAGGTGTTTTCATATTGTGCGTAATACTTCCTACAATGCTTCCTAAGAAATATAATCTTTCATTATCAATAAGTGTTTCATGGATTTCTTTTAACCTTATATCCAGTAATTTCTTGTCTTTTTCCATACTTTGTATTTGTTTTCTTTGTAAACAAATCTTATTGACTGATAAAATCTCAAGCAACAAATCATTTGGTGAATTTGTCCTAATATGAACATGTATACTATACTTTAAAATTATGTCCATTGAAGGGATCCGGTCATCATCTGCCAAAAGAATTATTTCTGTTTCAGGGCATACATCCCTAATGGAAGCGATTATTGTATAGTCTGAGTGATCGGCATTATTAAAGCTTACAATCAGAATATCAACATCTTTATTTTTTAACAGTTCGAGCATACTCAAAGTGTCATTAAAAAATTCAAACTCCAATCCATAATGCCTAAATTTCTCTTTATCATCCACTGAGAAAATTGCATCATCGTTATGGATCAGTACTTTTGTTATGCTGGAATTATTCAATACCGTCACTCCTCACCTATAGGAAGTTTTTCAACATTCCTAAATTGTTTTCACAACCACCTTTATATGTATAATTTAATATAAAATGTTGTTCCCAATCCGTTTTTCGTATAAAAATACAAATCTCCACCAAATCTTCCTTTTATTGTTGAATACGAAAGTAAAAGACCGATTCCTGTAGCGTTTTTACCTCTTGTGGTGACCATCTTTTTAAAGATTGATGTTTTTATCGCATCAGGTATGCCTTTTCCATAGTCCTTTATGGATATGAGTAAACAGCCTTTAACCTGTTCAATTTTTACATCGATTTTGTCGGAATTATTCTCAGCATTTGCATATGCTGCATTTATCAATATATTGTCTATAACCTGAAGCAAGTTAATAATTTCACCCGATATTCTCAATTCAGGATTTGTATCCAATTTAATATTAACCTTTTGAGTACTCAATATGTCGAGTTTCTTTATATGTTTTTTGATGCTTTCTACCAAGTCATTTATACTGAACCATTCCATATTACTGGTTGTAAACTTTGTATACTGGTCGTTAATCTGGTCTAAAACATTGGTCATATGACGTAAATTTCCATCAATTTTCTCTATCCACGAGTTCATATCTTTAGCAATATCATGATGGTCATCTACAGTTACCGATTTGTCTGCAATTGAATTTGAGTACTCTTCAACAAGAGCATTTAAAGCTACTGTGGAACCTGCAATTGCCATAATATATGATTTTATATTGAATGCAATGCTAATCAACAGCTGACCTAATGTGGACATTCTCTCCTGTTCTCTCAACTGTTCGCTCATACGCTCTTTTTCCATTAGCATTAAGGCACCTTTTAGCGTGTTGCTGATTTGCCCCCTTAAAAGTTCAAAGTTTATAACATCGTCGCTGTCAACCTCAAAACACACAAAACCGTAATGCTCATTGTTAAAAAATAGCGGCTTAACAAGATATGTAAACTGTCTGTCACTGGGAATAAAATTGTCCGGAACGAGCATTTTGGTCTTATACGGGATATCCTCAATATCTCTTCTCCCGTTATTGTAATAAGCATACATAAGCTCTGAATAATCAGGTATATCACTCTTGAGAGTTATTGGACCTTCCTGATACTTAATTATAAAGCAGCTTCTGATGTTTATTTTTTTCAACGCCGTGGTCAGCAGTTCAAAAAGTGTTTCAAGGCTATATGTTTGCAAGTTTTCATGGACTTTAAAATTTGATATTGCTCTTATATAATAATCCGAAAACGTTGATGGCCTATTTACTACAGCTTCACACCCACATGATTCTCTAATGACAATGGAAGTCGGCAGTTTAATGACTTCAGCAATTTCATCACCTTTTATTTTTTCAAGAATCAGTTCTATTGCCTTTTCGGATATCAAATCCATAGGTTGCATTACAGTAGTCAGTGATGGTGTAATTATGGCTGAGTTGTGGGCATTGTCAAAACCGCACACTACGAAATTTTCCTTGTAATCGAGATTCATACTCTTAAAATATTTAATAGCTCCTACTGCCATTTCATCATTGGCACATACAAGTGCATCTATCTTTATATTGTTTTTTATTATATATTCTGCAGTCTCCCAACCGGTTTCAGATTGAAAATTACCATTAAATATTATTTTCTCGTCAATCTCTATTCCATTCTGAGTAAGAACATCCAAATATGCACTAAACCTCTCATTAGATTCATCATTGCTTAATGGACCTTTCAAGAAACCGATTTTTCTATATCCATGATGGTTTACGAGATGGTTGACAAGACTCTTCATCCCTTTTTTATTATCTACCAATATACTTGGAATGCTGGGAATGTTCTCATATATCGATACCATGGGTATGCCCTCATAGGCTTTTATATAATCTATGAAACAATCACGGGAAACCTTATTTATCAAAGTCCCTGTAGCAATAATCAGGCCATCAAGTCTCTTAGCATCAGCAAGTTTGTAAACAATATTATGTTCGACTCCTATATTATCAGTGTTAAACAGGATTCTGCCTTCATAAGCTATCAAGTTTACATCCCTATAGATGTCCAGAAAAGGGTTTGAAAATCTCCATCAATCTCATTTATAAAGAATCCGATTGTATATCTTCTTTTCATAAATAATCTCCTTTTCCGCTTATCAAGTTTTGTATACTACCTACCCCAAAATTTTCTGTCAAGGCTCCTGTATTGTATTGCTTCAGCTAAATGTTGAACCTTAATATCCCTACTTTCATCCATATCGGCAATTGTTCTTGCAACCTTTAGTATCCTGTTATGTGCCCTTGCACTTAGACCTAATCGTTCAAAAGCATTTTTTAAAAGCTCTTTCCCTTCATAATCAAGTATGCAAAACTTGTTTATGAGGGACGGGGTAAGCTGCGAATTGGAGAATATTTTAAGTCCTTTATATCTTTCAAGCTGTATCTTTCTTGCCCTATTTACACGTTCTCTTATTACATGGGATTTTTCACCGCACACCGGACTGTCAAGGTCTTGATATTGTACTCCCGCTACTTCTATGTGAATATCTATCCTATCTAAAAGGGGTCCCGAAATTTTACCGAGATACTGTTGAATCTGTCTAGGAGAACAACTGCATTCTTTGGTGTCATCTAAAAAATTGCCGCATCGGCACGGGTTTCCTGCACATATAAGCATCGTTTTAGACGGATATGAAACATTACCGCTTAATCTGGATATATTGACACAGCCATCCTCTAAAGGCTGTCTCATGACCTCTAATGCCTCTTTGCTAAACTCCGAAACCTCATCTAGAAAAAGCACTCCATAATGAGCCAAGCTTATTTCTCCCGGTTTCGGATTTTTCCCTCCTCCTACAAGGCTATATTGTGATATGGTGTGATGAGGAGCTCTGAAAGGCCTCCTTGTCAATAAAGGAGTTTTAGGCGGAAGTGTTCCCGCTATGCTGTGAATTTTTGTAACTTCAAGTGATTCTTCAAATGTCATGACCGGAAGAATTGACGGAATTCTTTTTGCAATCATTGTTTTTCCAGAGCCCGGGCTACCGATAAGTATACAGTTATGCCCGCCTGAAGCTGCTACTTCCAAAGCTCTTTTTACATTTTCCTGACCCTTAACATCAGAAAAATCAAACTCATATATATCATTATTTAAAAACAGACTGTCAATATCTACGCTATACGGCTCAATCCTTGTTTTGCCATTGAGATGGCTAATAATGCCAATAATATCTTTTGCAGGCAGTACATTAACTTCCTTTACCACTGCAGCCTCCTGTGCATTATCTATTGACAGTATTATGTTTTCAATTCCTGCATCTCTTGCCTGTACGGCCATGGGAAGCACACCCGATACCGGCTTTATTTGCCCGTCTAAAGACAGTTCTCCAATAAACATATATTTATGTATTTCGCTAGTGTTTATCTGCCCAGTAGCCGATAAAATTCCCAAAGCTATCCCTAAATCGAAATGGGAGCCTTCTTTGCGGATACTTGCCGGAGATAGGTTTACAGTAATCCTTCTTATTGGAAACTCCATTCCTGAGTTTTTAACGGCAGATCTGACCCTTTCCTTAGATTCACGAACTGCAGCATCGCCAAGTCCAACTATATCAAATGCAGGAATACCGTTAGATATATCTGTTTCTATTTCGACAACATATCCGTCAATACCAACCAATCCACAGCTATTAATTCTGGAAATCATAATAATTCAGCCTCCTCATTAATCGGGGGGATGGCAAAACTTATATTAACTTATAAATTATCGGATAAATGTGAAAAAAAATTAATAGAAACTAAACTGTAAATACCAGTTTAGTATATCGATACCAAATAATATGGTAGTGAAAGTGCCAAGAACAATACCCGGTCCGAAAGGTACCGGATCCCTTTTTCCCATACCCTTAATTATCATGAGAGCTATGGATATAAGAGAACCAATGACTGCAGAAAGTACAAACGCCACAATTACCATTCTCCAACCAAGGAATATTCCGATTGGAACGAACAGCTTTACGTCTCCTAGCCCCATTGCTTCAGTTTTAAAAATAAAATAACCAACAATTGCTATAATAAATAGCAATATTGAAACCGAAGCTCCTCCGACTAAAGGATTCCACCATGCTCTATCCATATAGATAGGAAATTCATAAAAAATATTATAAACAAACACCAGCAACGAACCACCAAGTGCGGCAAAAAGCAAATCGCTCGGAATAATGAAATAGTCTATATCGATAAAAAATACGGCAATTAAAATTGACATTAACAAAAGAAATGCAAAAAACTCAATAGTAAGACCAAACTTCAAGAATAGACTTATGCATACAACAAGAGTGAATAAAGTAATCTGCAACGGTCTTAAAAAGACTTTTTTAGAGCAGTTTTTACACTTTCCTTTATGCATAAAAAAATTCACAGGTACCAACATTTCGCTTATACTAAGCTTTCTGTTGCACGAACTGCAAAAAGGCCATACCCAACTGACATCCTCTTCTCCCTTGGGAACTCTCGATGCAACAATATTAATAATTAATCCAAGGAACAAACTAAAAATAGATAGTATTACGATCGACATTTATGTGCCCTCTTTCTCCAGTTAGTTGTTGGTGCTGCTTATCATTATTATATTGGATTGATAATTTGATTTCAAGTCAGAACAGAATCATGATGTGATTGATAGGATTTAAAACGCAGAATTCAGAGATCAGGATCTAATATAAAATATCCTGAATCCTGAATTCTGCGTTTTAATTCACTGCTAACCGCTACTATGCCTTTTATTCAATTATCCTTACCATCTTTATTCCAGATATATTCTTTATAGTATTGTATATCTCCTCAGTTACTTTTCCTTCTACATCTATCATATTGTACCCAATATTATTTTTATGGTGTGTGAGCATATCTGCTATGTTTAATTTGTTTGAAGCAAGTACTGATGTTACCTGTCCTATCATATTAGGAACATTTTCATGAGCAGTCAATATTCTTGTGCATCCGGGTTTTGTTGCCATATCGCAATTAGGGAAATTGACTGAATTCTTTATTGCTCCTCTTTCAAGAAAGTCCCTAAGCTGATTTACTGCCATTACAGCACAGTTTTCTTCTGACTCAGGAGTTGAGGCTCCTAAATGCGGTATTGTAATTATTTTGTCATTACCCAATAGTTCGTCTTCAGGGAAATCTGTTACATAGCATGCTACAGTACCGTCTTCTAAAGCAGCCAGCATATCCTTGTTAACAACAAGTCCGCCCCTTGACAAATTAATTACTCTTGCTCCCTTTTTCATAATATTAAACATCTCTTTATTAAACATTCCCTTTGTATCAGGTCCAAGAGGAACATGAACAGTGATATAATCACAAGTTGACATAATCTGTTCAAGACTTGTAGCTCTATGAACACTACTTGAAAGCCCCCATGCCGCATTTACCGATATAAACGGATCGTATCCCATAACCTCCATTCCTAATGCAACAGCATCATTAGCAACCATAACACCTATCGCACCAAGACCTATAACTCCTATTCTTTTGCCTATTATTTCAGGTCCTTCGAATTGAGATTTACCTTTCTCTACGAGCTTTGGAACTTCATCTCCCTTACCTTTTAACGATTGTACCCAGTTGATACCCTGATATATTCTTCTTGATGACATAAGCAGGGCTGCAATTACCAGTTCTTTTACTCCATTGGCATTAGCACCCGGTGTATTGAAAACAACTATTCCTTTTTCTGTGCATTTGTCGATAGGAATATTATTTACCCCTGCACCTGCTCTTGCAATTGCCTTAAGATTACTTCCAAACTCCATATCCAGCATATTGGCACTTCTCACCAATATGGCATCCGGATTATCAACATCATTTGATACATTAAACTCATCCTTAGGTAATAAATTCAAACCTTTTTCAGAAATGTTATTTAATGTTTTTATGTTGAACATTATAAAACCCCTCCTTTATATTTAAAATGACAAATGTCATTAAAATATTAAACAAAACGAAAAAGAGTCAAACCCAAATAGAGCGACTCCTGTGATTAACTACTAATACACAATTAAAGCACGTGAATTTGCTCTGTCCTTTTGCCTGAGAGATTATTCCCTTAACAGAATTTGCCCCTTCGGCGCCATTTATTGGTCTCTCCAGAGATCCGTCCGGTTGAAGTCTCGATACCTGAGAGTTTGACTCCTTCGGTGAATTGTAAGTATATAAAATACACAATTACTCTCCCCCAACCATCATCCGCTAATATTAAATTTTCCGTTTAAATGCCTAATAATTTAAATATCTAAAAAATATAAACCAGCAAATGTTGATTTATATATTCATTATAATAATTCAAATTTAGATTGTCAATAAATAATCAATTAAAAAGTAAGCTGTTGGTTTGCCTAACAGCTTCCTTTTTAAATTACATTTTATTATTCAACAATAATACTTGTTTTTAACTTGTTTCCCTTTGAATCTGAAAATGCCTTATCGCCAGTCACTTTAATAACACCAGAGCCTTCTGAAACATCTTTTTTAAGCTTAAATGTTATGTTAGCAAATACACCATCGTCCTTTATCGGCATTGATCCTTGTGTAGCATCATTAAACAAGAATGTTATATAACCTGCCCTTCCGGCATATCCTACGAAGTTAACAATCGGCAAGGTTGTTATAATACCGGCGTCCACACTAACTACTTCCAAAGCTGACTCATCATACTGAAGTCTGAAGTCACAGTTTCTTAACCCATTTTCATTAAGACCTGTAAATGTAACAGGAATTGTTACAGTACTTCCAGCTTTTCCACTTAAACTTCCTACTACAACATAAAGTTCATCTTTAGCATGTACAGGTGTAGGTACCGGTGTAGCAATATTAGCCGCTCCAACCTCAATATTTCCTCCAGTAAAAGCAGGCAATATCGTTGACATCTTTCTATCTTTAAATGATGAGAACGCACCTACATCAGATATTGCTAATTTATAGTTTCCAGATACTGCATTATCTTTGATTTTAACCTTTATTACTGCAAATACTCCATCTTGAGTAATTGGCATGCTGCCTGCAGTTTCATCGTTGAAAAGTATTTTTATGTACTCTTCACGAACAAAACCTATAAAGTTAACTTCCGGAATTGTAACTACGGATCCGGCTGTTATACTTACAATTTCAATTGCACTTTTATCAAAAATCAAACTGAAATTGCAATTGTTTATTCCATCTGCTGGAACATCCTTAAGGTATATCGGTACATCCAATGTATCTCCAGGAACACCCTTTACAGAAGAAATATCAACATTCAATTTATTGACAGAATTTACAGGCGTAGCCGTTGGTGTCACTGTAGCTTTAGGTGTAGCTGTAGGTGTTGCTGTTGCTGTTGCTGTCGGTGTTGCTGTTGCTGTCGGTGTTACCTTAGGTGTAGCCGTAAATGTAGGCTCAGGAATAGATGTTGACGTTGGAACAGCTGTTCCCGGCACTATTACCTTTCCATTAGTAATTGAAGTCTTAACTTTGACCATACCCTTACAGGAGAAAGTACCTAAATTTTCATTAAAAGATATTGTATAATTTCCTGCAACACCCGGATTTAAAACTTTAAACTTAATTGTTGCAAAAACACCATCTTTTGTAATTAGAAATTGACCTTGTGTACCATCGTTAAAGAGAATTTTTACTTTTCCGACAGGGTTATAAGCAGAAAAGTTAACCTCTGATAATGGAACGATTTCTCCAGGTTCTATTTTTTCTACACTTAGTTGATCCTTATCAAATGACAACTCAAAATCGCAGTTATTTATACCCAATCCAGGTACATCGATAAATTTTATAGGTACTGTAGCAAAACCTCCCTCAGCTGTAACAGTTCCTATATCGATCTTCATTTTTAATTCTGAAGGTGTTACAGTTGGCGTAGCCGTAGGTGTAGCGATAACTGTAGGTGAAGGTAAATTTGTTGCGTCTGCCTCTTCAACTTTCAGTACACCATCTTTTTTATTCACTTGAATTTTAGTCATATTCTTTCCTGAAACCGATCCAACCTGCTTAAAATTGATCTGGTAATTTCCTGCAGGTGCATTTTCCTTTATTTTTACAGTAATGTTTGCAAATACACCATCAGTAACTATGGAATTTGATCCTTGTGTTTGGTCATTGTAAAGGAAGAATATATCTCCTTCATTCTTATTGCCTACAAAGTCAAAAGAATTTGGTATTATGCTGCCGGCTTTAATCTCAATAATTTCAATAATATCTTTGTTATATGAGAGCCTGAAGTCACAATTGTTTACTCCCACGCTTGGTATATCACTGAATTTAACAGGAATAGTAACAACACTTCCCGGTTTGCCGCTAACATCTCCTACAATTATATCCATCGTTTCTACAGTAGGTACCTTTGTTGGAGTCGGGGTAGGAGTAGGTGTAGGTGTACTTGCATTTGAAGTAACAACAACCTTTCCGTCATCATATGCTACTTCTACACTAACCATATTCTTACTTGAGAATGCTCCTATTTGGCTGAATTTAATATCATAAGTTCCTGCTTTTGCACTATTCTTTATTACTGCCTTGATATTTGCAAATATACCTTTAGATGATATTGGATTTGAACCCTGAGTACTATCACTGTATAAGAATTGAACTAAGCCTGCCTTATTGTAATTTGCATTGAAGTTAACTGATGAAAAAGGAACAATATTACCTGCTTCAACACTCTTAACCTCAAGAACACTGCTGTCATAAGAAACTTTAAAATCACAATTATTAATACCGTTATCCGGAATACTTTCAAAAACGACAGGTATAGAAATTTCACTTCCCACTTCTCCTGTTGTTGACCCTATAGATACATTTATTTTAGGTCTTGTAACCGGTGGTGTAGTAGGCTTTCCTGAATTGGTTACAAATATAGATCCACCTTCTATAACTGAAATAATAGGGGTAATTCCGTATGGAACATTTGGGTTATAGCTTGATATTGAACCAATATTTGATGATAAAAGTTCATAATTTTTAGTTTCTGCATTTTCCGAGACTTTTAGCTTTAAACTTGCAAATATACCATCCTGTTTTATTTGATTTGAACCTACTGTTGAGTCAGAAAAGAGGAAAGCTATTGTTCCATCACTTTTTACATATGAATAAAAGTTTGATGATGGATTTGCCACTATTGAACCTGGTGTAACACTTTCAAGACTAAAAATATTAGTATCATATTGTAATTTGAAATCACAGTTATTTATACCACTGCTTGGTACATTTTCAAACTTAATAGGTATTGTTACTGTCTGACCTGCAATAACATTAACATTTTCTATAGTAATCTTTAAAACTTCGTTTACATCCGGAGTTGGAGTAGGAGTAGGAGTTACTTTAACCTCACCATTTACTTTAACACTACCTGATGTAAAGCTTGCATTAATCTTACCGGCCCTGCTGTCTGAAAAAGCTCCGCAAGAAGTCATTTTTATTTCATAGTCGCCATTTGCTGAGTTATTTTTAATTTTAAACTTCAAATTAGCAAAAGGACCATTAATAGTTATCGGCAGCAAGCCTTGTGTCGAATCACAGAACAAAAATGAAACAACTCCAGGTTTACCAGAATGTGCAGAAAAATTTGATACTGCATTAGGTACTATAAATCCTGGTGTTATTTCTTCAAGCTCTAATATATTGCTATCAAATGACAATTTAAAATCACAATTGTTTATACCTGCAGTAATTCCCTGAAAGCTCACAGGTACTGTAACCGTATCTCCTGCTTTTCCTTCAACTGTGCCAATTATTACATTAACTGATGAATCAGCAAATGTTACAACTGGGAAAATATTAGTAAAAAACATAAATATCATTAGAACAAGTGCAAATATTTTATTCTTTTTCACTTAGATAAACCCCCTTTAATTTGTTCCGTACCAGTTCTAATTACGAAACTATAAGAACTTTTCTAGTTTACCCCTTAGATAAGATCAGTAAAAAGCCTTAATTTTCTCTCTGTAAATTCTCAGTCGCAAATACGCTCCTACGTATGTTATACTTACTGTAATTCTGTTGTAAGATACCTAATTGAAGTTCCGAACAGAATATAATTGATTTTTATGTACGTATCACTCCTCTCAAAATAGTAATAAAAATAAACTTGCGGTTTTCGTTCGCATTTTTTTGGAAAAACCGCATGTATCTTCAGAAAATTATATAAAGTTATAATTGACATTAACATTTATATCAATTCACTTATATCAAACAAAAAAGTATCATAACAAATACAATGACATTCCACTAACAAACTTATGCTATAAGTGTCTAACTTTAATTTCTGAAGAATTATATCATAGGTAAAAATTGCTTTAATTTACCTAAATAAACATTATTAATGAAAATTAAGATTATTTTTTTGTAATAAACAATATTGAAAAAATATATAAATGGAATATTTGAGATTGAATATAAATCCGTATCAGATTTGAAAAATGGTATGAGTCAGGAATGAGAAGAGTGTGTATTAGGTGCGAATAAAAAGTATGTATAAATATGGCATATCGTAACAATTTATATATAGCATGTTAGTGTTTAGTCAAACATCCTACAATTTAGCTTTATATAATTTCTGTATTAATTTTTCAAAGTTCAAAAACTGCTCCAATGTATGTTTAACCAAAAACAAATAAACACATGCTTAAATTAACTAAACATCCTACAAGTAAAATATACTTTAGTAACTCGTATCATATTACTCCCTTACTAATTTATTCAAACTTTTAGGAAAAGCGAACAACAAAAAGGAAGAAATCAAGTGATATCTCAATTGCTTCCCCTATGTAAAAAAAATATTATTACGAATCAACAAAAAATATTTTATCTCTATGACTATATTATAAACAATTTGCGTGTATTTTTTTATGATTTTTCTTTTGATTTTTTGATTAGACTTATGAATTTTAAACAATTTATAAACTACTCCATTATCTCATCAAAATACTCACTCAAAATGCCGTCGTTTTCGAACCCATTTGCAGAAAGAATCGATTCAAAAGTAATAACCCTTTCTTTACACCTTTTAAGTATGGATCTCATAATCATAGCAAGATATTCCTTCTGATTTCTTTCTTCCATATCTTCAGTATATACCATTTTATCATCCCATGTTTTTGAGAGAACATGCACATTAGTCAATTCCTTGATGCTGCGCGGCGTCCAATTCTTGCTGCTTAAACTGCTTAAGATAAGCACCTTTGAATTCATTGAACACGATAAATAAGCCACAGGTGTAGTCATAACAACTGTATTTGCGTGTAATTTTTCTTCAAGTTCAAATATACTTTCGGAAGCTTTGATACCACTTCTTACCATTTCCAAAAAACCCTTGTCCGCACTGATATTCTTAAACCTCGATACTATTTCAACAAATGTTTGAGCACTGTCTATAAGATTTTTGGCCTGCAACACATCGTCTTCAGATAAGTCCTGGGAAACAAGTATTTCAAGGAAGACTTTCTGCAAAAAAGCATCTATTGGAAGTTTTTTATCAAGCTCCCTGTATTCATCTATCCAATTCCTGATATATTCATATTTTTCAATATTATAATATCCTATTCTCTCAACAAGTCCTGGGAATTCAATGTCCGGAAACCTTGCATAGGGTTTTTGCCTGCATATTTCGTCTGCCAATATGGAGCTTCTGATAGGATCAATTCTTAATATAAGCCTCAATAACGATCTTACATTATCTCTATTAGGAAGAATGTTAAAAGACGGATAGCAAAGCAATGCTAATGTTATAAGTGCCTGAGAGAACGGATTATCAATTATTCTATTTTTTCTTGAATAATTGCTTAAATTTAAACCGTTTTTTTCCAATATTCTGCCAATAACAAATTCGGTAACAGGATCAGCATATGTAGATAATATTGTTATATCCGAAGGCAGATATCCTTCTTCTTTAATGAGCTTTACCACCCTTTCTCCTATAAGCTCAAGCATATCACTTCTAAGTTCCACAGGTTGAGTCCTTTCAACAAATGCTTTCTTGGAAATCTTATTGATTGTTTTTCCTTCAATATGTTCATAAAGCATGTCTGAAAATTCATACATAAAGCTTTTGCATGTATACGATTTATCAAAGTCAACTACCTTGCATTTTCCTAAAAGCTTGCTTTTTACATACTCATGGTTGCTGCCGAAAACACGGCCATAACCTCCTTCATGGTTATACCCCAAAAAGCATGATTTTACATTGGGCAAAAGCATATCTATAAAATCAACCTCTGTTGGAACACACTCTTCAAGATTGTCTATTATTAAATGCTGTACCCTTTTAAACAGTTGCTCCCTATAAAAAGAATCAACCAACAGGCAATTGTTATAAAGCTCCACAGCCATTGCAAAATCGAATACCCCGAGCTCAATACACTTATTCCTGTATGCCGCAGTAATATTATCCGCATCTCTAAAAATCTGCCTTTTAATATCATCCTTTATCTCAAGAGAATTATACAACCTGTTGCCGATTTCTTTATAGGATATACCCGATGTAGCTGCTTTAACAAGGTTAGACGTTATATCTATGGATATCCTGTCGGTAAATGATGCCACTCCCGGAAAAATCCCTTTCCTTTCCCTGTGGGCTTGTATAACGGTAGATACCAAATACTGGGCAGACTCAAAAGTCAGAAAAGTAGGTTTTATCCTGCGGTCCAAAATATCACCACAATTTTTCAAAATTATGGGATAGTAAGTTCTTATTTCACTTTGGATAAAACCATAATATGATGTTCTCCAAATGGTTCCGGAACTTTTAAGGAATGTTTTTGTTCTCCAGTCTAAAGATTGAGTTCTGTTTAAGAGAAGAATCAATATTTTTTCGCTGGGTATGCCCAGCTTGTCCACCATGTATTTATATCTTTCCAATAATACGGTGGTTTTTCCCGAACCGGCAGCTCCTTTCAGAATAAGTTTTGAATTATCCGCTGCCTCTATAATGCTTTTCAATTCGCTATCAGAAATTATAGCCAATCACCCCAAAATTTCTCTTGGGATTATTATAGCACCTTATTCCAAATTTAAAAACACATTTATTAAAATTTACATTCGGCATAACATATATACTGCAACAACCTGTATTATAAAAATTAATGGAATACCTAACATAAATCTAAGATGCTTCGTCTTGTGTCCAAATAGTAAAAAAGACATATAAAGACCGGGACATCCGCCTATTATCCCAAAAAGAAATAATGTTCTTTCAGATATTCTTCTCTTTTTATGTCTGGCTTTATATTTATCCATCCCGGATATGGCAAATGCAATCAGGTTAATAATGGATAAAATTACAATTATATATATTTTGGACATAAAAGTTCTCCAACGCAAATCATAGAATATATTAAATGCATGGTTATTAATATTACATCTGTCAAAAACAAATCTATCTACTGAAAGTTTGAGGCAAATCTTAAAGTATTATTTATTGCTCTGTCAAATGCAATATTAATAACATTATGCACCAAAAACTTATGTCAATAAGCCGAAGCAATGGAGTTAATTCCTCAAACTGTTTATGGGAGCCGGTATACGGCCTCCACGCTTTATAAACTCTTCACTTCCGAACTTATTTACATTCATAACAGGACCACTGCCTAAAAGTCCTCCAAACTCAACAACATCTCCAACCTTTTTGCCAAAAGCAGGAATAATTCTCACAGCTGTTGTCTTATTGTTTATCATGCCTATTGCGGCTTCATCTGCAATAATAGCCGATATTGTTGAAGCACTCGTGTCGCCCGGTATAACAATCATATCAAGCCCTACAGAGCATACACATGTCATTGCTTCAAGCTTTTCCAATGTAAGAGCACCGGCTTTTACCGCTTCAATCATTCCGGCATCTTCGCTTACAGGTATAAATGCACCGCTTAATCCGCCAACATATGATGATGCCATAACTCCGCCTTTTTTTACCGCATCATTTAACAAAGCCAAGGCTGCTGTCGTTCCATGGGCACCGCATTTCTCCAGTCCCATCTCCTCCAAAATGTGTGCAACACTATCACCTACTGCAGGTGTAGGTGCCAATGAAAGGTCAACTATACCGAACGGAGCATTAAGCCTTTTTGAAGCTTCCTGTGCCACAAGCTGACCCATCCTTGTGATTTTAAAAGCAGTCTTTTTTATGGTCTCGGATACAGTACCGAAATCTGCACCCTTTACCTTTTCCAGAGCACTTTTTACAACCCCCGGACCACTTACTCCCACATTAATTACGCATTCAGGTTCACCCACTCCATGGAAAGCACCTGCCATAAAGGGGTTGTCCTCCGGTACATTGGAGAATACTACAAGTTTAGCACAAGCTAAGCTTCCATTATCCTTCGATAACTCAGCCGCCCTTTTAATGACTTCACCCATTTCAGCAACAGCATCCATATTGATGCCGGCCTTTGTTGTTGCCACATTGACGGATGAGCATACCATCTTTGTTGAACTCAAAGCCTCGGGAATTGATCTTATAAGCTTTTTATCTCCAATTGTATATCCCTTGTGGACCAGTGCCGAAAAACCTCCTATAAAGTTAATTCCTATGGCATCTGCAGCCTTGTCCAGTGTTTCGGCAAACCTTACATAATCCTCCTCATCGGAGCTTTCCGCGATAATGGAAATCGGCGTTACAGAAACTCTTTTGTTTATTATGGGAATACCGTATTCTTTTTCAATATCATTTCCAACCTTAACCAAATTAGCTGCAAGACGCGTTATTTTATCATAAATCAACTGTCTTGACCGTTTTGAATCCCTATCGCAACAATCCCTCAGCGAAATACCCATGGTAATTGTTCGTATGTCAAGGCATTCCTCCTGTATCATCTTAATTGTCTCAAGCACTTCCCTTGTTCTTATCATAAAGCTTTCCCCCTAAATCCTATGCATTGAGTTAAAGATGTCTTCATGCTGAATCCTTACAGACAGACCCATTTCTTCGCCTTTTTTCTCCAAACAGTCCGCAAGTTCTGTAAAATCTTTAACCAAACCTGAAATATCGACAAGCATAATCATAGTAAAAACATCCTGAAGTGTAGTCTGGTTTATATCAAGTATATTAACATTGTTATCTGCTAAAACTGTACTGATCCCGGCAATTATTCCAACCTTATCCTTTCCGATTACTGTAACAATAGCTCTCATCCCAAAACCCCCTTGTTAAATATTGTAGTTTTATCCTCACAAATACATTACATAAAAATTTTAATAAATATAAAAAAAGCTATGGATAAAATGATATAAGCGTATTATACAGTTTAAAAAACATAATATCAACTCGAACATATGTTTGATTTTTTATGCGATATGTGATAATATGATATAAAGGAAATTAATTCTTAAATAATTCCTGATTATGAATATATGGCTAAATTTATATTAGTAAATAACCAACTTTTCTATTATTTAAATATATGACGAAAAGGGTGATTAAATGGAATTAAACACCAAATTGGAGATTTTATCTGCAGCAGCAAAATACGATGTATCATGTTCTTCAAGCGGAAGCAACCGCAAGAACACCCCCAAGGGTCTGGGCAACAGCCATAAGGCAGGGATTTGCCATAGCTGGTCGGAAGATGGACGCTGCATATCGCTATTGAAGATACTTCTTTCAAACCAATGCATATATAACTGTACATACTGCGTCAACAGATGCAGCAACGATACCAGACGAGCTGCATTCACACCCCATGAGGTAGCAGCATTGACCGCAAACTTTTACAGGAGAAATTATATTGAAGGGCTCTTTTTAAGCTCCGGTGTCATTAAAAATCCCGATTATACCATGGAGTTGATGATTAAAACAGTCAAGCTTTTAAGAAAAGAATTCCATTTCAACGGCTATATACACTTAAAAGCAATTCCCGGAGCCGACACCAGGCTAATCCATGAAGCCGGATTGTATGTTGACAGAATGAGTGTAAATATTGAACTTCCGTCAAGCCAGGGACTAAAGCTTCTTGCTCCCGATAAAAGCAAAGAGTCCATAATAAAGCCTATGGGATATATAAATAATGCCATTACAGCCTTAAAAGAAGAAAACAGGATCTATAAGAAAAAGCAGTCATTTGTTCCTGCAGGGCAAAGCACCCAACTCATTATTGGTGCGACCCCGGATCATGACTATAATATTATTAAGCTTTCTGAAAACTTATATAAACATTTCAAGCTTAAAAGAGTATACTACTCAGCTTATGTTCCTGTAACCGAGCATCCCAACCTGCCTGTCATCAATAAGCCTCCCCTATTGAGAGAGCATCGGCTTTATCAGGCAGACTGGCTTATGAGATATTACTCCTTCAATGCAAGCGAGCTTCTTGACGAAAGCAGACCGGACTTTGATCTGGAATTAGACCCTAAATCATGCTGGGCACTTAGAAACTTACATCTTTTTCCCATAGAGATTAACAAGGCAGACTATCATATGCTTTTACGAGTACCGGGAATCGGCGTAAAATCAGCTCAAACAATAATATCTTCCAGGAAACTATGTTCATTAGGTTATGAAGATCTAAAAAAACTCGGAGTGGTCTTAAAAAGAGCAAGGCATTTTATCACATGCAGAGGTAAATTTTACGGCGAGTCATTTAACGAAGAATTTTTAAGAGATGAACTGGCATCTGAAAACAGTACAGACAAAAGAAAGGTGTGCAGCGGACAAATTTCCATATTCTCATATTTTCCCAACAGCTTAAACTCACTATTACAGTAATTATGAGTATTTAAAACATTTTTAAAGTCTACCAAGTACGACTTTTCAAACTAATATGGTTTTTCAAACTTATTTGAAAATAAAGGAGGCTCTCCATGAACCATCAAGCAATAAGCTATACCTATGACGGAAGTTTTGAAGGACTGTTATGTGCAATATACGATTCCTATTACAGGCATGAAATACCCCATAACATTCTACCTGAAGGATCTTTTCAGATAGATATTTTTTCGAAAGATTACAGCGTAAAAACCGATATGGAGAAATTTCGCAAGGTCTATAACTCAATCAGAGAAAAAATTTCTCCTCTCGCTCTGAAAAATGTTTATTATGTATTCATTTCCGAGTGGGAAAACAAGGAATTAATTATATATAAGTATTTGAAACTAGGTTGGAAATTAGGTGGAGACATCAACAGGCTAATTACAGAGGAATCGGTACTAAATGTGCGGATGATAAGTCGCAAGGTAACCTCCGAATGCCATAGATTTCTGGGATTGTTGCGGTTTAAACTTATGGAAGGAGATTATTACTATGCATCCTTAGAGCCTGACTATAACATCATAAGCATTTTGGCCCTTCATTTTTCAAAAAGGCTGTCGGACCAAAGATGGATAATCCATGATGTTAAGAGAAAGATAGCTTGCGTATATGACAAGGAAGGATGGTTTATAACCTCAATTGACAAGCCTCTAAACACTCGTACAGATACATGTGAAGAAGATTTTCAAAGCCTTTGGAAGCTTTATTTTAAAAACATAGCAATAAAAAGCAGAAAGAACCCAAGACTTCAAAAGCAGTATATGCCTATGAGGTATTGGGCCCATCTGGTAGAAATGCAATAATTTTAATAATGAGTTATCCCCTGCACTCCTTTGCAAGAGCTTCAAAAGCCGGAAGGGAATTCTCAATTGTTTCCAAACTTGTACAATACGCTATTCTGAAATACCCAGGACATCCAAATCCTCTGCCAGGCACAATCAGAAGATTATATTTAAGTGCCATTTTAACAAACTCAGCATCGTCCTCTATAAGTGATTTGGGAAAAAGATAGAATGCTCCCTGGGGCTTAATACATTCAAAGCCGAGGCTTATCAAGTGATTATAGAGTAAATCCCTGCGTTTTTTATATTCTTCGACATCTATCGTAACATCCAATGAATCGGCTACTACTTTCTGAAAAAGAGAAGGTGCATTTACATATCCCAATACTCTATTTGAGAATATCAAAGCATCCATTAAAAGGTCTATCTCTTTAATCCTAGGACTTGCAGCAATAAAGCCGATTCTTTCCCCTGGTAAAGACAATGATTTGCTAAATGAACATCCCTGTATTGCATTATCAAATATTTTTAATAGACTAGGAAGCTTCACTCCATCATAAATCAGCTTATTATAAGGCTCGTCCGATATGACAAAAATCTCGGTTCCAAATTCTTTTTGCTTGTCCTTTAAAGTTTCTGCAATTTTTATTAATGTTTCTTCTTTATAGATGATACCGGTAGGATTGTTAGGTGAGTTAATTATAATGGCTTTTGTATTTTTAGTAATTTTGCTTTTAAGATCATCGATATCCGGTTCAAGTGTATCTGAAACAGGTTTTACAATAACAGTCTTTCCGCCGTGATTATCAATATAGAAGGAATATTCCACAAAGTAAGGTGCAAATACAATAACCTCTTCACCAGGATTGAGCACTGACTTGAGAATAATATTTAACCCTCCGGCTGCACCGCATGTCATTACAATATTATCCGCTTTTAATTCTACACCTGTTTCTTTTGTAAGACTTGCTGCAACCTTCTCCCTTACATCTAAATATCCTGCATTATTCATATACTTGTGAATTCCTGTTACATCATCACAAACATATTTTTTTATTACTTCACGTACCGGTAAAGGCGGCTCCATATCAGGGTTACCTAATGTAAAATCAAATACATTTTTATCACCATAAATTTTTCTCAATCTTTCCCCTTCTTCAAACATTGCCCTTATACCTGATGAGTTCCTCAAATTATTTACTACCTTTTGTGAAAGCATTCTTTACTCCTCCTATGTAAAATTTGTCTCTTTTTTATTCCAAATCATTTTATTCCAAATCATTTTATTCCAAATCATTTTATTCCAAATCATTTTATTCCAAATCATATACTATTTTTGATATTTTGGCAACCACTTGCGGTGCCACCTTTTCATCCACATCCTTAGACATAATGGATATTATGTAAGGCCTGTCTTTAAACACTATACCTACATCATTAATAGTATTTACTTGAGTTCCTATTTTATGAGCAACTTTAACATTTTTGGGCAAAAGTGCCGGAATTCTGTCATTGAACTCGGTATTTAAAAAACTATTCATAAGTTCCTTACCCAAATCACCGTTATTATTGCAAAAATCATAAACACACTTCATATAAAGCCCCATGTCTCTCGGACATGAAATATTTTTATCATCATAAACAACAGTGCCGCCAATTTGTCTCATATAGTTCTTTACATTTTCATTTCCCAAAAACCGTAAAAGCATGTTTGTAGCCACATTATCACTATGGGTTATTGACAGCTTTGATAACTGTTTTATGGTATATTTCTTACCAAAGCTTTGAGTTTGTATTATTCCGGTTCCTCCCTCATAATCGCTTTGTATGTATGTTAACATTCCGTTTATGTTCACATCACCGCTTTTTATCTTTTCGAAAAGATAAAGGTTGATTGGTACCTTTACTGTGCTTGCAGCCACAAACTCATCGTATTCATTGATTCCAAAGGATTCATTGGTAAAAAGGTTATGGTAATATACACCATAATAACCATCTACTCCTCTAAGATAGTCATATATAGCATTTTTAATCTTATCGGTTCTCTCATTGCTCATAACCTTTATTTCATTTTTTTCTTCCTGCTTTATTGAATCCACCTTGGAAAATTGTTGTGCAAAAGTTAGTACATCTTCAAGTATATTATCACTGGACAGCATTTTATTAATTTGGAACCCAATAAAAAACAAACCGCATAGAATAATGAGAAACCTTATTCTTTTGAATAAAAGCCTTCTTTTTCTTTTCTTGGCTTTACTTACAGCCATAACTACACTACCGTCCTTACATATAATAAAAAATCATTAATTGATTTTTTAACTTGATTGTTGTCTTGAGAAATGTGAAGTACATTATACCACAATTTCTCAAGACATAAAAGTCATTTATAGATTGTTCATCCTCCTTATCCTTCGGGATAAACGTCTCATAAAAAACCTTAAAATCATAAATGCAACACATATTGCAACAATAGGAATTAAAATCTTCTTCACAATATTATCGGACTTTGCAGCCTCATCCTTATTATCAGCTACAACTACAGCTTTTTCAACATCTTTGGAAGCTACAACATTTACACTACCTAATAATACTCCATTCTTTTTGTATTCAACAACCCCAAGTTTATCACCTTTTTTAACAGGAGCTTTAACAGATGTTTGAATCTTCTCTTCACTCTCCAACTCATCAGTTGAACCTATGGGCATTGCACATGAAAAATCGGTCTCAGCAACCAAGTCAATCTTTTCATTATTGTTTGAATCTTCAACGACAACACTCTTTATAACATCATTTGCACTTACAATCTTCCTATTTTCAAAGTGCTCGAAACCATATTTCAAGAGCTCCTTAGTGTACGTGAATACCTTATTGTTGCCCTCAGTGACATGCAATAGCACACCAATCAATTCAAGTCCGTCTTCACCTACTGCACTTGTTACCAGATTATTTCCGGCAGCACTGGTATATCCGGTTTTTATACCGTTTACCTCATAATTGAAATTCTGCCCGTTTATCGTATAAGGGTATTTGTTGGAATACCACAAAAGTTTATTTGTTGATCTTAAAGGATCCCATTTCTGATGTTTGTTTGTCGGAGGTAAATCATTATAATACTCTTTTGCCACTATTTCTCTTATTTCAGGCTTTGACATGGCATATCTTGCAATAATAGCCATATCTCTTGCAGTAGATAAATGGTTTTCTTCACCCTTTGCATCATCCTTGCCACAAGGATTTACAAAATTGGTATTATACGCCCCCAATTCCACTGCCTTCTCATTCATTTTCTTGCAGAATTCTTCTTTTGAACCGCTGATATTCTCAGCAATAATATTAGCCGTTTCATTTGCAGAACGAATAAGCATGACATTTAGCATGTTCTCCAATGTCAAATTGCTTTCGCCCGGCATTATGCCGATATTCATGCCACCCGGGCCAATATCGTAAACGGCATTTTGCGATATATTCATTATACTATCCATTTGGCCATTCTCAACAGCCAATATGGCGGTCATTATCTTTGTCGTACTTGCCGGTCTTAGCTTGACATCTGCATTATTTTCAACCAGAATCTGGCCCGTTTTATAATCCATAAGTACATATGCGTAACTTGAAGGAATATTAATAGGTTGTGAATATGCAACACCACTTACCGATGCAATAATAAAACACATTTGTAAAAAAACCAAAATCCTCTTAATCATATTTATTCTCTGTAAAAATTTTATTATTCTTATAGCCGTTGGCAATTATCAGTGCATTTCGACCAAGGTTATTATAACACTCTGACTTTAGAACAATCAAGCAATTTACCCACCCAATTTTAGGTTATTCAAGTTAATGCAAAATTATTTCTATAAATATAAATATTCATTCTTGAATTTTATTAGTTCTAATTAATTCCTATTCTATCTTTTTATCGGATCCAAAAGTCGGAGTCTGCATAACTCTTATTTGTTCTATTTCTTTCTTATCACCATTATCTTTTTTATACCAAATTTGAACCGTCATGCCAACTTTTATATCTTCTATTGCAATCTTTTTTTCACTAAATTCATTATTACCTCTTTCAAATGTAGTAATAGATACAGATGGCGGAATTTCAATCTCCTGATTTTCTCCGGTAAATTTCCTCTTTGCCATACCCATCATATTTCCTCTGCCACCGTTTCTGTCGTTACCGTTTCTGTCATTGCCTTCGCTGCCATTTACACCATAGCCATTGCCTTTCATATCCAGCGGAGGTCCATCAAATTTATTTCTGCCTTGAGCATTATCTCCATTCCTAAAGTTCTGCATTCTTTCTTTCATTTTTTGCATATCCTCTTCTGAAGGCTGCTTTCTTTGCGGTATTTCAATTAATGCAAGTGTCAGCTTGTTTCCCGAAATAGCTTTTACTTCTCCATATATATCAGGAGTATTGTTTCCCCAATTCATTCTTCTATTGTTCTGATCATTGGAATCATAATTGCTTGCTTGCTGTTCCGACTGGCTAAAATCATCATTCGCCTGACCGCAAGCTACAAGTCCTAAAACCATTGAAACCAATAACATTACTACCAATACCTTCTTTAAATATTTCATATTAATATACCTCCATTCTATATAAACATCAATTCATTATACATCGCTAATAAGAATCATCTTAACCATATTATTGTAATCCAGGAAAAGAGAAACATCCGCATATGTTTTGTCCCTAACCATTTCGTCTTTACTTATAACAGTTACGTTATCATCTATACCTTTTTTATATATAACCATATCATCCCTGAATCTATATACCTTATCATTTATTTTTATACGCTTTGAATCATATGCCTGAATCACTGTAGATTTATTATATGAATATGTTATACCAAGGACGGCTTCTATTCCTCCCGACATACTTACTATTACCGCAGTACCTACCTGAGCACTTGTTACATTGCCGCCATAACTATACTCTTTTCCGTCAACCATAATAGAGTATCTGCCGCCACTTATTTTTGAAACGACTCCCATCCTGTATTTTTGATCCAAAAGGTCATTTGCCACAATTATGTTAATATCTCCAAATTCTCCGGATTTATTTACGTGAAGAATTCTTCCTGACGGTATATTACCGTATGGCATATCCGCCCAGTTCAATATTTCAACCTTTGTGTCGGAATCTACATTGTTGGACAAAATGTTAAATATCTTTACATCATCGGTAACAAGATTTGAACCTATCATCCTTTCATCCTTGTTTACCATATACTGGGATGAAGTTGAATAAGGAATGGTTTCCACAGAAATATATTCATCATCAATTTTTGTGTAGCTTATTAAAGTGCCTTTATAGCTGCTGTTAGCATCTTTGGTTTTATATGAAACAGTAGTGTTATTAGGAAGCAAAAGTTTTATAATATGGGAATCGCCTGAAGTAGCATCAGTATAGTTAAGAACAAAACCATAGTTTGTTGTATCCTGATCCGGATATAAAACGTCAATAATTTTACCGTCATAACCAAACAAAACAATGACCTCATCATTAATATTGTATAATGTTGTATTTCTGATCTTTCCAAGCTCCATATCTTTTCCGAATTCATATGTCTTAGAATCTATTTGAAGCTGCCTTGCCGTTACCTTATTAGGGAGAAAAGCCTGAATTTTGCCGGAAATATCGCTGTCCACAACAAGTATATAACTGTTTTTGCCCCATATATCGGTTATTTTATAGCATACATCATATTTTTCTATACTTGCTGCTTTAATTAATGTACTGTTTCTAATGATAGCCATATCATCATTGTATGATATGCTTCCTATCTTCTTTTTTGAAATATCGAGCCTGCTTCCTATTTCCGGCTTGCTGTATACGGGGTCAAATATCAATGCATATTCATATCCTTTCTTGCTGCTGTTTTCTCCAAATATTATTGATGTGTTGGACTGGAGTATGTTCTTTAAGTTATCATATGTTTGCTTTTCACCATTATAGTAATAAGTTGTCTTATCGGGCAATACATATGATTCCTCATTTCCTTCATCATTTCTGTATGTAATCTTGGTATCGGAAGCACTTATAACGGTATAGTTTTTCATGGTATTAAGCTTGTTATATACCTTTGTTATTTTGTCATCCTTCACATAGAACTCATACTTTGCTCCTAATTCAAGCTCACTGATGTCATCATCAATGTAAAACACACCCTTATCAGTCATAATCTGGTTTGATGCCAGTTTTTCCATTGTTTTGGAATTAGCAAGCACTATATATGTATTATAAAGATCTATTGACTGAGAAAACGTTTTATCGGCTTCCTGAGGATTTGTCTTTTTAATGTTGGCAGAAAGCATTGAATTTATCATAACAGCTGCGGCCCATCTCGGAACACCGTCTACCGCCTGAAGCTTCACACCGTTAGCTAAACCTATTATCTTAGCCTTTTCTATGTAATTATCCGGCCAAAAACCCTTTAAATCCTGATCAGTGTATCCTAAAACCCTCACAAGAACTGTACATACCTGTGCAAATGTCACTTTATCGGTGGGATGGAACTTTCCGTCAGGCATTCCCGTTAAGTAGCCCTTGCTCACAGCTACGTTTATATACCCGCTGGCCCAACTACTGCTGGGTATATCAGGAAAAACAGTTGAGCCTTTTAGAGAATTTGCATCATCAGAAAGTCCTGCTGCAACAACAATAATCTTTGCAAACTGCTCTCTGGTGAGCATACTGTCAGGGTTAAATTTGTTAAAATTATCGCCGTTCATGATTCCAAATACAGAAAGTCTTTTTACGGCATCATAATATGAAGCATCGCTTTTAACATCCGAAAACTCGGCAAATGCAGTTGTTGATATTGCCATAACCACCAAAATAATTAACATTGTTATTCGTAGTTTCATTTGATTTGTCCTCCATTATATTAAATGTCTTTATTCAAATCTCAATGCTTGAATCGGATTAAGCCTTGCAGCTTTGTAAGCTGGGAAAAGTCCAAACACGATTCCTGTTACAAGTGAAATTCCAAATGAAATCATTATCCACTCAAGAGAGTATACGGGCTGAATTGAAAATGAGGAATTAAATTTGCTAAGATTTCCTATAACAAATTTTATGACCCCAAGCCCTAGAAGTACTCCTATGATACCTCCAATACCGGTAACCATGGCAGCTTCAATCATGAACTGAACCAATATACTTCTTCTCTTTGCACCGATGGCTTTTCTTATGCCTATTTCCCTGGTTCTTTCCGTAACCGATACAAGCATTATGTTCATTATTCCTATTCCGCCAACCAATAATGATATCGCTGCAATTCCTCCAAGCACCAGCATCATTATTCCCGTTATGTTATCAAGGGCTGATAGCATCTCCTCCTGGTTAAATACCCTGTAAGAGCTGGTGTTGTTATAAGTCTTCTGGAGCATTTCATTTAGCTTTTCCATAACACTTGAAACAGCCTCAGGAGTTGCAGCCTGTACCGAAAAATTTCTTATAACCGAAGCCCTGCTAAGTCTTTGGGCTGATGTGACAGGTATGATAACCTGATCATCCTCGGATTGATCCTGCCCCCCTGCTTTTTCAGCCAATAACCCAACAACTGTATATATTTGACCGTTAATCTTCATGGTCTGTCCTACGGGATCCCTGCCTTCAAAAACATCATTTGCAACCGCAGTGCCTATTATTGCAATTTTCTGACGATAATCCAGGTCAAATGAAAGCAAAAACCTTCCCGACTGCACATGTACATTTTTTATGATTTCATATTCAGGGCTGGTCCCTACCATGCTGGTATTTCTGGTTTTTGTTCCCACCTTTACCGTAACATTGCTGCTGACCTGTGGTGCTACTGCTGTAACTTCATCGCTGTTCTCCTCAGAAAATTTTTGAAGATCTTCATATGTAATATTTCTATTGCTGTTCCTCCCTGTAATGCTGATTGATATAAGGTTTGTACCAAGGCCTTGCAATGAGTCGGTTATACTCTTCGTACTTCCCTGAGCAAATGCAACAGCCGCAATAACTGATCCAACCCCAATGATGACGCCTAACATGGTAAGAAACGATCGGACCTTATTGCTTAATATACTTTTAATAGCCATTTTATAAGCTTGAATAAGCCCCATTTTATCCCACCTCCCTATCCTCAATAATTTCTCCATCCTGGATTCTGACAATTCTTTGAGCCTGATTTGCTATATCATTGTCATGGGTTATGAGAACAATGGTATTGCCATTTTCATGTAATTCCTTTAAAATGCCCATTATTTCCGCACCTGATTTGGTATCCAGATTACCGGTAGGCTCATCCGCAAGAATAATAGGGGGATTGCTTACAAGAGCTCTTGCTATGGCCACTCTTTGTTGCTGTCCTCCGGATAATTCGGTAGGTTTGTGATGAAGTCTGTTACCTAACCCTACCATTTCCAATGCAGCCTTGCTCCGCCTATGCCTCTCTTTTGTTCTTACCCCCTGATATATAAGGGGAAGTTCTACATTTTCAACAGCAGAAAGCTTTTGAAGCAAGTTGAAGCCTTGAAATATAAACCCTATCTTATAATTTCTTATTTCAGCAAGCTGATTATCATTCAATTTACTTACTTCACGTCCATCTAAAGTATATGTGCCTGAGGTTGGGGTATCAAGACACCCAATCATATTCATAAGTGTTGATTTTCCGGAACCTGAGGGGCCAATTATAGCAACGAACTCATGCTTCTTTATGTGAAGGTTGATGCCGTTTAAAGCGTTTATTACATTATCGCCCATTTTATATATTTTTCGCATATTAGATATTTGAATCATATCTATCCTCCTGATTATGCCATTCTTATCGTCCCATTTGACGGTTGCCTCTCTGAAAGTTTCCTCCTCCGGGCATTCCACCGCCCATCATTCCTCCACCGGGCATTCCTCCACCGGGCATTCCACCTCCAGGCATTCCTCCGCCCATCATTCCTCCGCCCATTCTAAAGCCGGATTGATTGGCTGTTCCCTGATTTGAGCTCGATGTTGTCAATGGAGGTAATACTACTATCTCCCCTTCTTCAAGACCGCTCACAACTTCAATATATGAATCGTTATTTATGCCTAAAGTAACTTCTCTTAGTACTGCTCCATTATAATAATCCATCATACCGGAATTTCTTTGCATCATCCTGTTATTGGCATTTTGCTGTCCACCCTGGCTGCTCCTATCGCCTCTATTTTGCTGCCCCTCACTGCCACCTGATTGTGGCCTTTGCCTTGTATTTGGACCGCCGCCTTCAGGTTGTCCTCCGTTCCAGTTCGGTCGTTCACCGCCCCAGTCACCACCTGATCTTGGCCCCAGTCCCTGCATACCGCTTTCTTGACTGCCAACATTGCTCTTAACCCATACACTGCTTATGTTTCCAAACTTTGTTACAGCTTCAATAGGTACCATCAGCACATCTGATTTTTCCAGAACCATTATACTTGCATTGACATTCATTCCTATTCTCAAATTTTCAATATCATTAACTTTTATGGTGACAGGATATACACTTACTCCATTAGATGATGTACCTTCAAATGCTATTTTTGAAACTTCTCCCGATAAAGGCTTTGTGTTTGTCTCAGTGAGGGCATCAACGGTAATATTAACCTTCTGTCCCACCTTGATTTTATCTATGTCAAGTTCATCAATATCTACATTAAATTGGAGATTTTTCATATCTATGATATTTCCAAGGACATCTCCTGCCTTAACATTGTCTCCAACTTTCTTAGTCTGGTCCATAATTATTCCGTCAATTGGTGCGTACACCTTGTAATATGACAATTGCTTTTTAGCCGACTCCACCTGTGCATTGGCATCGAGTATTTTCAAGTCGCTGTTTTTCTTTGTCAACTCCAATTCATCATTTTCCAACTCAACCAGAATATCACCTGCATTAACATGTGAATTTTCCCTTACATTTACACTTTTAACCGTTCCACCTGAAGTACTCTTAATGTTTTTTATATTTACATATTCCATTTTTCCTGCATCTGTACTTGTGTGGCTGCCTGAAGATGTATCGACGGATACGGTTGCTTTCAAACCGTCCTTTAAAGCACCCGGATTGTCAAATGTTACTTCAACATCGAAAACCTGCCCTCCCGAAGCTGAAGGATACGGATTGGATCCTATATATGTAACTACACCATTTACAGATTGCATTAATTCCTGTATGTGAAGAACCGCTGTCTGTCCCAATTGAATTTCATTTTTTACAGATGCATTAAACGGAACAGTTATCTTTAATTTTGATGTATCTGTTATAGAAAGAATATTGGCACCTCTTCCAACTTCATCACCAACCTTAAGAGCAAATCCGCTTACTCTTCCGCTTATGGGAGCTTTAATGCTCAGCTCTTGAATGCTCTTAAGATTATCATTGGCTGTAACCTGATTCATTGCAAGATTGTTCAGGGCTTTTTCATAATTTAACTTTGCATCGGAATCATCAAGCTCATAAAGCAAATCCCCTGCTTTAACATTATCCTTATCGTTAAAATATACTTTTGTTATGGTACCCGATACACTTGTTGATATGTTGACCTTGTTTGCCGGTTCTATATATCCTGAGCCTGTAACTGCCTGTGAGATAGTTCCAATCATAGCTCTTGCCGTTCTTTGCTGCGGAGTTGTGCTGGCTGTCTTTGCACTTAACTTTATTACATCAAACTTAACAAGACCAAAGCCTGCAGCACCTAAAACAATCAGCACAATTAACACTTTTATGAGTTTTTTTGAAAATAACCCTTTTATTTTGCCAAATACTTTCTTCACAATATGTACCTCCTGCTTAATATTATTCATATTATTCTAGATTAAAGTGACATTTTTAATTTTAAAATATAATCCTTAGAAAATCCTTAGAAAATCAATATCAAATTTATGCTCTATGCTTCCAAATTTTAGATTATATCTCAATTTTTCCTTTATATTATCTTAATATTATTAAGGAAATATAAAGGAAAATGGCTTATAATTAAAATGTGGCCAAAGATGAAATAAATTAATACATATACTTGTAATGAAAGGAATAAGCATATGAGACTTCTTTTAATTGAAGACGAACGCAGGCTGTCTGATGCACTTTCATACATTTTAAAAAAGAATAATTATCTTGTAGACACAGCATATGACGGTCTTTCAGGCCAGGACATGGCCGAAAGCAACATATATGACATTATTATATTGGATAGGATGCTTCCGGGAAAGGAAGGACTTGCTGTTTTACGTGACCTCAGAAAACAAAATATTTGCACACCTGTTCTGATTCTGACAGCAAAAGATGAGATAAAAGACCGAGTTGAAGGTTTGGACTCCGGTGCTGACGATTATCTTGTAAAACCTTTTTCAACAGATGAGCTTTTGGCAAGGATAAGAGCACTTGGTAGAAGGAAGAATGTTCAAATTCAAAGCACAAACCTTAAAACCAGCCTATTTGAATTGGATCCGTTAAACTGTGAAGTAATTATGAACGGTCAAACAATTAAGCTAACACTTAAGGAATCACAACTTTTGGAGTTACTGATTCTCAATAAGGGAAAAGTTATCACCAGGGACCACATATTAAGCAAAGTTTGGGGCTTCGACTCAGACGTTGATATGAATAATATAGAAATTTACATTTATTATCTTAGAAGGAAACTCAATCTTAAAGATACGGGAGTACGCATTGAAACAATAAGAGGCATCGGTTATTCATTCAGGGAGGATAACAATGTTTAAAAGTTTAAGACTAAAGCTGACTCTTACAAACACTGTAGTCACAGGGTTAATATTTCTTATTCTTCTGTCGGGAGTCTACTTTTTTATGAAACAAAGCTTAACAAGACAATCTGAAAACATGATGAGATCCATAGCATTAAATGATAGGTTCAGATACACTCCCTTTATTGAAAGAGCTAGTCATCTTGATACTAATTATTTCTTTGTTATGGTAGATAGTGTTGGAAATATTGTAAATATTTCAACCAATCTAACCAATTCATATGAGGAAATTTACATTCTGGTTGATGAAACGATGAAAATCGATGAAGATTTTGGGAATATACGTATCGAAGGTATTAATTTCAGATTTTTAAAGTCCTATTCAAACTTTAGGAAAGACCTGTTAAAAATTGTATATTTTAACACGCAACCTGAAGAGCAGATGCTAAAAAACTTGCTTACTATAATAATATCCATTGGAATATTTACAGTGATAGTTACATTTATCTCCAGTTTTTTTACGGCCAACAAAGCACTCATACCTATAAAAAAATCATGGCAGAGACAAAAGGATTTTGTAGCAGATGCCTCCCATGAATTAAGAACTCCTCTTGCTGTAGTACAAACTAATTTGGAATTGGTGATGAGCAATAAAGAAGATACCATTGAAAGCCAGTTGTGCTGGCTTGACAACATAAAAGCAGAAAATGCCAGAATGACTAATCTTGTGAATGATTTGCTTTTTATTGCCAGATCTGATTCAAATGAAGCCCAAATAGAAATGAGCAATTTCCCATTGGATATTGTGTGCAAGGAAACTATCATGTCCTTTAGGCTTTTATGCGAGAATAAAAATATTGAAATTTTTGAAGACATAAAGCCTGATGTAAACTTTTACGGAAACGAGGCCAGAATTAAACAACTCATCACAATACTTGCGGATAATGCTATTAAATATACTCCGCCGGGAGGATATATAAAGATATCCTTAAGACAATTGGATACAAGCGTCCAAATTGTAGTTTCAGATACGGGTATAGGTATACCTCAGGAGCATCAAAGCAAAATTTTTGAAAGATTCTACCGGGTAGATTCTTCCAGATCAAGTGAAAGCGGTGGTTCAGGACTTGGGTTGTCAATAGCCAAAATAATTGTAAATGAACATAACGGTCATATCAATGTTACAAGTGCTCCCAATCGGGGTTCACAATTTTCTGTAACTCTTCCATTAAAAAGAAAGCCTTTTCGCGAAAGATAAACAGCTTCATCAATCTTTCATTGAAATTTTTGAATTATTTATACTAAACTGCAAATAATAATTTATGTATTCCAGCTAAGGAATAGTTAAAATATTGCTTTCTACATTATATTTACGACATTCCTTATTATGAAGACAATTCATAATAATAAACTATAATAGCGAGGGAGAGTAAATTGTTTAAAAAAAAATATATATCATCAATAATAGCATTAGCTTTATGTTTTGTTCTTTGTCTCACAGCGATATACAGAGATACAATATTTGATTTTTACAATTTCAGTAAAGCAGCTCTGTCATACTACGGTTCGCGGGGGCAGGAAGTCATAGATATTCAGTCAAAGCTTTACAGATGGGGATATTACAATGATGTTGTTGACGGAATATATGGCTATAACACTTATAAAGCAGTTACCAAATTTCAGGCAAAGAACGGTTTGGCTGTAGACGGAATCGTCGGTCCTCAAACACTGGCAGCATTAGGTCTTCCTACAGGTGCAAAAAGTACAACAACTGCCAGTACTAAAAACAATTATTCCAATAGCTCAGATACTTATCTTCTTGCAAGGCTTATACACGGAGAGGCAAGAGGCGAACCGTACACAGGAAAAGTTGCCGTTGGTGCAGTAATCCTTAATAGGACAAGGGATGGAAGATTTCCCAAGACCATAGCAGGTGTAATATATGAACCTGGAGCCTTTGATGCTGTTAATGACGGGCAAATTAATCTTGAACCGGATAAAGAGTCAATCAGGGCTGCAACAGATGCTTTAAACGGATGGGATCCGACGTATGGATGCGTATTTTACTGGAATCCTGCCACGGCCACCAGCAAGTGGATATGGTCAAGAAAAATTGTAACTCAAATTGGAAAACATGTTTTTGGAGTATAACCTTCTATACATTCCCATATTTAAAATAAACTCCACGTTTCACTTTGATTAAATAAGTGAACCGTGGAGTTTTAATGTATATCATACTTTTTTATATTATACTTTTTCTACTTCACCATAGTCTTCTCCAAAAGTATCTACGGTAATACTCTTTATTCTCTGGTCCTCCAAGGGTTTATCATTATAGTCCCTTTTAACGGCAACTATTCTGTCAACTTCCTCAATTCCTTCTATTACCGAGCCAAATGATGCATATTGACCATCCAAATGGGGAGAATCTGCAACCATTATAAAGAACTGGGATCCGGCAGAATTGGGCATCATTGTTCTAGCCATGGAAATTACACCCCTGCGATGTCTTAAGTTATTAACATGCCCATTTTGCGTAAACTCACCACGAATGCTGTAGCCAGGACCACCCATACCGCTTCCCTCCGGGCATCCACCCTGAATCATGAAATCCGGGATAACCCTATGAAAAATAAGGCCGTCATAAAAACCTTTTTGTGTAAGAGAAATAAAATTTCTCACTGTATTCGGTGCAATGTTTGGATAAAGCTCCACCTTAATCTTGTTTCCGTTTTCCATTTCAATTGTTGCTATAGGATTATTTGCCATTTCTATCTCCTTCTTTCGTAATTAATATACTAATTCGTCAGTTCTTCCCCTACCTCGCTTTCGTGTTGTCTTATCTCGCCAACACACGCTCGCAAGGGGAAGTAAATCATCAATCATCTTATAGAAAATACTGGACTCCTGCCTCAAATATCTTTTGATCTTTTTCACCCGGTACATTTTTAATTACATTAGTTCCAATTCTTTCAGAGTGTCCCATTTTACCCAAAACTCTTCCGTCCGGGCTTGTAATACCTTCAATTGCTTCTACGGAACCGTTGGGGTTGAATCGTATATCATATGTTGGGTCGCCGTCAAGATCAACATACTGAGTCGCAATCTGACCGTTCTTTTCCATTTCCTTTAAAACAGCCTCATTGGCAACAAACCTTCCTTCGCCGTGGGATACTGCTATTGTATGGATGTCACCGACATTGACATTGTTGAACCACGGTGACTTCACAGATACTGTTTTTGTCCTCACCATACAGGATACATGGCGGCCGATGGTATTGAAAGTAAGAGTCGGGCTGTCATCGGTAAGATCCCTGATTTCTCCATAAGGTACAAGCCCCAATTTGATAAGAGCCTGGAAACCGTTACATATTCCCAACATCAAACCGTCTCTCTGATTAAGAAGATTCATAACTGCCTCTTTAACATAAGGGTTTCTAAAAGCAGTGGCAATAAACTTTCCTGAACCGTCAGGCTCATCCCCGCCACTAAAGCCTCCTGGCAGCATAATTATCTGTGAATTATTTATTTTCTTAACCATAAGCTCTATTGATTCCTCTATCTCATGTGAAGAGAGGTTCTTAATTACCAGTATATCCACAGCACCTCCGGCTTTTTCAAATACTCTGGCAGTATCGTATTCGCAATTTGTTCCTGGAAAAACAGGCATGAATATTCTTGGCTTCGCTATGCTAACACCAGTTTTTTTACTGCTTCTTATCTGGTACAAATAATTTTTGGGTTTTCCTGCATTCTCCTCAACTCTTGTAGGGAAAATCCTTTCAAGGGTGCTTTCCCAACTGTTCAAAGCTTTTTCAAGGCTGATATCGACACCGTTTATGCTTATAAACTGTTCCTTTTGAGTTTGTCCCAATAATGTGTATTCAATGTCTCCAAATACTTCTTTAAGATTAGTATCTCCAGGCATTTCAAGAATAATCGATGCTATTTCGGGTTTAAACATATAATCGGAATCAAATCCGTCTTCAAACTTCATTCCAATCATGTTACCAAAAGCCATTTTACTTACAGCCTCAGCTATTCCTCCTGCTTTTACAGTGCTTGAAGATAACACATTACCTGACTTTATAAGCTCACTGACCTTTTTAAAACCTGACTTTAGCTTGTCAAAATTCGGGACCTCATCGCTGTCTCTTAATGCTTTTATCATTACAATCTTGCTGCCGATTTTTTTAAACTCGGCAGACACTACATGGTTTACGTTTACAGCTGCTACAGCAAAAGAAACGAGAGTCGGAGGAACAGTCATATCCTTGAATGTTCCCGACATACTGTCTTTTCCGCCAATTGCAGGTATTCCCAAGCTCTTTTGAGCCATATAAGCACCAAGCAATGCACTAAACGGCTTACCCCATTTCTTGGGATCTTTTCCAAGCTTCTCAAAGTACTCTTGCAATGTAAGTCTTGTTTTTTCATAATCACCGCCAAGAGCCACAATCTTTGCAACAGATTCAACCACTGCAAAAACAGCACCATGGAAAGGACTCCATTTTGCAATCACCGGGTTATATCCATATGTCATCAATGTTCCTGTAGTAGTATCACCATTTAATAAAGGTATTTTTGCAGCCATACCTTCTTGAGGAGTCAACTGATACTTTCCTCCAAATGGAAGCAATACCGAGCCTGCACCTATTGTTCCGTCAAATCTTTCAACCAATCCCTTCTGACTGCATACATTTAAGCGGGAAAGGTTTGAAATCCACTTAGACTCAATATCAGATTCCTTTGACACTTCATCGGGCAGCTTGCTGAAGTAATTATCCTTTTCCGAAGGTGCTTCAACACTGACTTCGGAGCTTTGCTTTACACCGTTGGTATTTAAAAAGTCCCTGCTTATGTTCACTATTGTTTTATTTCTCCAGTTCATTCTAAGTCTTCTAATGTCTGTAACCTCAGCAACCACTACTGCTTCAAGGTTTTCTTCTCTTGCCGCATCTATAAATGCATTTACATCTCCTTTATCCACTACAACTGCCATTCTTTCCTGGGATTCGGAAATGGCAAGCTCTGTTCCGTCGAGGCCTTCATACTTTTTAGGCACTGCATCAAGATTTATAACAAGACCGTCAGCTAACTCCCCTATAGCGACAGAAACTCCTCCTGCTCCAAAGTCATTGCACTTTTTGATCATGCTGCTTACTTCCTGTTTTCTAAAGAGCCTCTGTATCTTCCTTTCGGTAGGAGGATTACCTTTTTGAACCTCTGCACCGCATGTGAAAAGCGATTCTTCGGTATGCTCCTTTGAAGAGCCTGTAGCACCGCCGCAGCCGTCACGTCCTGTTCTGCCTCCTAAAAGTATTATCACATCTCCCGCTTGCGGAGATTTTCTTACTACATTTTTCCTTGGTGCAGCACCAATTACGGCACCGATTTCCATTCTTTTTGCAACAAAGCCTTCATCATAAACCTCGGCAACCAATCCTGTTGAAAGCCCTATCTGATTACCGTAGGAGCTATATCCCGCTGCAGCTCCGGTAGTTATTTTCCTCTGAGGCAGTTTACCGGGAATAGTATCTTCCACACTGGTCCTTGGGTCACCGCTTCCCGTTACTCTCATAGCCTGGTATACATAAGAACGACCTGAAAGAGGGTCTCTTATTGCACCGCCAAGACATGTGGCAGCACCTCCAAAAGGCTCAATTTCTGTGGGATGGTTATGAGTTTCATTCTTAAACATCACAAGCCATTCTTCATTCTTTCCGTCAACATCCACGTTAACAACTATGCTGCATGCATTGATTTCATCAGAAACATCCAGATCTTCCAGCATGCCCCTCTTTTTAAACTCCTTCATGGCTATTGTGGCAATATCCATAAGGCAGATGTCTTTATTCCTGTTTTCATATACATAGCTTCTTGAATCCATATAGGCCTTGTAAGCCCTGTCTATAGCCTCTGTGTATTTACCCTTTTCTATATCAGCCTTTTTTATTTCGGTTAAAAAAGTCGTATGCCTGCAGTGATCAGACCAGTAGGTATCAATTACCCTTATTTCAGTAACTGTAGGATTTCTCTTTTCCTCGTCTTTAAAGTACTGCCTGCAGAATTTCAAATCATCAAAGGACATGGCAAGTCCCATCTCATTCATAAACTCCATAAGCTGTGAGTCATCCATTTCGATAAAGCCACTGATCTCTTTGACATCTTCCGGCACAAGCACGTCCACATCTAAGGTAGAAGGCTTATCAAGCTTTGCTTCCTGGCACTCAACAGGGTTTATGCAATAATTCTTTACCCTTAAGTACTCTTCGTCAGATATTTGTCCATCAAGAACAATAAGCTTTGCAACCTTTATTTCAGGCCTCTCACCCTCGGTTAATATCTGAACGCATTGGGAAGCAGAGTCCGCTCTTTGATCATATTGTCCCGGAAGGTATTCAATTGCTATAAGCCTGCTGTTGCTGTCCAAATCGATATTTTCATCATAAACACTATCAACCGGTGGTTCTGAAAAAATTATCTTCCTGGCAGCATCATACTCTTGGTCGGATACACCTTCAACATCATATCTGTTGATTATCCTTACAGACTTTAATCCGTCAAGCTTAAGATTTGTTTTGAGATCTCTGTAAAGGCCATTTGCCTCTATATCAAATCCCTTCTTTTTTTCAACATAAATCCTTCTCACCTTTTTTTCCATTTGCAATTTCTCCCATCTATAATTATCATTTCTATAATTATCATTGATTATCAATTAAAATATTGACGTTACCTATATATAATAAACTTCTTGTTATTTTACTCTTTCATTATAATATGATATTATAAATAAGTAAAATTAATAATACTAATACAATATATAAGAGGTACTTATGGATATTAACTTTGAATTTTACAAAATTTTTTATCATGCTGCCAAGTCGGAAAGCTTTTCTTCGGCATCAAGAAAGCTCTTTATTTCACAATCTGCAGTAAGCCAGTCCATAAAAAACTTAGAAGACAAGTTAGGCACCAAGCTCTTTATAAAAAAAGGGAAGCAAATGGTGCTTACAAATGAAGGTGTTCTCCTATTGACTCATGTAGAACAGGCATATAATTTCATAAAGACAGCCGAGCACAAAATATTTGAGATACAGAACATGGATGCAGGTGAAATCCGGATAGGTGCAAGCGATACAGTATGCAGATATCATCTGATACCTTATCTGGAGAAATTTAATGCACGATATCCCAGAATTAAGATTCACGTTATAAACAGGACATCCTCCCAAATACTGAATCTTCTAAAAAATGGAACGGTGGATTTGGGTATTGTCACTCTCCCCGTTGACGATGACAATATAGCAGTGAGCGAATTTATGGATGTACAGGACATTTTCGTTGCATCGGATAAATACAGTGACCTAATGAAGACAAGCATACATCTAAAGGACATAACTCGCTATCCTCTCCTGATGCTTGAAAAAAACAGCTCAACGAGACGCAACATTGATATGTATTTTAAAAGCATTGGGGCAGTTATTACTCCTGAAATCGAGTTAGAAAGCGTTGACCTTCTTGTCGACTTTGCAAAGATAGGTCTTGGTATAGCATGTGTTTTAAAGGAAAGTGCCATGGATGCATTGAATAAAAAAGAAATTTTCGAGGTCCAAACAAAAGAAAAACTACCTCCAAGAAAACTGGGTTTAGTTTCCATGAAAGCAGTCCCGCTATCAAAAGCTTCCTCTAAATTTATAGAGTTTATGCCTAAATATTAATTTTATCCTCAAAGTGCCTTAAATTATTTACTTTTATCTTTTCATTATGCTATGATTATATTGTTTATTAAGTAATAATAAAATATTACTTCCTCTCTAAAACATTTTAAAGGAGATGATGATATGTCCGAACAAATTAAGCAAATCGCATTGCGTATCAAAGAACTAAGAGAAATTTCAAAAGTTTCGATAGAAGATTTGGCAGCAAAGTTGAAAGTACCTGTAGAGACATATAAGCAGTATGAAAGCGGTACTTATGATATACCTGTAAGCTTTCTTTATGAAATTGCCAACATGTTCAATGTTGACCTTACGGCCATTCTGACAGGTGAAGATCCCAAGCTTCGCACATATTCACTTGTAAGGAAGGACAAAGGTATAGCGGTAAATCGCAGAAGTGACTACAAATATCAGCACCTTGCATATAATTTCCTTCATAAAAAGGCTGAACCGTTTTTAGTAACTGTAGAACCTGATCAGGAGGATTCTCCTATAAATACCAACTCACATCCAGGTCAGGAATTTAATTACTGTCTTGAAGGCACATTAAAAATTGTAATCGATGGACATGAAGTCATTTTAAATGAGGGAGATTCACTATTTTTTGATTCTTCCGCAAAACATGGAATGAAAGCATTAAACGGGAAAACTGCTAAGTTTTTAGCAATAATCCTGTAATTATAAATAGATCAGGAGGTTTACAAATGTTACTGGAAAAATACCTTCCTCGGGTTGAGTTTGATTCTTACGAGGATTTCTTTGAAAATTTCAAAATAAACGTACCGGATAATTTTAACTTCGCTTATGATGTAGTGGACTATTATGCTGAAACAACACCCGATAAAAGAGCTATGGTATGGTGTGATGAAAAAGGCGACTATGCTACATTTACATTTGGACAGTTAAAGGAATACAGCGATAAGGCAGCTAATTTTTTAAAAGATGCAGGTATCAAAAAGGGCGACCCTGTAATGCTTATACTTAAAAGAAGATATGAATTCTGGTTTCTGATACTGGCTCTTCACAAGATCGGAGCAATATGCATACCAGCAACACATTTGCTTACAAAAAAGGATATAGTTTACAGAAACAACGCTGCTGATATTAAAATGATTATTTGCGTCAATGAGCCGGAGGTAATAAAGCATGTTGAAGACTCCGAGCCTGAATCGCCTTCATTAAAATTAAAGGCTCTCGTAGGAGGCAGCCGCGAAGGCTGGCTTGATTTTACAACTGAGCTTTCTAAAGCCTCATCTGACTTTAAAAGACCTGTAGGAAGCGATGCACCTACAAATGATGATATTTTGCTGCTGTACTTTACATCCGGGACTACCGGAATGCCAAAAATGGTTATGCATAATTATACATATCCCCTCGGTCACATACTTACAGCTAAATACTGGCAAAACGTCACTGAAGACGGCTTGCACCTTACTGTAGCCGATACAGGATGGGCAAAAGCAGTATGGGGGAAAATATATGGCCAGTGGCTCTCCGGTGCAGCAATATTTGTATATGACTATGACAAGTTTGTTCCGAAAGAACTGCTTGAAGTTATAACAAAACATGGTGTTACTTCCTTCTGTGCACCTCCAACAATATACAGGTTCTTTATTAAGGAAGATTTATCCAAATATGATTTCAGCAAAATGAAATACTGTGCAGTTGCAGGTGAACCTCTTAATCCAGAAGTATATAATCAATTTTATAACGCTACAGGCATTAAATTAATGGAAGGATATGGTCAAACCGAGCTTACTGTTACCGCTGCCACCTATCCTTGGATGGAGCCTAAGCCCGGTTCTATGGGTAAGCCTTCGCCCGGATATGATCTTGATATAATCAATGAAGACGGCACATCCTGTGAAGTCGGTGAAGAAGGACAGATAGTTCTTCGTACAAATAAATCCAAGCCGGTCGGTATGTTCGACGGATATTACAGAGATGCCGATCTTACATCTAAAGTATGGCATGATGACATCTATTATACAGGAGATATGGCATGGCGTGATGAGGATGGCTATCTTTGGTTTGTGGGAAGGGCAGATGACGTAATTAAAAGCTCAGGCTACAGAATAGGACCTTTTGAAGTTGAGAGTGCACTATTGGAACATCCCGCTGTATTGGAATGTGCAATAACAGCAGTGCCCGATCCTGATAGAGGACAGATTGTAAAGGCTACAGTTGTTCTAACTAAAAACTACACCCCTTCAGATGAACTGGTGGTAGAACTTCAAAACCATGTTAAGAAGGTTACTGCACCTTATAAATATCCAAGAATTATTGAATTTGTAAAGGAACTTCCAAAGACCATAAGCGGTAAAATACGCAGGGTTGAAATAAGAAATAACGATAAGGAATAACAATAAAATATTAATGACTGATATATAATTAAAAATAAGTGGTTTGCTTCAACAAAAAACATTTAAGTTTCATAATTTTTGAAGCAAACCACTTTCACTTTTACTTTTATTATGCTTCTACCAATTTTGTAAGAAGCATATTGCTTCTTTCAATAAACTTTGTCATTGCTTCTGCACTAAGCTGCTTATGACTCATCATTGCAAGATCGTAAATATGCTCGCAAATAAGCTTTACCTCATTTTTGCGATCATCATTATCCTTAATATCAATAATCTTTTTAATCAAATCATTATTTTTGTTAAGTACCAGTGTCTCTTCATTTCCAAACATATGACTCATGTCAAATCCGCCAAATCTCTGAGACATCTCCTGCATCCTTCTTGAACGCTCGTCCAAAAGAATCATACCAGGCACACTTGTAGCCTTAAGGCTTTCCACTTTGAGCTTGAGCTTGTCGTTTCCAAGTGCATCCTTAAAGAGCTTTTCAAAGCTTTCCTGAAGTTCTTTTGATGCTTTTTCATCAACATTGTCCTCTTTTTCCTTCAGGCATTCTGAAATATCTGAATCGATTCTCAAAAACTTAATATCAGTCTGCTTTGATTCTAAAAAGCTTATGAAATGGTTATCTATCATTGACGACAATATAACAGCTTCCATTCCGTTGTCTTTAAATAATTTTATATATTGGGCCTGCTGTCTCTCATCAGATACATAGAAAACTTTATTTTCATGCTTTTCCTTATTGCGTTCCAAATATTCTTTCTGTGAAACATAATCTCCATTTGTTGTCTTAAAAATCACAATATCCTTAACCCTGTCGTAGAATTTTGATTCACGAATACAGCCGTATTTTACAAATGGATTTATATCATCCCAATACTTATTATAGCTTTCTCTCTCATTCTCATAGATTGACGTAAGCTTATCCGCAACCTTTTTGGTAATGTGGGCGGATATTTTGTTTACATAGCCGTCATTCTGCAAAAAGCTTCTCGAAACATTAAGAGGAAGATCAGGACAATCAAGCGTACCCTTTAACAGCATCAGAAACTCAGGTATTACTTCTTTAATATTGTCCGCAACAAACACCTGATTGTAATACAGCTTTATCTGCCCCTCTATTGTTTCAAACTCATGCTTTAATTTTGGAAAATACAAAATACCCTTAAGGTTAAACGGATAATCCATATTCAAATGAATCCAAAACAGAGGCTCATTAAAATCATGGAATACCTTTCTGTAAAATTCCTTGTATTCTTCATCGGTACAATCTTTTGGGTTCTTAAGCCAAAGGGGATTTGTATCATTGATGGGTTTTAACTCCTTAGGCTCCTTATCTTTTATTGCTTCCCCACCTTCCTCCGAAGATTCTCCTACCGCTTCAAAATATACCTCATATGGAAGGAATGAAAAATACTTCTCCAATATTTCTCTAACTTTAAAGCTATCAAGGAACTCAAGGCTGTCCTCAGATAAAAACAGTGTTACAGTGGTTCCTCTTGAAGCCCTGTCGGATTCACCCATTTCATAATCCATGCCGCCTACGCTGACCCATCTTACGGCTTTTTCATCCTTTTTGTAAGATAATGTGTCAATCTGCACTTTGTCGGCAACCATAAATGCTGAATAGAATCCAAGACCAAAGTGGCCTATAATCTGACCTTCATCGGTTTTGTCTTTATACTTTTCCAAAAAGTCCTTAGCACCCGAAAAGGCAATTTGGTTGATATACTTTCCAACCTCTTCAAATGTCATTCCTATACCATTATCAATAATCTGCATTGTCTTTTCTTTTTTGTTAACAACAACCTTTATTTGCCATTTATCATCACCTTCCAGGTCAGCTTCACCTATGGCACTTAATTTCTTCAATTTGCTTATGGCGTCTGAGGAGTTTGATACTAGTTCACGGACGAATATGTCCTTTTCGGAATACAACCATTTTTTTATAATAGGAAAAATATTTTCGGTGTTTATTGAAATGCTTCCGCTCTCATGCATCATATAAAATGCCTCCTTAACCATTATTTCTATTTATTAATATTACACCTACATTACGTTTTGTCAAGTATATTTTAGCACTCTCACGACTAGAGTGCTAACATTACTTCGCAATTATTTTTGAATCTGAAACTCTAAATTATTGTTTAACGAATGCCGATAATAAATATATAGAAGAGTTATTTATATTTTTTGATTTGCTTTTTCCAATATTTGTATATCAACCAGACTAAATTTTATGTTTTATATAGCATATCTTAATTATGGAAAGGGAACATTTTTATGAAATTGATATCAACCTTTAAATCATCTTCGTTCCACCTTCTGCAACATTTCAAAAAAATGCCGTATAAAATTGCAAAATATTCAAGATATATCGGAATTCAAAAAAGGTTACTTGCATTTTTCATTTTACTGTCAAGTGTACCTTTATTAAGCATTGCGTTAGTTAGCTATACCAAATCCAGCTCAGCGGTCCAGTCTAAAACCGAATCCTACTCAAGTGAAATTATGTCACAATTTTCACGTAACGTAAAAAATGTTTTGTTTTTTATTGAATCAAGTTGTAATGAAATTATGAAAACTGTCGAGTTCAACGAAACAATTAAGCAGTATGATCAAGGTGGAATGCCTGTTATGGATGCATCAGCCATAATCAGCCCCATTTTAAACAATAAATTCTCACCAACAGTAATAGAAGGCTGTGAAGGAGCAATATACATGACCAAGGGAGAAGTAATAGGAAACACTTCAAGCTACCAGACCACCAGTGAATTTTTGTCCATGCTAAATGAATTTGAATCTATTGCAATAGAAGCAAACGGAAAGTATACTTGGCTTATGAGGGAAGGTGAAAGAACTCATCAGAATTATATTCTGTCAATGGTTGAAATATATCATGAGCTGACAAACGAACCATTAGGTACTATTGTTGTTTTTTTAAACGAGTCTTTCATCGGAAATATTTTCGACTCAACAAATATAGACGGTTCTAAGGATATATTTGTCGTTGATACATCCGGAACCATAATTTCAAGCAAAGACAAAAATAGCATAAAAATAAATACCAAATATTCCAACGAAGAGTTTATCAATAAAATTAAAAGTGCTTTAGAGACAAAAAGTGCTCATGACTCTCAACCAATAAAAGGATATACATATGTATCTGAAAATGGCAGTAAATTTTTGTTTTCATATTCCCAGGTACCCGGTATAAATTGGTTTGCTGTTTCAACTATCCCTTTGTCCTTTCTGCAGCAGGAATCATTAGCTATAAGAACAACCATAATATTTGTCAGCGTAATAATTTTCATACTTGCAGTAATCATTTCTGTTTTAATTGCTGTCAGCATCTCAAATCCGCTGTATAGGCTTGGAGATCTTATGAAAAAAGCAAAAGAAGGCAATCTTATTATTTCTATAAGCGATACATTTAATGATGAAATATCCGACTTAATAAACAACTTTAATGAAATGTTAGCCCATATTAGACAACTTGTGGCAAAAGTCAATGCTTCCGCAGCACAAGTTCTGACAACAGCTGAAAAACTTAGCGAGATGTCTCATGATTACTATACTTCCTCGGAGCAAGTTGCTATAAGTATGGATGAAATATCAAAAGGAGTCTCCGACCAGTCTGTAAATAATTATAAATCACTTGGATACATGACTGCATTATCAAATGATATCGAGAAAACAAGCCTGGATATGAAATCTGTGTCCAACATCATACATGATACCAAACATTTAAGCCAAAATGCCTTAAAATCGGTAAAATCCCTTAACGAAAAATCATTGCAAACCAATAAAGTATCAGAAGATATAGTAAATCAAATAAACTCATTATATTCCGATATGAAAGAAATACAAAACATAATAAAATTTATTAACAATATTTCCGAAGAGACAAACCTGTTATCGTTAAATGCAGCCATAGAAGCTGCTCGAGCAGGGGAGGCAGGCAAAGGATTTGCAGTCGTAGCGGGCCAGGTAAAAAAACTTGCCAATCAAACAAAGGAGTCATTAATATCAATAAGCAATTCAATCCAGAACATTCAATCAAAGGCGGACTTAGCATTCAGGTCGGCCAATAAAACCCAGCAAATAATAATGGATCAAATGAATGCAGTTAATGAAACGGACGATTCGTTTAAGGAAATATTTGCATCTATGGATAATATTAGTAAATATATGAAGGAGTTTGAAGTGTCTGTAAACTGCATATTGGATTCAAGCAATAAAACATTAGAAGCAATTAATAATATTTCAACGGTATCACAGCAAACTGCAGCTTCTGTAGAAGAAATAACCGCAACAACCCAACAGCAAATTGAAGGTATTAGTGAAGTATCGTCTCATTCAAAGCTTTTAAGAGAAATGGCTAAAGAACTTAATGACTCAATCTCATATTTTAAAATACAATAAGTCATAAATTTAAAATTATTTCAGAAACGGGGTATTTATAAATGAGTATTAGAGAATTAATCAAAAATTACAAAAAGCCCTTTTCGGAGCTACTTGTCAGAGCCAAAGAATCAATGACATCTATAACACAAATAACCAGATATGTCAGGATTCAAAAAAGGCTTCTGATATTTTTTATTCTCTTTACCAGTGTGCCAATCACTAGCATTGGAATACTCAGCTATAACAAGTCAAGCTCTACTGTGGAATCAAAAACACAATCCTACTCCACTGAGATTATGTCCCAGTTCAGTCAGAATGTCAAAAATCTGCTCTTTTTTATTGAATCAGGTGCAAGAGAATTTATGAGAAGCGAAAATTTTATGGAGCTTCTAAATGAATTTGATAGCGGACAACTTCCCGAAAACGAGCTAATCTATGAAATAGACCCTCTAATAGTACAAAAATTTTCACCTTCTGTTATGGACGGCTGTGAAGGAGCAATATATATTTCAAATGGCCGTTATTTGGCAGGTGCTTCAGCTTATCATGTCAGCATGGATTTCGAAAATGATGCAAAGGAATTTGAGTCCATCGCTTCTCAAGCTAAAGGCAAATTTGTCTGGATGATGAAGAAAGGGGCTAAGACATCACAAAACTATGTTATTTCAACGGTACAGCTATTCAACGAAATTACAAATACTCCTATAGGATCTCTTGTCATATTTTTAAACGAATCATATATAGGAAATATATACAAATCCATAAATATTGACGGTTCTAAGGATAATTTTCTGGTAGACACTTCAGGTATGGTTATTTCCAGTAAAAATACCGATAGCGTCAAAACAAACAGCAAGTATACAAACGAAAATCTAATAAGCCATCTCAATAAGGTTATAAATGAAGAAAACACCGATAAAAGCAATGAAATAAAAAAGGGACACATATATCTAAAAGATGAAGGTAAAGAGTATTTGTATACATTCGCACAGGTTGAAGGCTCAAACTGGTTTGTTGTTGCAACCATACCGACAGCTTTTATTCAAAGCGGGTCAGTTGAAATAAGAACAGCTATATTCTATGTGGGTATGCTGCTTTTCGTACTTTCCTTTATCATATCCATATTTATAGCCATAAGTATATCAAGCCCATTAAAAAAGCTTGAGAATCTTGTGCAAAAGGCAACTGACGGAAATTTGAACATATCCGTTACCGATAAATACAGGGATGAAATTTCAAACCTAACAAACAACTTCAATAATATGATATCAAATATAAGAAATCTTGTGACAAAGGTAAATACCTCTTCAAATCAGGTTTTATCAAGTGCAGAAAAGCTTAGTAACATGTCATATGCATACTATACATCATCTGAACAAATTGCCGTAAGTATGGATGAAATAGCTAAAGGTGTTACCGATCAGGCTGCCAACAATCACAAATCCCTTGAATATGTCACCGAATTATCCAATGACATTAAACAGGTAGGAACAGACATGAAAACTGTTTCGGAAATCATATACGCTACAAAAGACTTAAGCCAGAATACACTCAAAGCAGTAAAAGCCCTTACCGACAAATCTGCTCAAACCAGCAAGGTATCGGAAGACATAGTACAGCAAATACAATCCTTTTACGATGATATGAAAGAAATAGAAAAGATTGTTAAATTTATCGGCAATATCTCGGAGCAGACTAATTTACTATCCTTAAATGCAGCAATTGAAGCAGCTAGAGCCGGAGAAGCCGGAAAGGGATTTGCAGTAGTCGCTGAAGAAGTCAGAAAGCTTGCTGACAAAACTAAGGAATCTTTGTCATCAATAAATGATTCCATACAGAACATACAATCAAAAGCGGATAATACATTCAAATCTGCAAATAAAACAATGGAAATAGTGGCGGAACAAATAAATGCAGTTAATGAAACTGACAATTCATTTAAAGAAATTTTTATGGCAATGGAAAACATTATTGAGTTTACAAAGAAGTTTGAGTTATCGGTGAACAAAATTTTAGAGTCAAGTGATAAAACACTTATGGCAATAAATAACATATCTACGGTTTCTCAAGAAACTGCAGCTAGTGTAGAAGAGATTACCGCAACAACTCAGCAACAAATTGACGGCATCAGCGAAGTTTCCTCTCAATCAAAGCTGCTCAATGAAATGGCCCATGAACTTAGTAATTCTATTTCCCACTTTAAACTATAGCAGCATATCAGTATATATTATGTATTATTTAAAAAAGATACCTATATTAATATGTTATTAATCTTATATAGGTATCTTTTTTGGTATCTTTTTTATTTTCCCGGAATTAATATTTCAAGTTACTACAAGACTCAACTGGTCATTTTCCTTATACTGTGCAGACCACTTCCCGCATCTGTCACCCCAACCTGCTATTATTTTATCATTTGATAAAATTTTAATAAGCTCACACATATTGGGGCAATCATTGCATTCCATGCTTGTTACAGTAAAGTCCCTTTTAGAGATATCAAATCCCCCAAAGCTTGTCCTATACTCTTTTTGATGCATCTTTTCCCTGGCAATCAACGCAGCTCCAAATGCACCCATAACATCATAATATTGAGGAATTATTATCTTTGTATTCAACTCCTTTTCAAATGCTGCTACTATTCCTTGATTGGCAGCAACACCACCTTGAAAAACAAAGGGTTCAAGCAATTCTTTTCCTTTTGCAAGATTGTTTATATAGTTTCTTACCAATGCCTCGCACAGCCCGCAAATAATATCCTCAATACAATGTCCCGCCTGCTGTTTATGAATCATATCCGATTCTGCAAATACGGCACACCTTCCTGCAATCCTCACAGGAGAGCGGGAATTTAATGCATATTTCCCAAACTCTTCTATGGGTATATCCAGCCTCGCTGCCTGCCTGTCTAAAAATGATCCCGTTCCTGCAGCACATACGGTATTCATTGCAAAGTCGTAAACAACACCGTTTCTTACAAGTATTATTTTTGAGTCCTGTCCGCCTATTTCCAGTATGGTCTTTACTTCAGGCACCAGCTTTAGTGCTGCAATTGCATGAGATGTTATTTCATTTTTCACTATATCGCAACCAACTACCACCTTGGCAAGATGCCTGCCGCTTCCTGTGGCACCCACACCTAATATGTTAACCGAATCTCCCAGCAAATCATTTAACATGTTTATTCCGTTTCTCATAGCCTTTATGGGCTGACCGCCTGTTTTTAGATATAGCTTTTCTATAACATAGCCGTCTTCATCTATTACAACAAAATTTGTACTGACTGAACCTACATCAATTCCAAGATAACATCCCTTTTCCTTCAAATGTATCTACCTCGTATAATAGTTTTTGGAGGGTTTAAGTTAAGAAATTTCCAGTTACAAACCCTAATGATTCGACCTTTATTTCCAAAAACTCACTGGAAATTATCTTCAGAGGCAGCTTCAAAGACTACTTCGAA
>Ga0208695_1000277_pt1 | contig 62298 bp, 54 predicted proteins | sample AD_UKC111_MetaG_FD_184449 | JGI IMG/M metagenome (GOLD analysis project Ga0208695, IMG submission 184449) | Active sludge microbial communities of municipal wastewater-treating anaerobic digesters from Hong Kong - AD_UKC111_MetaG (SPAdes)... | ecosystem: Engineered > Bioreactor > Anaerobic >... | reverse complement strand
AGCAGATATTGTTGGTGCATCACGTACGGTTTGAAGACGGGAGCTGCGGGTTTTCTTCTCATTCCTCCATTGAATCATGGTTCTTTAAAAAAGGGAAGGGCTGCCCGTTTACTTTTTGGACAGCCCCTTGTGTGAAGTTCAAGTCTGCTATTGGCCGGCGGCTTGCAGCGAGCGCACGTAGTTGACCACATCCCAGCGCGATTCAGCGGTGGGCAGGTTCTCAATCAGCGCAGGCATTCTTCCCTCCACGCCGTTGGTGATGGTAAGGAAGATGGCTCCATCGCTGTTGGTTAGCGGGGCACCTTCCAGCAGACTGACCGGTTTGTTTTGCAGAAATGCTGAGAAGGGACCTGCTCCATTGCCGTTGATGCCGTGGCACAGCGCGCAAGAAACCTCGTAAGCGGCTTTGCCGCGCGACAGTGAAGCCTCATCCGCAACTACCGGGTTCACCGGCGCGCCGAGTTCGGCGATGTACGCCGCACCCTGTACGGGTACCGAGCGGGCTGGCAGCGGCAGTGGATCCTCCTGCGGATTGAAAGACGGCTGAATCTCCATAAAGCTGATCCAGTCGATTTTGATCACGTCATAGGTAAAAAGCAGTCCAACCAACAGGGGCAGCACCACGCCGCCCAAAATGAGGATGAGCCGTTTGATCATAGGTTCTTCACCTCCGAACGGTGTACCAGCTCTGCGCCCAGCGGGTTGAGGGCTGCGTGCATTTGGGCGTCCAATTCAGGGGGGCAGGTGAACAGGATGGCGATGTTGCCATCGCTGACCTTGGGATGATAGCCCTTGGGACCATAGGTGGGAGTGATGGTTTCGACAAACACGCCAATGAAGGTGCTGATGAGCAAACCCAGCATGGTCAGTTCAAAAGTAACCACAATCGAGGTTGGAATGGCCCAGAAGGGCTGGTTACCGACCCGGATCGGGTAAAGCGTGGGCGTGCCAAAGCTGAGTGCAAGGGCGATCAGGAAACCGACCAACGCGCCGCCCAAGCCGATCAATCCTACGCGGGTCCAGCTCACCGGCCTCCCGAGGATGTGCTCGGAATAGGGTATGCCCGAGAGGATGGACATATCCTTGTCGGCGATGCCCAGGTTGCGCAGTCGCTCCACGGCTTCGGCGGCTTCATCCACCCGATCTTCCTTGAAAATTGCCAGATGTACAGGTTCTTTTGGCATATCGAAACCTCCTCACTCCAGCTCGCTGACGCTTGGCACTTTGCCCTTGCCGACTTTTCTCAGGGTATGCGCCACCTGGCCTTCCTGTACCTCCCAGACCGGCACCAGCGGGATGAAGCGCGAGGCCAGCATGTAGAGAAGGATGAACAGGAATAACGTGCCCAACGGGATGAGCAACTCGGTCAGGCGCGGGTTGTAAATACCCCAGTCGAAGGGCATTCGCTGGTGGCCAAGCGTGAGCGGGATGATGGTGTAGCGCTCGGCGTACATGCCCACGTTGATCAGGACGGTGATGATCGCCATCAACCAGGGCGTGGTGCGGACGCGCTTGTTCCACAGCGTCAGCCAGGGAATGGCAACATTGCAGATGAGCATCAGGTACCAAACCCAGGCGGATGGTCCGGTGGCGTGTGCGGTGAGAATGTCCTCGATCACCTTCTCGCCGCCGTACCAGTGCAGGATGTATTCGTTGAAGAAGAAATATGCCCATGCCATGGAGAAGATCAGGATGAGGATTCCCAGGGCATTAAAATGCTCGCGCCGGATGAAGTAATCCATGTGCTTCATCGTCTTCTGGAGGATGAAGAGAATGGTTACCACGGCCGAAACGCCTGAGAGGATGGCACCGACAATGAAATACGGGCCAAAGATCGTCGAGTGCCAGCCGGCTACCTGTGAAACCGCAAAGTCCCAGGAAACGATGGTGTGCACCGAGAACATCACCGGGATGATGGCGAAGGCAAAAATTTGAATGGCCTTGCGCAGACGGTGCCATTCCGACTCGGTGCCGCGCCAGTTCAGCGCCAGCAGCTTGTAGACGGTATGCCGCCAGCCGGTGGTGCGGTCGCGAGCCATGGCCAGGTCTGGAACCAGCGGCAGGTAGAGGTAAATGGTGCTGGAGAGCAGGTAGGTGGTGATGGCCAGAAAATCCCATACCAGCGGCGACCGGAAGTTTGGCCACAACCAGCGCGCGTTTGGGTATGGGATCATCCAGTAAAAGACCCAAACGCGGCCCAGATGGATAAGCGGATACAATGCGCCGGCTGCCAGGCCGAAGGTGGTCATCAACTCGGCGGCGCGGGTGAACGGCCGGCGGTATTCAGCTTTAAACACCCGCAGGATGGCTGACACGAAGGTGCCGGCGTGTGAAATGCCGATCCAGAACACGAAGGTGACGATGAGTACACCCCAGAACACCGGCCGGCGAATGCCCAGCACGCCGTTGCCTGTCGCAATCATATTGCCCCACGCGCCAAACAAGCACACCGCCACCAGGAAGGCCAGCACGCCAACGGTGATCCAATAGCGTTTTGAGGTGTGCGTCATGGCATCCATGACCATGCGGTTCATTTCTTCACGCGGTTTGGGATCGAGCATCAGGTGTTCGTGACGCTCATCTTCCTCGCTGTGCTCCGCTGGTTTGGCAGAATTGCCCAGGATTTTGACATCAACCGCCATAGTAGCCACCTCCCTTCAGGTAAGTAACCTTTGGCATGGTGCCCAGCTCTTCCAACAGGTGATAGCCGCGTTCGCTGCGCGCTAATTTGCTGACCCGGCTTTCGGGATCGCTCAGATCGCCGAACACGATTGCATCGGTAGGGCAGGCCTGCTGGCAGGCGGTCATCACCTCGCCGTCTTCCAACTCGCGGCCTTCTGCAGCAGCCACATCCTGGCCGTGCTTGATACGCTGCACACAGAAGGTGCATTTTTCCATCACGCCGCGCCGCCGGACGGTGACGTCGGGGTTCAGGTAATAATTCATCGGAGCTGGGATCTCGTAGTCAAACCAGTTGAACGTGCGCGCAATGTACGGACAGTTATTGGCGCAATAGCGTGTCCCGATGCAGCGGTTATAGACCTGCACGTTGATGTGTTCTTCCTCGCTGTGCACTGAGGCGAAAACGGGACAGACAGGTTCGCAGGGTGCATCGCCGCACTGCTGGCACATGGCCGGTGTATGATCTGGCTTGACTTCAGGATATTCGCCGGTCCAGTAGCGCTGCACGCGAATCCAGTGCATACCGCGCCCATAGGCAACTTCGTCCTCGCCGGTGAAGGGGATATTATTTTCCATGGCACAGGCGGTAACGCAAGCCTGGCAACCCGAACAGCGGTCCAGGTCGATCACCAGTCCCCATTTTTTTGCTTCTTTTTCAGCCATCGTTCCGCTCCTTGTCGTTTTGCAAACAATAATCAACCGGCATGATCGCCGTAGACACCTTCACGGCTCTCAAAGCGCGCCAGTGGACGGCGTTTACCGGTGGGTGTGATGGTGACTTGCAGGTCGCCGTAAGCCAGGTCGCCGGCTTCGTTGAGGAGGATCTCCATGACGGCGGCTGGATTGGCGCCGCGCCCTTCAGCAAAGCGTCCCAAGGCCGTGTGTCCTTGCCCGAAGGGGATAGCGACCGTATCCGGACGGATGGCCGGGAAGAGATACACAATGGCCTCCAGTTCGCCGGCGGTGGAGCTGACCCTGACCACGTCGTCGTCGTGCAGGCCGAGCTTTGCGGCAGTTTCAGGGTGAATCTCGATCCAGGAATTCCACATGACCGTTGTGGTTGGGTCCGGGGTTTCCTGTAACCAGGGGCGGTTTGCTCCGCTGCCGTCGCCCATTTGCGTAGCGTAGGTCAGGAAATGGAATTTACCCTCCATCAGGGAGGGCGGAGAGGTCACAGGTATGCTTTCACCCAGTGCACTGCTGAAATCGATGGGAACGGTTTCTGGATTCGCCTTCCACCAACCGCCATATTGCAGCCATGACGACCAGAAAGTGAGAATTTCAGGCGCGGTATAAAAACCGCCGGCGTTGATATAGGGGAGGATTTTTTGCTGGATGAAATCGACCTCATCCTGGTAGGTGATCGCAGCGGCTAACGCACCGCCGCGCGACTGGGCAGCCTCTATGAGGACATCCGCTGTGGAACGTGTATTGTAGAGAGGTGCAACAACAGGCTGTAAAGATGAGAGCGCAGGACGGTCACTGCCCGCCAGGACGCGCTGATAGCCAAAGGATTCCAACCCGGTGTGGTCCGGCAGGATCCAATCGCTGGCTAGGGCGGTTTCATCCGGAAAAGACGAGAAGCTGACAACTGCCTTAACGTTTTTAAGTGCGTCTGTGAATCCGAGCGCGGCTGGCAATTCAAAGACGGGATTGACGCCGTGGATGAAGAGAGTATGGATTTCGCCGTTCTTCATGCGGTTTACTAATGAAGCTAGGCTGCCAACTAGTTCATCTTCTGTGGCCAGTGAAGCAAGCAGAGTGCCTTTGAGCGCGTTCAAGGCCAGGATGGCTTTGGCGGATGCCAGTCCATTGGCATGTCCCAGCGCCCCGCCGCCTGGAATGGCCAGCGGCTGCTGGGCCTGGACGAATAATTCGGCCAGGTGGTGAAGCTTTTCCTCGCTGACGCCGGATTGCTGCACGGTCTGAGCAAGATCCAGATCGGCAAATGCGGTCGGGATGGTTTCTCCATTGATCTGTGCAGCCAGCCGGCCGATGGCTTTCGCCACCAATCCTTCGCTGCCCGGAATGACCGGAATCCATTCATCTGCTGCGCCAGAAGTAACCGACTGGCGCGGCTCAAAGGAAACCAGGTAGCCGCGCTTGCCCAGCCTGCCCTGGCGCAGGTTGCCGTAGCCGCGGCTGTAAGCCAGCGGCGAGAGCCAGGTCTCAAGGAAATTCGCGCCAAAGGAGAAGACCACGTCCGCGCTGCCCAGGTCAAAGAAAGGCAGACCAGATTTCCCAGTGATCTGACGCATGGCTTCGATCAGAGTGGCACGCGCCTCGAACATGGCCAGCGTGTTGTAGCGTACTGGCTCAGGTGCGCCCATGGCTGCAGTGATTTCTTTGACCAGGTCGAAAAGATGATCCGGTTGATATCCCATTAGAAAGGCCACGCCAGCCGGATCGCCGCCGAGCAGATTGGAGGCTGTGTCAAGTGCCTCATCCCAGGTGATATCGATAAAGTTGCCTGAACTGCGTCCCGCTGCCTTGCGGGGCTCTTTGATGCGGTCGGGATTGTACAACCCTTGAACGGCGGTCAGACCGCGCGGGCAGAGCTTGCCCCGGTTGACGGGGTGCTGCGGATTGCCCTCGGCTTTGATAGCCCGGCCTTCAAAAGTGCGCATGATCAAGCCGCATCCAGCCGAGCATTCCCGGCAAGTGGTGGCGTAATACGTGCTGACACCAGTCTGGTTGTATTCCTGCATGTTGGCGTAAGGCTTGCGGACCACATACCGCGATGCCGGACCGCAGCCAGTGAGCACCGCTGCCGCTGCCGCGCCCAGACTGGAGATTTGTAGAAATTTGCGCCGTGAAATTTTCTCGCTCATGCTCGTTCATCTCCTGAATCAATAATGGCAGGTGGCGCAATCGGAGAGGCGCACCCATTTTTCTGGTGCCATTTTCTTGTGGCAGTCCAGGCACCAGCCCATATTTTGACCGCTCTGCGGTTCTGCAACAGTCATCTGACTGACATCTCCGTGGCAGGTTTCGCAGGTCACCCCGGCAGCCACATGCGGGCGGTGGTTGAAATGCACATGGTCGGGCTGAATTGCAACCGGTACCCATGGAATCGAGTTGCCAGCTTTGACAAAAGCAGCCAGTTTGTCTAATTCGGGAGATTGCTTTTGAACCTGTTGATGGCAGCCCCAGCATTTTTCAGGGCTGGGCAGACCTGCAGTTGGGCCGGTGGCAGCTCCTGTATGGCAGTAGGCGCATTGCGCGCCCACGCCTACATGAAAATTATGTGGAAATTGAATGGGTTGTTCCGGCGGTATCTGAGTGTAATAGATACCTCCAGCCGCGCTGCCCAGCAGGACCAGCAGTACCAGAGCAATTGCAATGCCAATGCCGGGCTGCTGCCACCAGGGTCTCTTTTTCTCCATAGAATGCTCCTTTTCTCTTTGGCGGAAGGATTCTCTTTAACGCAAATGGAGTTATTTCTTGCCGCGTACAATCCAGACAAGGATAAATATCAAGCCGACCAACACCACGCCCAGCAGGATGGCAAAGCCCAGGCTGGTTGCCATGGCTCCGAGTGCGGTCAGCAGGCCGCCCCAAAAACCCTGGGCAGGCCCGCCGGGTTGTGCTGCAGGTGTTTCTTCGCGGCCGCCCAGGGATGGGCTCTGGCTGCCGGATGGCAACCCGGTGGGGAAACTTTGTGCAAAAAGCAGCACGTCGCGGCCGTCCTGGGCCGTCCACTTCAGCGACAATCCAATGGGCATGTCCGGCGCAGCAGCTGTGCCAAACCGCGTGCGGTGCAGGAAGCGCCAGGGGTCCGTAACTGCCAGCGTGCCCAGGGTGACGTCTTGCCCTTCCATACGGAAGATCATGGCTGTTCCGTCCGCACCGTGGCAGGCCGCGCAGGCGCTTTCATATTTGGTTTTGCCGTTTTCAATGTTACCGTTGAGGACTTTGCGGGAAACTGGCTCGATGAATTGATTGTCATCGAGGGTACCGTTTTGAATGAAGGCCGCAAGCGCAGCAATATCCGCGCTGCTCAACCATTCGGTAAAATCATGTTTGGGGTTGGCGCTTCCCGCGATTGCCAGGGCGGGATCGTTATTCAGCGCCGGAAACACGCCCGGAAAACCGGTAAAATTGTTTCCAGAACTGAAAGCGCCGTCCTTGCCCTGGTAATCCCACCCATGACAGGAGACACACCGCCAGGTGTCCGGCCCACTGCGGGTATTGGTAGTCTGCGACGCCCACAACGGCATGTCGCCGGCCGGGGGTTGCACATTCAATTCTTCAAACCAATTATCATATAACCGGGCCCCGCGGATGATCTGTTCATCGCTTTGCGGCAGGGCACCGGCGTTGACCGGCAGGTTGCTGGAGACGGCCAGCGCGAATAGAACAAGAAGGATGAGCGCGGGAACAACGATTGATCGGAACCGTTTCATTCTCTCCTCCATACGTTCTTCTGGATTGATCAAAATGCGCGATCAATCCCCCATTTGTTTATATTATACATGTAGGATATCTATTAAATATACATTAGAGTGGGATGATTCACAATCGCCTTGCGAGTGATTCTCAACATCATCCTGTTCGTAGTGCGGATGTTATAATGCGGTTACCTGAATTTACGCGATGGAGTGGCGGATGGCGGAAGAAGTAGAAATTACCGGTATGGTATACGGCGGAGATGGTTTTGGGCGGCTGGCAGACGGACGAGCAGTTTTTGTGCCTTTTGTGCTGGCTGGCGAGCGTGTGCTGGTGGACCTGGTGGATGAGAAACGCGGGCATGCGCGTGGCCGCTTATTGAAAATCCTGCGCCAGTCTCCCGATCGGATTCAACCACGCTGCGCACATTTTGGCGTCTGCGGCGGCTGCCATTATCAGCACATGCCGTATGAAGAGCAACTGCGTGTCAAAGAGCAGATTGTCCGCGAGCAGTTTGTGCGCATTGCCGGCGTCAGCGAGCCGCCCATGCTGCCAATTCAACCATCGCCGCAGGCATGGAATTACCGCAACACCGTTCAATTTCACCTGGACGCGCAGGGAAAACCCGGCTATCAAGAAGCCGGTTCGCACCGGGTTGTGCCGATCAGCGAGTGCCATTTGCCGCAGGAAATCCTTGCAAAGATCTGGCCGCTGCTTGACCTGGAGCCGCTGCCTGGGCTGGAACGCGTTATCCTGCGGGCCGGGGCAGGGGACGAACTGCTGCTGGCATTGGAAGGCAGCGGCGAAGCCATGCCTGAGTTCAGCGTTGATTTGCCGCTTTCAGCGGTGTACCTGGGTCCAGCAGGCTCAATGGTGCTGGCCGGTGACGACGGATTGATTTTTGAAGTGCTGGAAAAACCTTTCCGTGTTTCAGCGGGTTCGTTTTTCCAGGTTAACCTGGAACAGGCTGCCGCGATGGTGCAGTATTTGTTGGGGCGGCTGCCGCTGGGGAAGGAAACCACCCTGCTGGACGTGTATTGCGGCGTTGGGCTGTTCTCGGCATTCATGGCGCCGCGCGTTGGGCGCTGCGTGGGCATCGAGCTGTCTCAATCGGCCTGCGAGGATTATGCCGCCAACCTGGATGACTGCGACAATGTTGAGCTGTACATCGGCGCGGCGGAGGATGTGTTGCCCGCGCTGGAACTCAAGGCAGATATCGTGCTGGTCGATCCGCCGCGCGCCGGGCTGGAACGGCTCGCGCTCGACGCGATCGCCGCGCTGGCCCCGGCTGTTTTAACATATGTTTCTTGCGATCCTTCCACGCTGGCCCGGGACGTTAAACGGTTGATTGCCGCTGGCTATGAGTTGAAAGAGGTCAAACCCTTTGACCTGTTTCCACAAACGTATCACGTCGAATGTGTGGCAATCTTAGGTCGGGTAAAAAATGGGCTTTAGGCGGGTTAGCTTTTACCCTGATAGGATTACCCGCAGAGGGTACTATTGTTGGTGAATACAGATGGATGAACGACTGATCAAAGAAATGATGTCGGATTGCACGCTGTGCCCGCGGGAGTGCCACGTCAACCGCGCAGAGGGGCGCAAGGGCTACTGCCGCGAATCGGATGCGCTGGTGGTGGCGCGGGCCGCGCTGCACCTGTGGGAAGAGCCTTGCATATCCGGGGAAAACGGCTCTGGCACGGTGTTCTTTTCCGGATGCCCGGTGGGTTGTGTTTACTGCCAGAACCGAACGATTGCGCGTGGTTTGACCGGCAAGGAAATATCGGTCGAGCGGCTGGCTGAAATTTACCTGGAACTGCAGGCCCAGGGAGCGAACAACATCAACCTGGTGACGCCCAGCCACTATGTTCCACAAATTATCCGGGCTATCGAACTGGCCCGGGAGAAGGGCTTGCGCCTGCCGGTCGTTTACAATTGCGGCGGGTATGAAAAAGTGGAAACCTTGCGGCTGTTGATCGGGTTTGTCGATATCTACCTGCCGGACCTCAAGTACCATTCGAGCGAAATTGCAAAAAAATATTCCAACTGTGCCGATTATTTTGAGGTGGCTTCAGCAGCCATCCAGGAAATGCTGCGTCAGGTAGGCGAGCCTGTTTTTGACTCAAACGGGATCATGAAACGCGGTGTCATTGTTCGACATATGACGCTGCCCGGTTACCTGCAGGATTCGAAGGACGTGATTGCATACCTGCACAAAACATACGGCGATGCAGTTTTCATAAGTATCATGAGCCAGTACACCCCGCTGGCTAATCTGGAACGCTTCCCAGAGATCAATCGCGCGCTGCCGCAGTCCGATTATGATGAATTGGTTGAGTACGCGCTATCGATTGGTGTTGAAAATGGATTCGTGCAGGACGGAGAGACTGCCCTGGAAAGTTTCATCCCGGCCTTTGATAATTCTGGCGTATAAGGCTGCTGATTTGGTCTCCTGCAGCAGACAAAAGCATTAGAAGAAAATGGATCGTGTCCCGCCAGGGACACGAATTGAATTATTTATAGAAATAACCCAGATCAAGGGAACAGCCGCCGCGCTTTAACCTCGGCGACGGCATCCGGGCGGTAGCGATAGAGCTGAGCAGGGCGTCCTTCGCCAGTGCGCCTGTGTGGAGTGCTTTCAATGACGCCAGCCTGGAGAATGCGCCTGCGGAAGTTGCGTTTGTCCAGTTTTTCGCCGAGGATCAATTCGTAGGTGAACTGCAACTCGGAAAGCGTGAAATCATCCGGAAGCAACTCAAAACCGACTGCGCTGTATTCCAGCTTGTAACGCAGCCGGCGGAGAGCATAGGTGAGAATTTCTTTATGATTGGGTGCCAGTGCTGGCAGGTCATCCACGGGGAACCATTTTGAAGCGGATTCGTCTTTAGCATTGAGGAGTGAATCGGCCGGCACCAAGGCAAAGTAAACCACGCTTGCGATCTGTTCACAGGAGTCGTAATAGGTGTAGAGCTGTTCCAGGTATGCTTCATGCAACCCTGTGTACTGCGTGATGCAATGCGCAGCAGTTTCTTCCAGCGTGGAATCAGCCTGCAAGGGGAGGCCGGGCAGCCGCCAGGAATCGTTCATTTGCAGGCAACATAGCAGAACCTGCAAGCGGTTCTCTCGCAGGGTGAAAACGACGACATCGACCTCGATTTGGAATTTTGGGTGATTTACGGATGAAATCTGCGAAGGTGTTTGCATAGGGTGTCTTCCCCCGCGATCATTATAACTGATTTGATTGCCGGGTTGTTATAATGAATGTGTCAGGATGAATAAAGGAGGAGTGGATGAGCAAGAAAATTTCAATGATCGTGGCACTCAGCATGGTGGTGAGCCTGCTGGCGGCCTGCAATTTACCTGGGCAGCCGGAGCCCACACAGGACCTTTTTCCAACACCGAATATGACGCTCACTGCGCTGTTTGCGCCGGGGGGCATTCCGCCCACGGTCACGCCGCCAGCCCTGGTAACGGCCACCAGCGGTTCGGTGGTGGTGCAGCCCAGCGCAACTCAACCCCCACCCGCAGCCACCGCAACAACCGCGCCTACGCCGACTGCTACAAATGTGCCGCCTTCCGCCACCCCGGTCACCCGACCTGGCCCCGCGATCAAGGCAAGCTACTTGAGCACTGCGCCGAAGATTGACGGCGATTGGAGCGACTGGAAAACAGATGCCTATCCGGCGCGTTTTGTGGTTTATGGCGCCGGCAATTGGAAGAACAGCGACGACCTGGAAGGCTCATTCCGGGTTGGCTGGGATAACACTTATCTTTACCTTGCCGTGAAGGTGCTGGACGATAACTATGTGCAAATTGCCAGCGGCGACGAAATTTATAAAGGTGACAGCATCGAGCTGCTTTTTGACTCGGATCTGTGGGGTGATTTCGCGGTGCGCAGCCTGAGCAATGATGATTATCAAATTGGCATTTCACCGGGCAAAGATGAAATTGGCGGAACAACTTCGGCTTACCTGTGGTATCCAACCGGCAAGTCAGGCGATTTGAAGGATGTCAAAATTGCCGCGATATCGTCAGCGGGTGTTTACCGGGTTGAATTTGCCATTCCGTGGAAGGTATTTGGCGTCACGCCCGCTTCTGGCAGTCAGTTCGGTTTTGGAGTTTCCATCTCTGACAATGACAAAACGGGAGCCAAAGAACAGCAAAGCATGGTCTCCAATCTCAAAGACCGCAGTTTCCTTGATCCTGGTACCTGGGGAACGCTGACGCTTTCTAAATAACAGGGTTCCTAAATTCAAATCCACCGGCGGCAGAAAAACTGCCGCCGGTGGATTGGTCTTAAATGGAGCAATTTCTAAAATAAAACCGCTGCAAGTTCGGCCCGATAAGACCGCGATTGGGGATCATTTGGTCCAAGCAGTTCTAAAAGGGCAAGAACCATAAGGCGTGCCGCGCCTTGACGATAATTCTTATTCTGCCTGAGGATATCCAACAGCCCATCCACAGCGGCAGGAATGTTGCCCCGGCTGGCCAGGCGAATGGCCTGTGCAAAGGCGACATCCAGATCGATCTCATTCGGCAGGCGGCCTTCTTCAAAATTTTTCAGTACCTCTGCAAATGGAAGCAGAATCTGCGCACGGGCATATTCGCGACTGGCCGGGAAATTTCGCAGGATACGGAGCGCTTCGTTCCCGTAGCCCTGTCCCAGCAAGGCCATTGCCAACCCCAGCTGCACTTCAGGCTGCTGTGGAACCTGCTCCAGCAGGTCGCGAAAGATATCCTCAGCCTCAGCCCACTCATGGTCTTGCAGCAGGCTGAGCCCTTTTTCAACCGCCAGCGCCAGAGGGCTGGGCGGGCTGAGGTGGGATAGAAACTCGCGGATGCGCGCTTCTGGCTGTACACCGATGAATTCGGCAACAACCTCGCCCTGGCTGAAAGCCTTCACAGTGGGAATGCTGCGCACGCCGTAATGCAGGGCCAGATTGGGGTTCGCATCCACATCAACCCGGGCCAGACGAAAACTCCCCTGTGCCTCGCGGGCCAGTTTTTCCAACAGCGGGCCTAGTGTTTTGCACGGCCGGCACCATTCAGCCCAAAAATCCACCACCACGGGTGTGTTCTCAGAATACGAAATCACTTCGTATTGGAAATTGGATTCTGTCACATCCACAATGTTATCCGATGCCATCATTTTCTTTCTCCGCTTGACTACCGGGTAATCTTTCTTATTTTACCAGCCAGGCATTAGAATTCCATCGGAATGCAATAATTTATTCGCCGTCTCCACTCGGTGCGGAGGGTTGATCCACGCGGATTATTTCGCCGTGCATGTCGATGACCACTTTAAACCCCATCATACCCAGATAAGCGCGCGCATCTGCCGGGATTCCGGTTTCCAACAAGGCCTCAAACTGGCGGTCCATTTGTTTGATCTGGTTGAGCAGCATGGCTCGGGTAAAAATATCTTCCTGGCCGAGCATTTTGGCAGTCTGCTGACTGATTTCTTCCTCGTGCCCTTCAATTTGCGCGCCTAACATCTTTAAAACCTGGCGGTCAACATCTTCGGATGAAATGTGGCGCAGAAATCCGGCATCATTTACGACGTAACACGGTTCTTCCCCAACATATGCGACGGTTGCAAGGTTATCGTTTTCGTCAACCACCAGGCCTTCAAAGAGTGCTTTTCTCATGGCACTACCACCTGTTGTGAAATCCTTTCAAAAAATGAAGCAATACTATTCTATCAGGGTTTTCTATGGAATTTATTAACGCTGGATCACATCCACAATTGTGCCTGGGTCTGCCTGATAAAGGCGTTCGCTCCAGGGTACATTCGGGTTGGTCCAGAGATAAATCCAGCGCGCGCTTGGGGTGGGCAAATTGATGCAACCGTGGCTGCGGGGTTTGCCAAAATCATTATGCCAGTAGGTTCCGTGGAACGAGATGCCGCTGTCGGTCAGATAGCTCACCCAGGGAACGCCGGGCAGATCGTAACTGGCAGGCGCGGCAAAATCACCATCGGCCATGTGTCTGGAAGGTCGCTTGCGGTTCATCAGATAGCGGCCGGGTTGTGTGCGGAAATCGCCGTCGCTGAAACGCGCGCCGGTGGCTGCCCGGCTGATGAAAACTGGGCGGTTAAATTCATAGGCGATGACGGCCTGTTCTTCCAGAAGAATCTCAATGCGCTTGGCTTCGGGCGGCACCTGCGGTGAAATGGGGCGCAATTCATCCGGTTCGAACAGGTGAAAATGAGCTGCCTTGGCATAGTAGGTAATTTTCCACTTTTCGTCGTAAACGCTGTACCAGGGCGTGCCGTCATTATCCCAGGTTACCCCGGTGATCCAGTACGTGGTGCCGTAATAGAGGCGGTAAACAACAGATTCGGGCCGCAGCGGACTCCAGGTGCTATCGGTGTAGGGCACACTGACTTCTCCCAGAAGGCCTTCCGGTGGAATTTTGCTGAGCGGTTCATTCCTGCGGACATCCACCGGGTGAATACCGCCGGAGTGCACGTAACCTTCCCCGTTCATTTTATACCACACACGGTTATACAGAGGCTCTTCATCGCCGACGGTCACATCTGTAATCGGTAGCACGTGATCGGCGAAGTACTTCGTCAAGACCTTGGATTTGTAACTGGGAGCTTCGTAGACTTTGGTGTTGTTGGCAATTACACGGCCAAGCCTGGGGTGCTCTTCAAGCTGAGCAAATGGTTGGGCGCTGGCGGAACGAACGTCTGCTGGCAGGAAACACGCTGCCAACGATGCCCCAACCAGTTTGAGAAAATCGCGTCGGGTAAACAGGGAGTGCGTCGGACCGGACAAATTACCCCCTAATAATGCACATACACCGGTGTTCCCACTTCGACGCGCTCATAGACGAAACCGGCATCTTCGGTGCGGAAGTTTACACAGCCGTGGCTCATGGGTACACCGAAGTTGTTATGCCAGTAAGTGCCGTGCAGGCCGTATCCCTTGTAGAAATACATCACATAAGGGACGTCGGGCAGATAATAGCCTGGACCCGACATGTCGGCATAGCGATACTTAACATAGATGTTGTACAGGCCGGTGACAGTCGGATGTTGCCAGGTGCCTGTGGATACGATGAACCATCCGATAATCTCATCTCCGTCGACCAGGTAGGCTCGCTGGTTCGTGAGATCAACATCAACCCAGACCTGGTCAGCTTCGACGCCATCAGGGCGTGCCAAAGAAGTGATTTCACCGGCCTCCGTGGGTTCGGGTTCGGGCGTATCGGTGGGGATGGGCGTTGGAGTCTCTGTGGGGGTGGGGGTAGGGGTGAATGTGGCAGTGGCTGTGGGTGTGGCTGTGGGGGTGGGTGTGTTGGTTGGGGTCAGGCTGGGCTTGGCCAGCACGCCCTCAGGTCGTGCAGCTGAGGCGCTGCGCGCTACAGCCGTGAGCGTTGGAAGAGTGAACCAGGCGGCCACGGCCAGGCACAGAATGATGATGATAGCGAGGGAAGCCCATAACCAGCCGAGTTTAGGGCGGGATGTATTTTTTCTGAATGCAGGAACTGGCTGAGTTCGTTCGCGGGCGGGGGACATGCTGGGCGCAGGGGCAGCATGTTGATCAGTCGCTTGTGCATCTGGAGGGGGCTGCTGTGATGCCGCAACGCGCTTTTCAGCGTTCAGGCGATTTAGTGCCCATTCCATGCCGCGCTGTGCGCGCTGGCTAAAAGGGTTAATCTCCAGCGCGCGCTGGAGATAGCGTACGCTGGCTTCTGGGCTGGCCAGGGCGGCCAACACCAGCCAGGCATCCTCCATCTGCGGATCAAGCCGTGCAGCTTCCATCGCCAGGCGGCGCGCTTCGGTGCGGTTGCCCTGGCGCATCGCCTGGTGGGCGAGCTGGACCGTGCGATGAGCAGAAGAAGGTTCGGGCTGGCTCATGGTGAAAGGGTTGGAACGCTGTTGGATATAGGTTCGTTGCGCAAATAGCACAAGATGCCATTGGTCACGCCCTGAGCTACCAGGTCTGTTCTCTGAGTCAGAATTTGCCGGTCCAGGTTTAGAAAGCCGGTTTCAATAATGGCCGCGGTGGTGTCAGTATGGATTTCGTTAAAGGTGTGGTAGCTGGTCATATCCGGCGTGATGGTATTGAAGTGGAATTTCAATGACGTGGCTGCCTGGTAGCGGTCGATGATGCAGTCACGCAGTCGGGTTGATTTTTCTGGGTAGGCGCTGGATGAAGCAGCAGCCACTTTGAAACCGGTGGCGTCCTCATTGATGTAATCGCAAGAGTCATTGTGGATTGAGATCAGCGCAGCTGCGCGGTACTGGCTGAGGCGTGGGTCGAATTCCTCGAGCAAATCCACCTGGTAGCCCTCGGCGATGAGTGATTTTTGGACACGGGTGGCGATTTCCAGGTTTACTTGCATTTCCGTCAGTCCATCCGGGCAGGTTGCGCCCGAATCATTGCCCCAGTGTCCGGCAACGATGCCAATGCGCGCCGAAGGCAGGGGCGTGGTAGCAGGCGTGCCGGCAAGCTGCGCGGGGCTGTTTGTCTGCCAGGAGTTGAACATTTGGTTCAATAGATCGTTGGAGAACAGCACGGCCGGGGTGAAGAGTGTGAATAGCGTGGCCAAAATGATGCCGATCCCAAGGACGGTTGAAACTGTATTCCAGGCGTTGAATCGATTGATTGATGCGGAATTTTTCCGCGAGGTGGAATGGGGAAGGTTGCTCATAGGTAGTATGATAGTACCTTAAGTCGCCTGCTATACGCAAGCCTTTTTCGGATGCAAATTCTCCACTTGACTTTGGTCTTTCATATCAGTATAAACAGTTGGTTTGACTTATGCTTGCAAAGGAGTATGATCATTATTGATGCCATCCATTTCAGAATTACTACGCCAAGCGATGCGCCACTGGATAACCGGTGTATCCATTGTCACCAGCCAGTCTGGCGGTGAACGCCACGGTATGACGGTTAATTCGTTGGCTTCCATTTCTTTGGATCCACCCATGGTTTCTGTGTCACTGGCGCACGGTACGCGCACGCTGGAACTGGTTGAGCGATCCGGTTTGTTTGGTGTCACGATCCTTGCTGCTGATCAGGGTCCAATCTCAGACCGCTTTGCCGGGCGGGGCGGGCACGAGGACGACCGGTTTGAGGGACTGGAAACATTTGCGCTCACCAGCGGAGTGCCGTTCATTCGGGGCGGGCTGGCATTTTTGGATTGCCGGGTGGTGTTCAGTTACCCGCTGCCCAATTCCACGCTGTTGATCGGCGAAGTTGCAGCGGTCCAATCGTTGCAAGAAGCGGACCCCCTGGTTTATCACAACCGAGGTTACAGAAAGTTGGAAGCATGAACGAACCTTTGACTGAAAATGAGCGCAGGCTGCTTCTCAAGTTGGCGCGCGAGGCAATTGAAGCGGCAGTGAATGACCGCCCGCTACCACCGCTGGATTTGACGCAATTGCCACCAGCGTTGCGCGAGCCGGGAGCTACGTTTGTGACTCTCACCGAGGATGGAGAGTTGCGCGGCTGCATTGGCGCACTGGAGGCGTATCAACCCCTGGCTGAGGATGTGCGCGAGCATGCAGTGGCTGCTGCCCAGGAAGATTTTCGGTTCTATCCTGTGCGTCCGAAAGAACTCCCGTTCATTCAAATTGAAATCTCGCGGCTCACTCCGCCGCAGCCCCTGGAATATCACTCGCCGGACGAGTTGCTGCGTCTGCTGCGCCCAGGGATTGATGGGGTCATTTTGCGGGATGGCATGCGCAGGGCAACGTTTCTGCCGCAAGTATGGGAGAAATTACCCGATCCAGCCGAATTTCTTTCACACTTGTGCGCAAAGATGGGCGCTTCAGAAAACGCGTGGCGAAAGAAACCGATGGCCGTGTGGATCTATCAGGTCGAAGAATTTCACGAATAGACTTTCAGGTTGTTGCAAACCGAAACCGCCGGAGAAAATGCAGAGTTTTCCCCGGCGGTTTTTTTGGATGGAAAGCAGAATTAAGCTCTGCGGCTGAAGTATTCCTTGACCTCATTGTCATTGTAGATCACGAGTGCGATGACCCCGACTGCCACAGTGATCAGGTTGGCAAAAATCAGAGCCGCAATTTCGAAGTATGCCAGAATATGGTTTGGAGGCGGGGGCAATTCCACTTCAGAGAGCAGCCGGGCAGCATAGATGATTTCAAAGACGCCCAATACCGCAGGTAAAAGCGTGATGGGCGCACAGAGGATCAGGCCGATTCCGATGGTGCCAATCACAATCAGGGTTGTGATGGCGAGGGAAGCCAGCAGGTTAAGAATACCGCTTGCCATGGTCAAAGCGGCCAGCACGGTGACGAGCCCTGGGCGTTGCGTAGGCATTGATGATTCACTCATGGGCTTTTACCTGGGTTAGAAGTGAACGTATTGATTCACGTTGAGCACAAAGATGGATGCTCGCCGCGTTTCACTATCGGTGACAGATGAGCAGCTCTGCCGGATGATTTCAATGGCTGTATCCACCTGCTCGTCCTCAAGGCCGATTAACAGGGTGGTGTTCCCGCGGCGCAAAAAGCCGCCGGTTGAAGCCACCTGCGTCACACGCAATCCGGCTGAGGTCAATCCGTGAGAAACTGGGTCGTTATCGATATCGCGAACAATGGCAATGATCAGTTTCATGGCTAAAACTCCTCATAGCGGTCAACTTCCAACGCGAAAATCGTTGCGCCCCCGATGGTGATGGGCGTAAGTGCCGGGAGAGGCAAAGGCGCACTTTCAAGTGGCACGGCGATGTATTCCACCCGCTGGCGGCAGTTTTCATTGAGTGCGGCCAGCGCCTGAGCTTGCACCTCCGCCGGCAATCCAATCATCAGGGTGGCATTGCGCCTTCCAAGGAACCCTCCAACACTGGGTAGCCGGGTGACATGCAGATTTAACCTTTGCAAGGCGAGCTCAGCACTCTCGGCATCCTGTCCTTGCACGATGGCGATCAACATCGTATCATTTTTTTGTCTTGGATGATCCATTCTGTTACGCTCCTTTCCTGTCCTGTGCATTTGGAAAATGCCTTATGGTAGGATGATGCGATGCAGCCCCAGGGTGTTTACCGTGGTTAGCTTATCATTCACAGAGCGAATTTCGGTGCGATCAGGATGAAATATCAATCGCGTCCTTTGATATTGTACCGTAACTGACCAAGGGAATGGATTAAGGCCTTCTAGAATTATTTCTTGTTTTGAAAGCTTGCGCAAGCCCAGGATTTGTAGAAACAGCCCGACTGGTGGCAAGGAAGCCAGCGTATTGGCATCCCCATCCGGTTTGCCATTTGAAGCAGAAAAGCTCGCCCGAAATTGCCCTTCTGCTGCAAGGTTCTGGCAGATAGCGCTCATCAGGCGTGTAAAGAGGTCGGCCGCTGTCTCTCGATAACCATACATCAAAAGTCCTTCCAGGACAAACGCATTCCATGGCAGAAAAACACGGTTTAAGTGCTGCTGTTCAGGCAGCAAATGGCTGCTGGGGCAAACTGGTAGGCCGTAGGACTGGACGAATTGCGGCAAGATGGTATCCTGAATGAGATGCTGGGCGCGTTCGCGCGATGGAATGTGCGCCCATAACGGCAGCAGCAAAGTGATGTCTTTGCGCGTCAAGTCAGCAGTGCGCAGCCGTCCATGATCTCCATATAACAGCCCGTCGATTTCAACCAGCTCCACATAGGTGAACCGCGACGTAGTGACGGCGTGGCCGGTCACATTCATCCATTGCACTTGTCCCGGTGTGATCACCTCAGTAACCTCGGTGCCGTCCAATAGACCATGAATCGTTATGCGGGCATGACGTGTGTCGCTTGTTTCGCCGTAGAGATTGAGGACCAGTTTTTGCGGTGAATCCAGGGTTTGCCGGATTTCATGCTGGCCGGAACCATGAAAAGTCAAAAGATTCATCCCGCGCGGGCGCTGGCCGGTTAACATGTCGCGGTAGCAGTAGGTGTTTTCCAGCCCATCCCAGGTCGATTCAACCTGATCGATCAGCCTTTGCTTTCTTATTTGCAATTCTTCAATCACGTCCTGGCGTCCGATGACCGCTGCCAGTTTGAGCAAACTTTGAGCTTCTCGGCACAGCATGGCTGCCAGCACAGGTGTTTCAACATCTGTTGGATCGATTCCCTGGTTGGCCGGCATCCAGCGGTCGAACAGGGGGTGGTCGTCCAGGCCAATCTGGATGCGGTTTTCCCACTCTGGAAAGCCGTCGCCGTCCTGATCGTGCTCAGGCGAGAACCATGAATTGAAGAAACGCAGCAATCCTGGAAAGATGGATTCAACCCAGGCGGGATCAGGCCGGATATTTTGCACCTGCAAGGCCAGGGTTGCCAGCAGCGGCTGGGCCTGAATGTGCATGCGTTGCCTGGCAAGCCCGGGTTTCCAGTCAATCTCGCCGTTTTCCTGTTGTACGGCCAGAAAATTCTCCACGATGCCGGCTGAAAGTTCAGGTGCTGCTGGCAGGATTAATGAGTTTAAGTACCAGGCGTCCAGCGCTGTTTGGCCGCTCCAGGAAGGATCGTAGTCGCTGCCGTCGCCGCGAAGTGAATGGCCGCTATCTGGTTTACGTGTTTGGACAAAGGATGGTGCCGGAAAAGAGGCGCCTGCAGGGAAGAATAATTGAAAAGCGGTGCGCTGTGCAATGCGAAAAGCCTCATTCCAGGCAGCATCTCCTGTTTCGATCTGCACATTCTGGCTGGCATTCATGAGTTCAATGCGCGCAATTTCAGGTTCCCAGTTGCGTGAAATTGCTGTTTGGGCAAGTTCAAATGAGGTTTCGGCGTTTCCCAACATACCCATTGCCCAGCGAAAACGCGTCTGATTGCCCGGATAGATCTCTATGTCAAATCCGAGGGTTGGAAAAGAACTGGGGCCTGGTTTTGGCCCTCCCGTCAGGATAAAGACCGGGCACAGGTCGGAAGTCTTGCCTTCAAGAACGTAAGTTTTATCCATTAACACAGCCGCCATGCTGTGACCGTGTTTCATTGGAAAAAGTAAGGCTGCCCAATCAAAGCGCAGCTTGCGGTTTAAAACGCTGCGATTGTTGATTTCTACCTGTCCGGTGATCACATGCGAGGAGGGCACCCAGATATCCACACGCATCTCAATTTCCGGCAAGGGATTATAGAGAAGCTCAAGGTAATTGGGGTAATTCCGTATAATCCGCAAATCTTGTGATTGCGGTAAAAAAGTCTGATTTGGCCCGGTTTCTGCATCGACCAACCGTAGAAACATCTGCATGGAACGCGCGCGCAGCCCGAAAGTTGTGTTAATTGAAAAAGGATAGGTTTGCCCATTGCCAAGCAAAACCATCCAACTGATGTCGTTGGCGTAATCGGGTTGTGATAAGCGCGCATCAGCGGCCAGGACAATGCGTCCACGCGGCGAAACGGAACTTTTATCCACCAGCATGCGTTCATTGTAAGGTGAGATGTCGTTATGGTCAATTCAAAATCGTACTGCTGGAACCTGAGAACACTCTTTCTGGTAAAATGGTTTTTATGATAGATGAACTAGAGAACCCTGTACATAAACTGCCTGAGGGGCAGGAATCTTCAACGAATCCGGTTGAGGCAAATGAAAGCACGCAACCGGTGGTGCCAAATGGCACAGCTAACCAGCCAAAAGCAGACTTGAATGCAACTGGCGCGAATTCAGCGCTGCAGTCTGGGCCTGAAGAACTCGGAGACACCCAACCGACGACTCCGTCTGCACAGGAACACCATCCCACCGGCGACCCCAACGCTACCGGCGGCTGGTATGCCGAAATGGAAGTGCCGTCTCCCTATGCAGCGCAAACCCAGGCCATTCTACCGCCAGACCAGCAACCAACCCAAGCGTTTATTCCCCCGGGTCAGCAGGCCACGCAAGCCAGTCAGCCCCCCAGCCAGCAGATCACTCGTGCGGTGCCGGCAGCCCGACCTGGCGGTTTTGAACCAACCATTCCACCGCCCTCTGGCCGGCTGCCGCGTCGTGAAGATTTGCCCAGGCCGGTCGAGCAGGTGGATCTGAATGCAACACGGGTATCACCCACTGCCTACAGCGGAAGGCGGCCGTCTCACTCGCAACCGCCGCCTCTCTATCCGAATCAGATGGCAACGGGTTCCAACAGACCACCAGCCACGAAAGCGCAACGACCATCTGGTGCGCCGCCTCGCCAAATGCCGCCTGCCAGCCCCGTTCGGCCAGCTTCCGGCAAACGGCCGCTGGGCTGCTTTTTACAGGGGTTGATCACGCTGTTGTTTGTCGGCATCATCCTCCTGGTCATTGCTGGCTCATTCCTGATTTATCAGTATTATTCCATCGCTGCAACCTTGCCCAGCGTGGAAGATTTGCAGGCACGCGCTTCTCAGTTTGAAACCACCCGAATCCTCGACCGGAACGGTAACACGATCTATGAGATTCTTGATCCGAATGCCGGGCGCCGCACCTACATTCCATTGGAGCGTATGTCGCCGTATATCATCGCTGCGACCATTGCGACCGAGGACAAAGAATACTATAACCACCCCGGCTTTGACCTGGTAGCGATTGCACGCGCCATGGTCTTAAATTACACCACCGGTGAAAACGCCGGCGGTGCTTCTACGATCACACAACAACTGGCGCGCACGCTGCTGCTTCCGGATGAGAAATACGAACGCACTGTCCAGCGGAAGACGCGCGAGATCGTTCTGGCAGCCGAAATTACTCGTCGTTATACGAAAGAACAGATTCTTGAACTCTATCTGAATGAGAATTTCTACGGCAACCGGTCTTACGGTATCCAGGCGGCTGCTGAGACTTACTTTAATACTACCGCCGAGAAACTGACGCCCGGTCAGGCGGCTTTCTTGGCCGGACTGCCGCAGGCGCCGGCGGTCTATGACATATTCACCAATCGCGATCAGACCTTGAGCCGTTTTAAGACCGTTCTGGTGCTGATGTACCAGGTCAGCGAGGAGAAGGACTGCATTTTTGTCAGCACCAATGTGCAAAAAGTGTGCGTTGACGCAAATATGCTTTCGACCGCGGTGGGTGAAATTGAAGGTTATGCCTTTCAGCAAAACAGCGGCTCGATCCGTTTCCCGCACTGGGTATTTTACGTCACAGACCAGTTGGAAAGTATGTACGATGCCCAGCAAATCTATCGTTCAGGATTCACGGTCTATACCACGCTTGACCCGGTTTTACAGGAACAGGCTGAGCAGATTGTCAAGCAGCAGGTACTGGCCCTGGCTGATCGGAATGTGACCGACGGTGCGCTGGTTGCCATGCGGCCCAATACTGGTGAAATCCTGGCGATGGTTGGTTCAGCAGATTTTTACAATGACGCCATCGCCGGGCAGGTGAATATGGCGATCAGTCCGCGCCAACCCGGCTCTTCGATCAAACCTCTCACCTATCTGGCTGCCTTTGAGAAAGGTTGGACGCCCGCTACGCTAATTTGGGATGTGCCCAGTGAGTTCCCTCCTTCGGGCATCGCCTCTGATCCCAGCCCCAAATTCGCGCCGGTCAATTATGACGGCCGTTTTCATGGGCCGATGTCGGTGCGAACAGCCTTGGCGAATTCCTACAATATCCCGGCTGTCAAGGCTTTGAATTTTGTCGGAATATATGATGATCCTGCCACTGCGCAAAAAGAAGGCCTTATTAGCCTGGCAGAACGGCTGGGCATTCGTTCGTTGACCCGCAATGATTATGGATTGGCACTCACCCTGGGCGGCGGCGAGGTCACGTTGTTGGAAATGACCGGTGCATTTTCCGTTTTTGCGAATAACGGTTTGAAAGTGCCGCCGGTTGCCATCACCAAAATTGTCGATTACCAGGGCAATCTGGTGTACCAGTATACGCCGCCATCCGGTGAGCAGGTGATCCGGCCTGAGCATGCCTATCTGATCTCTTCAATATTATCGGACAACCAGGCCCGTGCGCCGATGTTTGGCACCAACTCGGTGCTGGCGCTGCCTTTCCTGGCCGCGGCCAAGACCGGAACGACCAACGATTACCGCGACAACTGGACGGTAGGCTACACCCCCGACCTGACGGTGGGCGTGTGGGTTGGCAATGCAGATTACACCCCCATGCAAAACACTACCGGCCTGACCGGCGCGGCGCCGATCTGGGCGGATTTTATGCAATTTGCTGTGCCGCACCTAACCGGCGGAAGCGCTACGCCTTTCCAACGCCCGGCGGGTATTATTGAACGTGTGGTATGTTCGCTTTCTGGGGCTGAACCTTCGGAGTGGTGCCCTGACCAGCGCACCGAATTGTTTGCCTATGATCAATTGCCTCCAACCAAGGATGACGACCTGTGGAAGCGCGTGACGGTGGATACCTGGACCGGTTTGCGGGCTTCAGCTGCCTGTTCCGATTACGTAGATGAAAAAATAGCCATGAATGTGACCGACGAATTCGCGCGGAAATGGCTGCGCGAAACCAATGAAGGCCGCAGTTGGGCATCTGATCACGGTTTTGACGATCCAATCTTTTTTGTGCCAGAGCGAGATTGCCAGCTAAGCGATCCCCGGCCGACGATTCTGTTTGCGGCCATGAAAGACGGTGACACACTAACGGTGAATCCGCTGGATATTTATGCGGTGGTGAACACGCCGGATGATTTACGTCGTTGGCGGCTTGAATATGGGCTCGGCGATGAGCCGGTCGAATGGAAACCCCTCCTGGTTGATCAGACCGCGCAATATACTAATCCGGAGATGATCTATTCCTGGGATGTGTCTGAAATTCCGGCAGGCCGCATCACGCTGCGGATTTATATGGAAAGCACCGAAGATACCTACGCCGAACGGCGTATCCACATTAATCTACAGGTGCCCACGCCAACGCCGACTCCCACGCCCACATCAACCATGACGCCGACCATCACGGTCACTCCGCAACCTACGTTGACGCCCACAATCACAATAACACCTACACCGACGGCAACCGACCCAATGGCAGGCGAGCCGTAAAAGGGAAAGGTGTATTTCTACAGGATTGACAGTTGGGTGGCTTCGTCCCAACCCAATGGATCGGCATCCAGCAGGTCATTCCACGTGCCCAGGGTGAGGTCTGCCCATTCGGAAAGACGCCGTAGATGGCGGAATTTAAGCACGCGCCAACCCTGGAAGGCCTGCTCGAGGTTGGGATCGTGCTTCAATTTGTAAGCCAGGAGTCCGGCCCGGCCGCCAGGCAAAACAATTACACATTTTCCTGGCGCCAGGGCAGGGTTGGGGTTGATGACAAATCGGCTGACCAGACTTGAGGCCATTGGATAGAAGGCATACAAGATTTCATCCTGCTGATTCTGCCAGAGGATGGGCAAATCGCCTTGGGCTTGCAGGTGCAGCCCGGCGGCAACTTTGTAGAGTAGTTCGCGTGCCATATCGAGATCGGCGCGGCGGGCGGCGGGCTGTTCTTGAGGACGCAGCATCCAAACATCCGGCTGGTCGGGGTCAATTTCTGCGTAGGATGCTAAAACTGCCTTAACCAGTTCGGTCGGTGGGGTCAATAACCCGGTGAACTGTTCACACAGGTGGTCGTACAATACTGAGAAGCGACAGCCAGGATTTTTTTGGAGAAAACGCACGGTTTCCATCTCGATCCGATCAGAAAGCGGTGCATCGGTTTCGATTTTGCCTTTTAACCACCAATGGCCGCTCTCACCGCTCTTAGATGGGCCGGGAAAATGGATCAGTGTGCTGTGGTCTGAAAAGATCGTTGAGAGCTGTGCCTGAACACGGCTGAACAGATCAACTTGCACGGCGTTAATATCGGCGGGCAGGCTTTTTTCAGCCGTCTGCGCCGTCAGGCAGGCAGTATATAACGGTAAATAGGTGGCTGATTCACCTCGTTTCTGCAGGGTCATGTGGACAGCCTGGCGGTAGATGACATCTGGCTTGCGACCTGAAGGCTGCAGTCCGCCGCCAGATTTCCAATGAAGTTGAATGAGCTGTTCTTCACTCTCGAGCGCCACGCCGGTCAATTCGAGTCCAGAGCAATGTGCAGCCGTTAAAGAGGATAGCAGCAAGCCCGGTGTCAATTCAGGGATCACACCAAACCAGTTTGCTTCATTTCCCAGGTTGCGAACCAATGCTGAAAGTGCGCCGTGAAATGCATTGGTCTGCCAATACCAATCATAGTGCTTGCGATCTAGCACGCTGCGCATCGGCTGCACGGCTTCACGGCCCCAAATCCAACCTGCCCAGAGTGCGGAAAGCATCCAGAAGGCCTGGTTAGGCCGTGGGAACAGCAGCAGGACGGCGCGCGGATTAATTTCTGTGGGCAACGGCAAAAGGTTGCGTGCGCGGCCTGCATAGAGGCAGATGCCGCCAGTTTGAGCTGGCAAATCGGGCCAGCGTGTGAGTGAGATTGGCGCAGCGGCACTGCTGAGTTCCTGCGCAGCGTTTTCAAGCGCAAACCAGAGGTTGTTCTCGCGAAATTGCGGCGGGATACCCAGTTGTCGCGGGCGGCTGCGCCCGCCTGTTGCTGGCCAGAGTGTATTGGCTGCATCGCAGACCGAAATTAGCAGTGCCTGGACAAGCTGGCGTTTGGTTGTTGGCATGGCGAGCGCGTCCACTTTGTTGATCATCGTAGTGAGCGCGTATAGCGGACGCGGCGCATAAGTTTTCAATGCCTCGGCAACTGCTTCGCGCTGTGGTTCGTCCATTGGGCCAATTCGTTCGATGGCGCGCGAACGGTGCATCGCATCGCGGCCGCTGAGCGCCAGCCGACTGAGGTCGTATTCCGTGATGGTTGCTTCGCCATTGAAACTACAATGAGGACACTTCACCAGGCGCGCGTATGGAATTTCAGCATCTCGTGCCCAGAGAAAAGCCTGCGCCGGAATTATTTCTTCGCAGCCCGGGCAAGGCGTGAGGTACAAAGATTGGATGTGCGTTTCCATGCGGTCTTCGCCGCGGCGCGAATCCGCCAATTCTACCAGCGCTGCCTGGAAATCTTCGCGGCTGGGGCCGCGTGCCAATACATCCACCAGAAAACTCAGGATTGGGTTATTGATGGTGGTGAGCACTCGATAGCCGGCGCGAGCTGCTTCAAAGGCCAGCATCGGATGCGTTCCCAGCGGATCGAGGATCCAACTGCCTGGAGGAAGATGATCTTTCAGCCAGGAATTCCAGATTCCACCGCGAAGCGGAGGCAGAAAGCGCGTCAACGGCCAATTTGTTTCTGGCTCGTAGCCTGGATAATAACGGACGGAAAGATCAAAGTAACTCATGGGCCAGCCATTCCGAAAGCGCAATGATGACCGAATTTATTAATGATCAGTATATCGAAAAACAATCAAAATGTTTCATTAAATTGCAGGTTGAGTGTTATTAAAATGAAAAGTGACAGTTGCTCAACCCAACATTTCTGTAAGCCTGCACGCAAAAGGAATTTAAAAACCGGCTGTTATAATACAGCGTAGACGCATTCCGGTCAGAGGGATATATGCCGTCGTTTTGGTACGCCATTCAAAGCCATCCAAATAAGGAAGATTATCTCTGGGAACAATTGCGCACACGCAACATTGAGGTATTTTATCCGCGCGTGCGGGTACAAACTGTCAATCCGCGCGCGCGAAAAATCAAGCCCTATTTCCCGGGGTATATGTTTGTGCATGTGGATATTGAAGCGGTGGGCATTTCTACATTGCAATGGATGCCGCATGCTCGTGGATTGGTCACCTTTGGGGGTGAAGCAGCGGTTGTTCCGGATGCGCTCGTGCATGCTATCCGCCAGCGCGTGGGAGAAATTTCCAAAGCTGGCGGTGAATTATTTGACGGTCTAAATAGCGGCGATGAAGTATTCATCCATGATGGCCCATTCGCCGGGTACGAAGCTATTTTTGATATGCGCGTGACAGGCAGCGAGCGCGTCAGAGTGCTGCTTCAATTGTTAAACAATACCCAGATTCCGGTGGAACTGGATGCCGGCGCGATTCGCAAGAAGAAACGCGCTCCTGAACTGAAGGATCAAACAACGCAAAGAGAAAAACCAAATGGCTGAAGCGCGACTGACCTCACCTCGAACATTAAAACAGCAGCCGTTGCAAGTATGGCTGCCACAATTGCTGGTACTCATCTATCTGTTGGCTGCCCTGATTGCCTTTGTAGCCTATCCGATCCTGGCTGCCCGTTGGAGTGCCAGCCCATTTATCGGGGCTCTGGTTCAGCCCGGCATGTTCGTCAAGGGAGTAAAGCCTTCTCAAACTTCCATTGAATGGTCGGCGCAGGCGCTAGGCGCCACCAACGGTGACCGATTGACGGGCATCAATGGCCGTTCTGTGACCTCCAGCCGTGAACTGACCGCCGCGCTCAGCGAGTTTCGGGCAGGCGAATCGGTGGTGGTGACTCTGGCAAACAAGGATGGCGAAGAGCGTAACATCTACGTAAAACTGTCGTCTTTTCCTAATGCTGACCGCTTTACATTTTTCTATTTGCCCTTTTTTATTGGATTGATCCTGCTTGGTTCTGGTGTGTGGTTCTTCCTCATGCGGCGTAACTCTTCCAGTGGCCGGGCTTTCAGCATATTTATGGCTTCGGTGGCGGTTTGCACGGCGGGATTGTTTGACCTCTACACGACGCACGGATTTACCTGGCTGTGGTATCTGGCCCTGGCTTTTTGTGGGGCAGGAATGCTGGAAGTGGCGGTTGTTTTTCCGAAAATGTTTCCATGGGTTACCCGCCAGCCGCGGCTGCGCTATCTACCATACGTCCTTGCGCTGCTGCTGGCTGCATTTGCGTTCTTTACCCGAACACATCAACAATTTTCCCGGCTGGCAATCAACCTGCTTTTAGGTGCAGCCATCGTGAGCGTGTTGATTGCTCTGGTCATCCTGGCCTGGCGCTCTTTCCGAACCGGCTCGCCGGTCGAGCGGGAGCAGCTTCACTGGCTGGTGTTGGGCGGCTTGCTTTCTTTCGGATTAATTATCGGCTGGTTATTGGGCGTGCCGTTCTGGTCGGGGAACACATTTACACCATTGCTCATGGCACCCATGGCAATTTTTCCGCTGGTAGCCGGCTATACCATCCAGCGGCATAGCCGTATCCAGGCTGATTTTGTGGTCAGCCGGGGGGTGCTGTACGGATTGCTGGCGGTATTTGTTTCGGTTGGATATGCCCTGCTGGTTACCGGCCTGAGCATTGCCGCAGAGGGCGCTGTAAAACCTTCCACACCGTTAATCACCGGAATTGTTGTTTTTGCCATTGCGCTGGCTCTGCTACCGCTGCGCGTGCGCATGGTGCAGATGCTTGACCGTACCTTCTTCCGGGGCGAACAGGCCTACCAGGACCGCTTGAAAACATTCTCGGGCGAGTTGACCAACGCGGTTGAATTGAACCAAATTCTTGCAGTCCTGCGGCGTTATATCGAAGAAACATTGCAACCTCAACGCCTGCACATTTTTGTGTTGGATTCGTTTACTGACCAATTCATTGCCTCGAAGGATACAGCCGGGAAACGCACCAGCGACTTGCGTTTTGCCCAGACCAGCGCACTTGTCCAGATGCTCAGCGGTCGAAAGACTCCACTCTATATTAATGCTGGAGAATCGTTACCTTCGGTATTATTGTCCGAGGCACCTAGAATCAATTTGCTGGACGCACAGGTCTTTGTTCCGCTGCTTGGGCGGCATCGGCTGATGGGTTGGATTGCGCTTGGACAACGGCTCTCAGGGGAAGTGTTCACAACCCGCGATTTGAGCTATCTGGATTCGCTTTCTGATCAGGCATCACTTGCGATCGAACGAGCGCAGGTGGTATCCAGCATGGAAAAGCGCATGCATGAGATGAACGTGTTGACGCGCGTGGCCCAGGGTGTGAACGTTACCATTACATTGGATGATATTTTTGAACTAATCTATGCCCAGACCACCCAGATTATCCCCGCTGACGATTTTTCGCTCATTCTGACAGACCCAATTCGTTCTGAATTGACCCCGGTTTTTGTGGTTGAGCAGAATGATCGCGTGCCTGAGAAGGAAAACAAACCGCTGGAAGAAAACCGCACCCTGGAATATGAGGTTTTGCGGCAGCGTCTCCCGGCGATTGCTCAAAACTACAATCAGGAGGCTCAGCGTCGCGGTCTGTTAACCAGCACCAGCGATCTACATGCCTGGCTGTGTGTGCCTTTGAACACTGGTGCTGAAACAATCGGTCTGCTCAGCCTGGCCAGTCGTGATCCGAACATCCTTTACACGCAAGATCAGTTGGGGTTGCTGCAGGCCATCGCAGACCAGGTGGCCGGTGCAATCGTCAAAGCCCGGTTGTTGGGTGAAGCTGAGCGCCGCACTCGCCAGCTAACCACACTGAACGAAGTTACCCGCAAGTTAACCTCCACGCTGGAATTGGAACCGCTGCTGGAAACTATTCTGAACAACGCCGTCGAAATCCTGAATTGTGAAGCAGGCAGTCTTTTCATGATAGATGAACAAACGGACGATCTGGTGATCTCGGTGGCCGTTGGCGTGGTTGCAGATAGCCTGGTCGGCCAGCGGATCCCGGCTGGTTCTGGAGTTGCCGGGAAAGCGGTGCGCAGCCGACAGGCGATCATGGTCAATGATGTTCAAAAATCACCGGATTGGTACTCTGAACCCGATCAAAAAACCGGATTCATCACACGCGCATTGTTGGTCATTCCGCTGATGGTGAAGGAAAAAGTGATTGGTGTGATTGAGGTGATCAACCGGCGCGACGGCTTGCCCTTTACGGCTGATGATCAGGAATTACTTTCGGCGTTTGCTGCCCAAGCGGGCGTGGCAATACAGAATGCTCGCCTGTATACCAATACCGATCAGGCACTTTCGGCACGCGTGGAAGAGCTGCAGGTGATGCAGCGTATTGACCGCGAACTAAATACCAGCCTGGATATTTCCCGAGCCATGCGGATCACGCTGGAATGGGCTATGCGCCAGTCGGGTGCAACTGCCGGCCTGGTGATGATGGTACAGGAGGGCAGCCTGCAAATCATGGCGTCACAAGGCTATTCCAACGAATTGGAAACCTTTGCGGAAGGGCGTGTGCCCTTGGACCAGTTCCAGTTGGACCAGGTGGTTGAAAGCGGGTCTCCGCGCCAATTGACTGTGCCGCGCGATGGAGGGTTGCTGCGAGGCGCACGAATTCAGACGGTTATTCCCATTCGCCGCGAAACGGCGACGACGGGGTTAATTTTGCTTGAATCTGCCCAGGCAGACCCTTACAGCGAAGAAATGATGAGCTTCCTTTTGCGTCTGAGCGATCATGCTTCAATCGCAATTGCCAACGCGCAGTTGTATGCTGCTGTGCAATCTGCTAACCTGGCCAAAAGCGAGTTTGTTTCCTTTGTGGCGCATGAATTGAAGAACCCAATGACGTCCATTAAAGGTTATACCGAACTGTTAGCGGTTGGCGCAGTTGGACCGATCAATGAAGCTCAGACCAATTTCCTGTCCACCATCCGCGCCAACATCGACCGGATGAACACGCTGATCTCGGATCTCAATGATGTTTCCAAGATTGAGGTTGGCCGGTTACGACTCGACTTCAAGGCAATCCGATTGGCGGATGTGGTGGAAGAAATTAACCGCTCCACGCGCAAGCAAATCGAAGAAAAGGCTCAAACTTTTAACATCCATCTGCCGGAGGATTTACCGCTGTTATGGGCAGACCGTGTCAGATTAACCCAGGTTTTGGTCAACCTGGTGAGCAATGCCAACAAGTACACTGACAAGGGCGGCGATATCCTGTTGAGCGCAGAACGGACTGCCAACCAGTGGGATTCGCAGGGAGCGGCCGAGGTTGTTCATATCTGGGTTAAAGACAACGGCATCGGCATTTCGGAAGAAGACCAGAAGAAAATTTTCCAAAAATTCTTCCGCTCAGAAGATCCGAAGACACGCGAAGCACCGGGCACCGGCCTTGGTTTAAATATCACACGCTCGTTGGTGGAAATGCAGGGTGGTAAGATCTGGTTTGAAAGCGAGTACCGCGTCGGCACCACTTTCCATATCACTGTACCCGTGGCGGAAGGGTAGAAGGATTGGCCATGAGCAAATCCGCGGTTACTGGTTTTTCCCGCCATTGGGATGGTCGCGAAGCTGCCCGTCAGGCTGTGCAGTCTGCGCTGGATCAGCTAGGCAATAACCGGCCGTCGTTGGCACTGCTTTTTGTCTCACAAGATTTTGCTGCTGACGAAGTCATGCAGGCTGCGGGTAGTCTACTGGGGAATGTGCCTGTGTGGGGTTTCCACACGACCTGTCCGCTTTCGACTGCAGGTGAACAGCCGCGTACTGTTGGCGTAGCGCTGATCTCTGGCAGCGGGTATAAGGCTCATGTAAATTGGTGGCCCAATTTTGCGCAAGATGGAAGCGGCACTGCGACTCAATTGGCCCGGGCAGTGCGTGGCCAAACAAGCAACATACAGGGCATGCTTTTGGCTGCCGATGGCACCAATGGCAATGCTGGCATTTTGTGTGAATCGATCGACCAGATGAACCTGCATGTAGTCGGCTGCCTTGCCAGCGGCGATTACCGCACAGGACGCACCATTTGCTTTGGCGGCAACCACGCCGAAAGCGGCGCGATGGCGGGGTTGTTCCTGGGTGGACGGCTGCGGTTGGGGCTTGGTCTGGCGCATGCTTGGGAAGACACTGGCTTGTCTTGGAAAGTGACCCGTGCCAGGGATTTGCGGGTGGAAGGCCTGAACGGTCAGTCACCTGCGGCTGCTTTTTCGGAAGTGTTGGGCTACCCGGCGAAGGATTGGTCCTTCCCACCGCTTTCTGAATTTGTGCGTCTGTATGCGTTAGGGATCGAGGTGGACGGGCCGGACCAATTGGTACTGCGCAGTCCGCTGCATGTTGAAGTCGATGGAAGCTTTCGCATGAATGCTCGTATTGCGGAAGACAAAGTTGCACATTTGATGATCGGCGACCCGGCTGCCTGCCAGGATGCATTGAAAGCTGCCGCAACGGAGGCATTGCGTTCACTTGGCTCAGCGACCCCGCTGCTTGGCCTGCTGCTGGTGGATGAGGCATGGAGAACGCTCCTGGAAGGGCGCTCGAAGCCTGTTTATGAGCAGTTGCAAGCCGTGTTGCCCGGTGTGCCATGGATCGGCGGTTATACCCTTGGGCAGTTTGGCTGGCCGGCAGCGGGATGGGTTTCGTCGCAAATAGTCAACCAGCATGCCTTAATCGCTGTGATTGGCGAAGCCGGTGATTGATTGTTTCATCAAAAACGCGCTCCCGTTTTAAGAGAGCGCGTTTTTGATGCTTCTTCCCAGGTTCAGGCAGGTTGAATCACCTGCGGCAATCGCGTTGGAATGGCCGCTATCTGCTCTTCGGGCAGAGAGTCATCTTGAAGGTGGCCGCTGAGATAACTGTTGTAGGCTGACAGGTCAAAATGGCCGTGTCCGGAAAGATTAAAAAGGATCACTTTTTTCTCTCCAGTCAACTTCGCCTGCAAGGCTTCATCGATGGCAGCCCGGATTGCATGGGCGGATTCAGGTGCTGGCAGGATGCCCTCTGTGCGGGTAAATTGCACAGCCGCTTCGAACACTCCAGTTTGATGCACCGCGCGCGCTTTGATCAGGCCGGCGTCATACAGTGCGCTGAGTGTAGGCGCCATCCCATGATAGCGCAGCCCACCGGCATGGATGGAAGCTGGAACAAAATCGTGGCCCAAGGTATACATCTTGACAATTGGGGCCATTTTTGCGCTGTCGCCATAATCAAAGGCATACATGCCGCGGGTCAGCGATGGGGCCGCTGCGGGTTCAATTGCCAGAAATTGGGTCCGCTGCCCGCCGCGGAGGTTTTCTCGCAGGAATGGGAAAGCAATTCCTGAGAAGTTCGAGCCACCGCCCACGCAGCCGATGACCACATCCGGATATTCGCCAGCCAGGTCCATTTGCTTGAGCGCTTCTTCACCGATCACTGTCTGGTGTAAAAGCACGTGGTTAAGCACCGACCCGAGCCCGTATTTCTTTAATCCTCCTGAACTGGCTGCGACCTCCACCGCTTCGGAGATAGCAATCCCGAGCGAACCGAGATGATTTGGATCCTGAGCCAGCAGTTCGCGGCCGATTTGGGTTTGATCGCTGGGGCTGGGGTGGATTCTTGCGCCGTAGGTCTCGATCAGGTTTCGACGGTAAGGCTTTTGCTGGTAGGATATCCTGACCATATAGACTTCCAGATCGAGGCCGAAGAACTGGCAGGCCATCGCCAGGGCCGAACCCCACTGGCCAGCGCCTGTTTCGGTGGTCATGGCGCGTGTGCCGGCGATTTTGTTATAAAATGCCTGCGGCACGGCTGAGTTGGATTTGTGACTGCCCGAGGGCGAAACGCCTTCATACTTGTAGTAAATATGCGCCGGTGTTCCAAGTTCTTTTTCAAGGCGGCGGGCGCGCAGCAACGGAGTGGGCCGCCATAGTTTGTAGATCTCGCGCACTTCTTCGGGAATGTCGATAAACCTTTCCTTGCTCATCTCCTGTTCGATGAGGTTCATCGGGAATAATGCGGATAGGAAATCTGGTGTGACCGGTTCTCCGGTTTGCGGATTGAACACCGGCGTTGGAGCGACTGGACTATCAGCATTGATGTTATACCAGGCGCGCGGCAGGTCGCTGTCATTCAATAAAAAACGGATTTTCTCTGACATATTTTCCTCCTTAATGTGTGGTGATCAACAATGAGCTCTCCGCACAACGATTTGAACCTGACTCCGAGCTGCTTCAGAAGCACTCAGGCACAATCCTATTTTCAAGTCCGTGCGGTCCATTGTCTCAGTTAGCGGTTCCTGTGTCAGAACAGCAGCGCTGCTCGTTCTTTCCACATCGCCGACTTTGCCGGCTTGATAGCGCCGCTTGACCCCTCTATTTTCTTCAAAGCCCGGGTTGAAGGCATCTAAGTATGAGAATACGCTGTGCGGCTTGTGTGATGGTTCACCTCCAGAATTAAATAGACCAGCGTCCATCCCATTGGGGACGAACGCTGGTCCGTGGTGCCACCCCGGTTAGGCTGAGCGGATTTTTCTATAAAAAATCCCCTGGTGAAGGCACCAGGGGAAGAAAAGCCAGCCTCACTCTTGCGAGTACGGCGATTGAATCGCGATACCCTTTGCCTAGATAACGGTGGCAGCTCCGGCGCGGGTTACTGGGCGGATGGCCGTTCTCCCTGCAACTCTGAGGTCCATTCTGCATCGCTGTTCGGGCAGGTTCTCACCAGGCCCTGCTCTCTGTGCCGTCTGGGCAATGCGTACTCGTCCTCTTCAACGTCTTTTTTATTCGATTGCAAAGTATTATAAGCACAGAATTTCGTCTGTCAAGAGGCGGGTTTTGTTGTTGCTGTCATCCCGCTAAGGATTCATGCCAGCGCTTCAGCCCTTCCAGGTGTTCCTGTTCATGATCCAGCGCAATATCCTTAACCAGATTGATCAGCGCATTCTTCATCCAGGGATAAAACCCAGGCGTGGTCAGGGCCTTTTCCGGGTACTCCTTCAACCGGCGTACCAACTGAATCCGCACGGCCGAAAAATCATCCATGACGAGTTCCAGAGGCCGCTCTTTGGTTTCCTGATACCAAAGGTCATTTACCTTTAGATATTCCGGGTTGAAGATCTCGCTTTGCGGTTTGCTGCCCTGCTGCGCCTGGAATAGCACCTTGATGACTTCTGCTTCCCACCGGCTAATGTGGACCAGCACGTCCTTGACCGACCATTCACCGTATGCACCGGGTTGGATCAATCTTTCGGCTGGAATACCTTCAAGCAGGGCGTTCAGTTCCGCGCGGTTGTGATCCAGTTGTGTGAGAAGCTCATCTTTGTTCATGTTTGCTCCTGTTTCCCAATGATCAATCGCCAGGTTGTTGTGTTTTCAATGGCTGCAGGGATTCTGCAGAAGCGACCGCCGTTTGCGCGCCGGGATATACCGCCAGATCGGTTTGTAAAGTGGTAGTGCCGCGGGTTGCTTTGACCCAAATGGCAATCAACAGACTGCCCAGCAGAATAGCCGCGATGCCGATAGCGCCGGCTTCGGGGCCAAAAGCACCACCGGTGGCCCATTCAGGGCCAAGCTGGGTGATGCCAATCAGGCTGGCGGCAGGCGCACCGCCGCTGACCGGAAAGCCAAAAACAGGCCCTTGAAAAAAGTTCCAGGTGATGTGAAGACCAATGGAGGTGGCCAATTGGCCGGTGAGCACATAGCCCAATCCGAGGAATAAGCCCGCGGCGACCAGGTTGAGCGTGCTGACCAGGCTGGCGTTTTCGTTGGCAAGGTGCAGCAGCCCAAAGATGGACGAGGAGATCAGGTAAGCCAGCAACAGTGCTGTTTTTGGTTGGATACGGCGATTATGCAAGGCTTCGGCCAGATTGCGCAGCAAATAGCCGCGCGTGAAAAACTCCTCATAAATGCCAACGCATATGAAAAACACCGCGTCGCTGAGGATCCATGCGCCCCATGACCAGGATGGCACGCGGTTGGGTCGTGTTCCTTCAAGTTGAATCCAGCCCAATCCCCATTCGACCAGGAAGATCAGGCACATCAGGATTGCGCCCAATGCCAGGCCAAAGGCGAGGTCAAACCACCACCGCCGGCTGAAATGGAATCCGTAATCGGAAAACTTGCGCCGGTCCAGCCATCTGGCTGCCAGCACGGCGGCGCCAAGCATGGCGGCCGTGGTGATCAGACCGTTTACGATCTGCAGCAGCGGGCCGTTTGGAAGATCACCTGCGGTTTGCCGCACGGCCCATTCCACAACCGCGGATAGGAGGAACATCGCTCCGACGATCAGGAGCGCGTAGATGGCAAAACGCCAGAAAAAGCGCAGTCGGCTTTCTTCGATTTTCCAAAACAATTTTTTCATACAGGCCTCAATGCAGCTTCAGTACAGTGTGGTTACCACCACGTGATGAATTATGCCACCCCGGTAAAGTAATCCTGTTCCAGGTTCTGCCAGGTCTCATCGGGGTTGGGGCGCAGGTAGCTGCCCAGCAGGGGTGTAGCAGCGCGCACCTCGGCAGCCATGCGCTGCGCCACCCGCCGTAAAGCAAAGTGTGCATTGGGCGCCGAGCGCAGCGTGATGAAATGATCCAGGCTGCGCCAGTTGCAGCCCAGCAGCACACGCCGGTTGAAGGCATTTGGAACGACATAGGATGCGGCATGCGGATTGATCGCTGCAATTTCCTCGTAGCACTCCCTTGCGGCCTGCATGGCCTGCCGGAAGGGGATTTCCATGCCGGCTGCAACCATCTGGCGGGGCAGCGCATATCCCAACTGCGCAGTCAATGCCTGCGGGGTCTGCGTCATCATGCGGTGACGTTTCAGCTCAAAGTAAGCACCCTGGTCAAGCACCAGATCGAATGTGTAAGCCGCGAACTCGAGCTCGCGCAGCGGGATGTCGTATTTGCCGCGGTTTTCAAGCACGAGTGCTGCCAGTCTTTCCCGTTCCATTTGCGGTGCGGATTCGAGCAACGCCAATAATTGCGCATAGCTATTCGAGCCGTAACGATACAAGGCCGCGGCCAGAGCGCGGTTTTCCACATCCGGCTTACAGGAAATCAACTGACACCAGTCTTCAGAGCCGCGTTCCAGTTGAATATTGGCGGCTGCAACGGTCAATTGCTCAGCCGCTGACTGCCAGTAGGGCACCTGATCGGCATATTTGATCAGCGTGGGCACGTTGTCCATGGCAACCTGTTTGATTTCCATTCCTGCTTCGCGCACCTCGGCCAGGGGATGGGAAAGCATTTTGCGGATGGCATGCTCCAGCGCGCGGGCGTTGATGGTGATGCCTACGTTGGCGAGCGAAGCGGCCGGCAGCAGATAGCGGCACACATCCACATATTTCGAGCGCAGCCGTCGTTCCCAGGCGGCGTCGCTTTCGTCCAATTTCCGCGGGTTGGCCTCAGCCACAACGGCCTGCACGGCCGGCAGTGACTTCTGGTAGGTGTCGAACAGCATCCGGCAGGTCTGGATGAATTTTTCACGCAGGGGACTGCCGTCCAATTCAGCCGGGATGTAAAAAGCATCTGCATCCCACTTTTGGTAGCGAGTGGATTTTTCTGTATAGGATGCCAGCCGGTTGGACTCAAGCACCTCCACCGCCAGGCGGGAGATGTTTTCCACAGCCACGTGCAGGACGGCATGTTCAGCTACTGAGGCATGCCCGTAACCAACCACCCACTTTTCATGGAACTCGGCCGATTTCTCGTCGGTCAGTTCTGCGGCGATTTCACGAAATGATTGCGGTGAGCGCGAAGTTTTGGCGAAGGTGACGGCAATGGTTTCGGGTGGAATCTGTTGAGGATCGAGGAGATAGACCTGGCGCTTAGCTGTCACGGCTGAATACCTCGCGGGATTTTTGGATATCCTGGTGGATTTGATCGATTAACTCCTGGATTTGTGCAAAGCGCATTTCAGGACGCAGATAATCTACAAATTCGAGACGCACTGGCTGACCGTACAAATCAGGATCGCCTGGAAGATCGAGGATGTGAGCTTCAATGCGCACCTGTGCGGCGTTGTTTTCAAAGGTAGGGCGCAGGCCAATGTTGGTTACAGCGGGCCATTTCTGGCCTTGCAGGGTGATCCAGGTGGCATACACGCCATGACCAGGTGCCAGACGCTGTGCCGGGATAGCGATGTTGGCCGTGGGAAACCCCAGGCCGTGGCCGCGCCCGTCGCCGTGGGTGATAAATCCTTCAACACTATAGCGGCGTCCGAGCAGTTCGGCGGCCTCGCGAATTTCGGCTCGTGCCAGCAGATCACGGATCCGGCTGGAAGATATGGCACCATTTTGAGGATCGGCGACCGGTTCGACGACCGAGACCGAGTAACCCATTTGTTCGCCGAGCCGCTGAAGCGTTGGCAGCGTGCCCTCTCGGCCGCGACCAAGCGCAAAATCATACCCGGCACACAGGTGAACGATGCCCAGCTGTTTCTTCATCCAGCCCATGAATTCTGCTGCAGTGAGCGCGGCAAGTTGGCGGGTAAATTCCAGCGTGACAACCTCATCTACACCCAGCGCTGCCAGCAGTTCAGCACGCTCGTCAGGCATGCTTAGGTAAACCGGGTCAACCAAGCCGCGAAGCACGACGACCGGGTTGGGGAAGAAAGTGACCACAACAGCCGGCAGTCCTTCGGCATGTGCGCCAGCAACCAGCCGGTTGAGAATAACCTGGTGTCCGCGGTGGACGCCATCAAAAACCCCAATGGTTAGCCAGGAGCGTTTCAATTGCAATTCGTCAATGGATCGGTAATGCGCCATGGCTGTTCCTGAGGAATGGATCAGGCAAAGAAGACTTTCTTGGGTTGCCACTCAACCGTTTCGGGGATGTATTCCATTAGTGCAACCAGCTCACCCTGCTCGTTAATCCCACGCGCCATTCCCTCCACGGCGTTTTCGGCTGGGATGCGGTGGCCGTGCCGGATCAGGTCCATTTGCTCAGGGCTTAGCTCAACCGCCGGCCAATCCGAAAGGGCTTCTGCAGCAGGGATGAGGTACTGGTACCACTTACCTTCCTCAAAAGCTTCGCGCAGTTTTCGCAGTGGAACAGCATCGCGCAGGGTAAAGCGCCCGGACTTGGTGCGCCGAAGTCCCACCAGGTGGGCGCCAACGCCCATTCTCTCGCCGAGATCGTGAGCCAGGGAGCGGACATAGGTACCTGACGAACAAAAAACGTCTATCACAGCTTCTGGCGGAGCCCATTCAAGCAATTCCAAATGGTAGACCTTGATGCGGCGCGGAGCCAGATCCACTTCTTCGCCATCGCGGGCAATTTCGTAGGCTTTTCGCCCTTTGACCTTGACGGCAGAGTAGGGCGGCGGCACCTGCTCAATTTCACCGACAAATTCCTGCAGGGCAGTTTCAAATTGCGCCTCGGTGATATGGTCTACGGGGACCGAACGTGTGATTCGGCCTTCAGCATCGTAAGTGTCGGTGGACGCGCCCAGACGAAGGACTGCCTGATAGCGTTTATCCGATGCCGAAACATACTCGCTCAAGCGTACGGCCGGGCCCAACAGGATGACTAAAACGCCGGATGCGCGCGGGTCGAGTGTGCCCGTGTGTCCTGCGCGTTTGATGTTGGTTCCTTTGCGAACCACTTGAACGACATCATGGGAGGTGAGACCGACCGGTTTGTCTACCACCAGGACGCCAGAAATGGCATTCTTGAGATCGAAATCGTCGTTTCCCATTGTGTTTATCCCCGCAGGTGATGGAAATGGACTTCTAAGAAAAAAGCCTGATGAGCGTTATTCCTCTTCTTCCAAATCATTTGATTTTGGTTCTGCGGCGTTTTCCTGCCGCAACGAGTATAACAATTGTTCAATCCGGTCCGCGCGTTCAGGTGTGGGATCCCAGTGAAACCGGAGACGCGGGAACGAGCGCAAATCAACCCGTTCAGCGAGCATTCGGCGGATGAAACCGCTTGCGCTTTCCATCCCCGTCAGGATCTCCTTTGACCGGGTGCTGCCTTCAACGGCAGAAATATAAATATCCGCATATGCCAGCTCCCGATCGACGCTGACGTCCGTAATGGATATCCCGATAAGACGCGGGTCGTGGATTTCACCCTTCACGAGCATCTCGGAAAGCTCCTGACGGATGCGGTCGTTAATCCGTTGCAGGCGAAGTTTAGAGGGCATGCACTTACTCCATGTTTCTATTTGAAAGAATCAACCATTACGCTCGAGAATGAAGCATTCCAAGATGTCACCGGGAATGAATTCATTGAAGTTTTTGAGCGCTATGCCGCAGTCAAATCCCTGGCGAACTTCGCGCACGTCCTCTTTTTCGTGTTTTAAAGAGGCGATTTCACCTTCAGCAACTTGCTGGTTGTTGCGCAGCACGCGGATTTTTCCGTTGCGGCGGATTTCACCGTCACGGACGCGGCAGCCGGCAATGGTGCCAACCTTGCTGATCTTGAAGAGCGCCAGCACTTCGGCGTGGCCAAGCTTGACCTCGCGGTACTCAGGCTCGAGCATGCCCTTGAGGGCTTTCTCGATGTCCTCGGTCATACGGTAAATGATATCATACAGACGGATGGATACGCCTTCAGTTTCAGCCAAACGGCGGGCTGAGGGGTCAGCGTTTACGTTAAAGCCGATCAGGATCGCCTTGGAAGCCGTTGCCAGCATGACATCATTGTCAGTAATATTGCCGGTTTCCGAATGCAGGATATTGATCTTGATCTGGTCGCTCTTCATGTCGTTGAGCTCACTGATAATTGGCTCAAGTGATCCCTGAACATCCGCTTTGATGATCAGGCGCAGTTCATGCTCTTCACCTGATTGGACGCGGCTGAATAGCTCTTCCAGCGTGGCTTTGTGTCCGGCAGCCTGCGGCAGATGGGCTTGCATTTTTCGTTCTTCAGCCACCTGGCGCGCTTCTTTTTCAGAAGGCAGCACCTGGAACAAGTCGCCAGCCGCAGGCACGTCGTTGAGGCCCATCACCTGAACCGGGGTAGAGGGGCCGGCTTTGTGCAGCTTGCGGCCGCGGAAATCGAACATGGCGCGGATACGACCGTGAGATGTTCCGGCCAGAACCGCATCGCCAAGTTCAAGTGTGCCGTTTTGCACCAGCAGCGTGGCGATGACGCCTTTAGCGCGTTCGATCTGTGCTTCAACCACCGTTCCAATGGTGCGGCCTTTGGGATTAGCCTTGATTTCCATGCTATCTGCAACCAGGAGAATGGCTTCCAACAGGTCGTCAATGCCTTTCTTCTGTTTTGCTGAAACTGGCACAACGATGGTGTTGCCATCCCAATCGTCCGGAACAAGACCCAACTCAGCGAGTTGCTTCTTGACGTAATCGGGATTGGCATCTGGTTTGTCGATTTTGTTGAGCGCAACGATGATCGGAACGCGGGCGGCGCGGGCATGCGCAATGGCCTCGCGGGTTTGCGGCATCACGCCGTCGTCTGCGGCCACCACCAGCACCACAATATCTGCGCCCTGAGCGCCGCGGGCGCGCATGGCCGTGAAGGCTGCATGCCCGGGGGTATCCAGGAAGGTGATTAGGCGATTCTTGTGTTCTACCTGGTAGGCGCCAATGTGCTGGGTGATGCCGCCAGCTTCACCGCTGGCGACGTTTGCATGGCGGATGGCATCCAGCAGGGTGGTTTTTCCGTGATCGACATGCCCCAAAATCGTGACAACCGGCGCGCGGTTGATCAATTGATTCACATCCTCATTGGCAATCAACTGCCGCCACATGGGAATCTCGCCAGTTTCTTTTTCTTCCACGATGTCGGGCTGTTCCAGGCGGGCTTCAAAACCCAGTTCCGATGAAACCACCGCGGCTGTGTCGAAATCAATGGTCTGATTGATGCTGGCCATCACACCGTTGGACATCAAAATTTTGATGACCTGAATTGGGCTGGCTTTGATCAGTTGAGCCAGGTCGCGAACCGTGATGCTGGCCGGTAATTCAATTGTCTTTTGCCCTGTCTCGCTCATAAACACCTCCGGGTAGTATTGCACCCATGCCTGGGACTTTACATCAAATCTTTGAAATGCCAATAAATCTCAACTCGTGAACGGCTGGGTGCGCTTTTGCGCAGCTGTGAGCTAGCGAGAAGGACAAAAAATCAGTCAAGCATGTGGTTACCCTCGAAGGGATTGCCTGGCATGGTGATCAACCTTGATCCTTTGATCCCTGCGCGGGTTCGCCCGCTGGCAAGGAGTCCATGATCCCATGCAGGAACACGCGATCCTGCTCCGTCAATTCCACTTTCAACGCATTGGCAAGGGCACCTTTGAGTGCGCGTTCCCAGCAAGTGCGGTCGTTGTGCAGGTATGCTCCACGTCCTGCGGCTTTGCCGCTTGGATCCACCTGAACGCCGTCTGGGGTTCGCACCAGGCGCACCAGCGTGCGCTTTGGAAGCACCAGCCGGCAACCCACACATGTGCGTTGTGGAATATGCTTGACACGCGTTGTCGTTCTCTTAGCCACCTTTCACTCTCTGAAAGCGTTCTTACTCCCAGTCCCAACCATCTTCGCCGCGCTTGTGTTTCTTGCGGGCGAGCATCATATCGCGTTCGGGATCGTAAACAACCTCCACGCTCTTGCGCTTCTTCTTGGACTTTTTCTTGCCAGGCTTGCCTCCTGCAGCATCTCCTTCTTCTTCCTCTTCTTCAACAACTTCGGGATTGGAAAGGATTTCTGGACGCAGTGTGAAGAGATCTTCGAGCGATGGCTCCTCTTCCAACACAGGGGTGACCAGTTCAGGTTCAGGCACCGCACGGATTGGCGGTTCCTGTACCAGGGCTTCAGGTTCGACCTCGGCTGGTTTTTCCACCACCGGGGCGATTTCCTCGGGCAGTTCAGCAGCAGGCGCTTCAACGATCGTTTCTGGAACCGCTGGGGCTGTGGAAGCCATCGCGCGGGCATCCAGTTCGTTCATCATCTTGATGATTTCGGCCATCGCTTTGGGGCCAATGCCGTTGATGCGCAGCACTTCGTCCGGTGCCACTTTCATCTGGCGGGCGACCTCGCCGACGGTGTTATAACCGGCTTCCTGCAGCAGGTTGGCCACATGTTCGGGTAGCGGGCCGTCCAAAATGGGAGTGTCGAAGGCATCTGCCGGGATGAGTTCATCAACTTCAGGTGAAACGATTTCGACCTTCTTTTCCGGTTTACGGGCGGTGCGTTTCTCAACGCGGTCCACAAACCGTGCCATCAGATCATACTCTTCGGGCATCAGCGGGCGGCCGTCAGCCTTGCGAGCCAGGCTCTCCTCAATTTTAGCGATGGTTTCTGCTTCGGAATCGGCGATCGGGAGCAGTGCGGGCTCGTTCTGCAGGCGGTAAAGCGTATCAGAGACCGCTTCGGGCAGGCTCTTGATATCAATGCGCCATCCGGTCAACTTGGCAGCCAGGCGGGCATTTTGCCCATCGCGGCCGATGGCCAGGCTAAGCTGGTCTTCGGGGACGACAACCGTTGCAGTTTTACCGCCAGCGGCACGTTCATTCAGATACACACCCGTGACGCGGGCGGGGCTGATTGCCTTGGCAATGAAGACAGCCGGATCGGGATTCCATTCGATGACGTCAATTTTTTCATCGTGGAGTTCTTTGACGATGGCCTGGATGCGCACACCGCGAATGCCCACGCAGGCACCTACCGGGTCGATTCCAGCCTGGGTTGCCGAGACAGCCACTTTGGCGCGTTCGCCAGGCTCTCGTGAAATGGAGCGGATTTCAACCACGCCGTGGTAGATTTCTGGCACTTCCGTTTCAAGCAAGCGGCGCAGGAAATTGCGGTGCGTGCGTGAGAGGATGATTTGCGGACCGCGAGGTGAGTCTTTGACTTCAGAGATCAATGCGCGGACGCGATCGTGAATGCGGAAGCGTTCGCCAGGGATCATTTCCTTGCGCGGCATGGTGCCTTCGGCCTTCATGTCCATGCCAATGGTGAGCCCCTGAGCGTTAACAGCCTGTACGAGGCCGCTGACGATCTCGCCAAGTTGCTTATTAAAGAAAGCCAATTGTGCCTGGCGTTCAGCATCGCGAATGCGCTGCTGAATCACCTGGCGGGCAGTTTGCGCCGCCACGCGGCCGAAGTCTTTGGGGGTGCTTTCCACCACCACCATATCGCCGAGTTCAGCCTCTGCGTTGTAGCGGCGGGCCACTTCCAGGCTGACTTCAGTGCGCTCGTCCTGCACTTCTTCAACCACTTCTTTTTCTGCAAAGATCGTCACTTTGCCCGTATCAATATCTACAGTTGCCTCGATGTGCTGAGCGTTGGATGCATTCACAGCCCGGCGATATGCTGAAATCATCGCCGATTCGAGCGCCTTGAGGATGATCTCCTTGGGGAGTTGCTTTTCCTCCAGGACTTCATTGAAAGCCAGAGTAAACTCGTTCTTCATTCCTTACTATCTCCAGCAAGAACCCATTATACGCAGAAAAGTGGGGGAGGCCCACTTTTCATTGCATACCAATACGTTGGCGTTGCACTTATTTTATCATACTTCCGAAAGCCAGGCAAGAATAACCATGCTCAAGCGCTGAACTGCCCGCGCTTTGCAATTGGTCAATTTTTCAGGTTGGGACTAAAATGGTGCTTAGCTTACTGCGATAAGGATGATTGCATGGATTCCAATTTTCTCTGGTGGCGTGACGGTGTGATCTATCAAATTTACCCGCGTTCGTTTGCTGATTCGGACGGCGATGGAATCGGAGACCTGGCGGGTATTCGCTCGAAGCTGGATTACCTGGTGGATTTGGGCGTGGATGCACTGTGGCTCTCGCCCATTTACCCTTCCCCAGATGTGGATTTTGGCTACGATGTGGCGGATTACACTGGCATCGATCCAAAATACGGCACGCTGGCTGATTTTGATGCGCTTGTGGAGGCGGCACATCAACGCGGGCTGCGCATCGTCATGGATTTGGTGCTCAATCACACCTCCGACCAGCACCCCTGGTTTCTTCAGTCGCGCAGCAGCCGCGAGAACCCATATCGCGATTGGTACATCTGGCGCGACCCGGCGCCCGGCAAGCGCCCACCCAACGGCTGGCAGTCGGTGTTCGGCGGCAAAGCCTGGGAGTGGGATGAAACCACCGGACAGTATTACTATCATATGTTCTGCAAGGAGCAGCCAGACCTGAACTGGCGCAATCCGCAAGTCCGTCAGGCAATTTTGGATGTCTTCCGTTTCTGGATGGAACGCGGCGTAGACGGCTTCCGGTTGGATGTCTTCAACGTCTATTTCAAGGATGATCAGCTGCGCGAAAATCCGCGCAGATTGGGTCGGCGGCCATTCGATTGCCAGGTGCATATCTACGATTGTGACCGCCCGGAGATGATCCCGCTGCTGCAGGAAATCCGCGCTTTGCTGGATTCGTATCCCGAGCGATATGCGGTGGGCGAAACCTTTCTCTCCACCACGCTGAAAGCTGCCAGCTATGCTCGTCCTGGACTGCTGCACGCCGCTTTCGATTTTTCCTTTCTGCAGTGCAAATGGGATCCAGCGGCTTTTCTGAGGACGATTCAAGCCATAGACAGCCAGTATAATCAGGATGGTTGGCCGACTTATGTGTTGGGGAATCATGATGTCAACCGAATTGCCACACGGTATGTGAGTGGGGAAGACGATGAACGCCTGAAGGTGCTGGCAGCGCTGCTGCTGACGCAGCGGGGGACTCCGTTCATCTACCAGGGCGAAGAAATCGGCATGCGCAATGTGCGCGTGCCGCGCAGGGAGATGAAGGATCCGGTTGGACTTCGCTACTGGCCGATCCCGGTGGGGCGAGATGGGGAGCGTTCGCCGATGCAGTGGAGCGGAGCTGCCAATGCTGGGTTCACATCTGGCACACCCTGGCTGCGGCTGCATCCCAATGCGACTTTCCGCCACGTGGAGGCTCAGCGGGCCAGGCCTGACTCGCTCTTCCACGTGTATCGCCGCCTGCTCCGGTTGCGCAAGGAATTGCCGGCCTTGCGCGGCGGCATGTTTATGCCGTTGAATTATGAGCCGCGCTCGCTGCTGGCTTACCTGCGCAAGGATGGCCGGCAGACCGTGCTGGTGGCGCTCAACTTTAGCCGCAAGCGCAACCGCCTGGTGTTGGGCGGTGAACTGGCACGCAGCGGCTGGCGTCTGGCGTATTCTACTCGAAGGACAGATATGCCAAAGTTGCGCAACGCACTATTGACGCTGGATCCATACGAGGCGCTCATTCTTGAGCAACAATAACGCCGGTAGGAGACCGGGGCCAGTACATTTGAGTCAACAATGCTAGTAACCAAAAAGCGAGGGCGGAAAAGCCCTCGCTTTATCTTTTTGGGATTTATCCCTCAATGACCCCCAGCACTTCCAGATCGAAGGGTAGGCCAACCAGCTGGCCGCTGGCTTTGAGCGAATCAACGACGGTTTCGAGCAGCGGGATTCCCTGGGTGCGGCGGCGCTCGGCCATCTCAAACTCTTTTTCACCGGCAATGTAGATACGTTCCTGGCCGACTGCCTTGGGAGAGTCCTTCATCATTCGGATCAATGCGTCCATGTCTTGTTTGAACTCTTCCAATGGTCGGAATGCATCGATGCGCATGGCGGCAAAGAAATGGCCAACTCGCGCGGTTGCATTGGTGGAAGGTTGCGCAACATCGGTGCCGAAGGCTGACCCCGCCAACACGCCGCTGAAGATATCAACCAGCAGCGCCAGGCTGTAGCCCTTGTAGCCGCGCATCAGATCGATCCCGCCCAGTGGCATCAGCGCCCCGCCGTTCAATACCTGCTTGGGATCGGTAGTGATTTTCCCTTCATGGTCGATGCCCCATCCTTCAGGAATGGCCTTACCGGCTTTGTCATACACGGTAATCCGTCCAATTGGAACAATGCTGGTGGCCATGTCAAGCACATACGGCCGCTCGCCGCCAGCAGGAACCGCCACAGCAATCGGGTTTGTGCCGAGCATGGCCTTGCGTCCGTAGGTTGGTGCAACCAGCGGTTGGGCATTGGTGAAGCTGACGCCAATCATGTCTTCTGGCAGTGCCATCATGGCATAGTAGCCAGCGATGCCGTAATGGTTACTGTTGCGCACGGTGACCATAGCGATGCCCGACTGGCGTGCTTTTTCGATGCAGCGCAGCATGGCATTGTAACCCACGATTTGCCCCAGACCGCTGCCGCCGTCCAGCGCCAGCGTGGTGGCCGTTTCGCGCACCACTTCCAACACCGCATGCGGATCAATCAGCCCTTTGCGCAGGCGTGTCCCGTAATATGTGTCCAGGCGGATAATGCCGTGCGAATCAACGCCGCGCAAATCGGCAGCGAGCAGGATGTCAGCGGCAATGCGGGCATCCTTTTCCGAAATTTCATGCCGGATAAAGAATTGAACAATGTAATCGGAAAGGTCTTCGGTGCGGAACAGCAGGCTGCGGGTCATAATCACCTCACCAAATTGAATTCATTTGAGTGTATCACGAAGCGAATTGCGAGAAAAGCCGAAGATGGGTTATCCGGATAAATCATGGAAGAGCGCGCCGTCGCGCACCCGGCCGGTTCGTTTCCACAGCAGGTAGCCCTGGCGCAGTGGGCGTTTGCGTGTTTCCACTGGCCAGCCCAGGTCGCGCAGTGCCAGCGCCGAAGCGATGAACCACTGGCGCAGTCCGAGCGTGCGCATGCTGATGGTGGCCAGGGCAGCTTGCTTCCAGGCGGTCATAAAACTCTCGATGGTTTCTCCAGGGAGCATGCGGTGGATGAAGTTTTTGGGCAGGCGGGGTTGAAAGATAGCCGGCTCAAAGCCCCAGCGGAAGTTGGTGCTGAAGAGCAAGCCCTCAACCCATAACTCGCCATCTACTCTTTTGCGCAGCAGGTTGGCCACCCAGATGCGCCCGAAGGGATCCGATGTTCCTTCGATGATCAATCCTCCGGCGGTCAATCGTTCTCCCAGGGTAAGCAGCGCTTCCTGCACCTCACTCTCATCGTACTGGCGCAGCACGTTGAACGCGCGGATCAGACGCGCGGATTCGTTGGATTCCAACGGCAGGTTGAATCCGCCTAACCTGAAGCGGGTAAGCGTGTTTTCGTAAGGCAGGGCGCGCCTGACGCGCTCAGGGTCAATTTCCACGCCCAGCACAGGCAGCGCCGGGTTCAGGCGGCGCAGTCGTTCTGCCGATTCGAGCGTTGTGAAGGCTTCCTCGCCGTATCCCAGGTCCACGTACCAGGACACCTGGCCGGGCGGGTCGGGCTGGCGGATGAGCGCAGGATCGTACAGGCACAGGAAGTTATCCACGCGGCGCAGGCGGTTGCGCGCGGTTTTTCCGCGGGTGATCTGGCCCTGAGGACGCGGCTTTTGGGGCGTGCGGCGCATGGAAGAATTGTAGCAGAGGATCAAAAAAGCCCGGTGATTTCCGGGCTTTATGATTTGCTAGATGTCCAAATTGCGGACTGTCTTGGCATGCGTGGTGATGAAGCGCGTGCGCGGCGGCACAGCCTCTCCCATCAGCATGTCGAAGGTACGATCGGCTACAGCAGCATCGTCCACCGTCACCACCAGCAGGGTGCGATTTTCGGGGTTCATTGTCGTTTCCCACAGTTGTTCCGGGTTCATTTCGCCCAGACCTTTGTAACGCTGCAGGTTAAGTTTCTCAGCGCTGACGCCTAGTTCCTGCAAAATGCGGTCCTTTTCGGCATCGGTGTAGGCATATTTGACCTGGTTTTTGTAAGCGATGCGGTAGAGCGGCGGCTGGGCGATGTAGAGATGGCCCTGCTCGATCAGCGGCTGCATGTATCGGAAGAAGAATGTCAACAGCAGCGTGCGGATGTGCGCGCCGTCAACGTCTGCATCGGTCATGATGATCACGCGCCCGTAGCGCAGATTGTTGAGGTCAAAGTTATCGCCGATGCCGGTGCCCAGCGCCGAAATCAGCGCTTTGACCTCGTTGTTGGATAAGATTTTATCCAGGCGGGCGCGTTCGGTATTGAGAATCTTACCGCGAAGCGGCAAAATCGCCTGGAAGTGCCGGTCGCGGCCCTGTTTGGCCGAACCGCCTGCCGATTCACCTTCCACAATGTACATCTCTGTCTTGGAAGAGTCCTTCTCAGAGCAATCAGCCAGCTTGCCGGGCAGAGTCAGACTTTCCAGCGCCGACTTTCGGATAACCAGATCACGGGCTTTGCGGGCTGCATCGCGGGCGCGTGAAGAGGTGAGACATTTTTGCACAATGGCCTTGGCCGCCTGCGGGTTTTCTTCCAGGAAGGTGCTAAACGCCTCGCCCACTACCTGCTGAACGTAAGTCTGCACCTCGGGATTCATCAACTTGACCTTGGTCTGCGACTCAAATTGCGGATCGGGATGTTTAACCGACACGATGGCGGTCATACCCTCGCGGGTATCGTCGCCGGTGAAGTTCGGATCAGCATCCTTGAGCAGGTTGGCTTTGCGGGCGTAATCGTTGATGACGCGCGTGATGGCGGTGCGCAGGCCGGTGAGGTGTGTGCCGCCGTCGATGGTGTTGATCGTATTGGCAAAGGAGTAAACCGATTCAGCATAGGCGTCGGTGTATTGGATGGCGACTTCAATGCCAATATTATCGACGTCCTTTTCAGTGGCAAAGACCGGGTGGAGTACATCACGGTTGCGATTGAGGAAGCGCACAAAGGATGAAATACCGCCTTCAAAAAAGAAGGTCACTTCTCGATTGGCACGCTCATCCACCAGGCGGATTTCCACTTTGCGGGTGACGAAGGCCATTTCGCGGAAGCGCTGTGCCAGGGTTTCGAATTTAAAATCCAGATCGCCTTTAAAGATTTCGCGGTCAAAGCGGAAGGTCGTCCGCGTGCCGGTTTTGGATTGTTCGCACTTGCCAATTTGCTTGACAGCTTCCTGAGGAATACCGCGTTCATAACGCTGAAAATACTCGATCCCATCGCGGCAAACGCGCACCTCGCACCATTCTGAAAGCGCATTGACAGCTGAAACGCCCACGCCGTGCAAACCGCCTGAAACCTTGTAGCTGGAATGGCCAAACTTGCCGCCCGCGTGTAGGATGGTCATCACCACTTCCAACGCGGATTTCTGCTTTTCAGGGTGAATGTCTACTGGGATGCCGCGTCCGTTATCTTCAACGGTGACGCTGCTATCGGGGTGGATTGTGACCACGATGCGATCACAGGCTCCGGCCAGGGCTTCGTCAATCGAGTTGTCAACGACTTCATAAACTAGATGGTGGAGGGCTTTAATATCGGTACCGCCCACATACATGCCCGGGCGGCGGCGCACTGCCTCCAGGCCTTCCAGGACCTGGATGTCTTTTGCACCATATGAAGAAGGGTTATTGGTCACCAAGAAATCCTCCACGATTAATATGCATATGCCCCCTGCGGAGCCGGTTTTTTATCCAATCCGAGCCTGGGCAGCTTTCGCTAAATTCTCATCCAGCCAGGCATAGGCGTTGCGATAAAAGACAAAACTGGCTGCCAGCAGCGCCGTTGAAATGAAAGCATGCCCGGCGATGCCGACCAGCGTAAGCCAGGAGTCGGCTGGCGGCACCAACCATAACCGGTTGAGCCCTTGAGAGAGTAGAAAGGCGATCAGGATGAAAAGGCTGACATTGGGCATAAAGTAGCGCACCAGGCGAACGCTGTTCAACATGGATGTGACCGCATTTTGCTGTCGGGTGTAAATGCCGTGCGGCGAAAACACCAGCGGGATGAGAAACCACATGGCAAACAACGCGACAACCAGCAGCGCACCGGTAGCCAGGGCGGGATTAATGAACGTAAGCACAGAAATGATCAACATACCGGGTATTGCCAGGGTTAAGATCAGGGCAAGTGATAGCAGCGTCAACAGATAAGTTTGCCCGGCCTGCCAGCTGGAACAGCGTAAGGTGACCTCGGTGGTTGTTTTAATGCTGAAACGAGAAACTGATGAGAAATAATAGCAACCCAGCAAAATACCGAAAACTGTCATTAGCAGACCAATTAACAGCATACCACCTGTGGAGGTGACCTCAAGTTGGGTAAAGCCGCCGAAAGGTGTAGCTGGATCAACGCTGCCTGCCATCAGGCTGGGGATACCAACCGGCAGCGTGCGAAGCAGGCTAAAAAAATTGAATTGCTGCGCGAATTGCTCCCACAGCTTGATGCTGGCATCCATAGCCTGTGTGAGTTCTGCGCTTCCCAACTGCTCAAAAGTGGCGGTCATATCGGCGATCATCGGCGCCAGGATGCGTTCGAGACTGAGCCGCGGCCCCAACCAAAGGAATATGTCCAGAAGAATTGGCGGCAGAATAAGATACACGTGATTTGCCACAGCATTAAAGCCGGCAATCATGGCCGTCATCAGGCGAGGGGGCGGAGTGATTGATTGTCGCTGATTTTCCATAATGACTCTAATTACAAACTCTAATTTTACCACAAGTGCGCCTGCTTCTCGGGCCAGCATCAGCTCCCTATCGAAGCGCTTGAAAACGCGATACAATGAATTTGGTATGGATGAGCACCAACATTTGCCCGATATTAACCGCCTGAGCATCCTGGTGGCGGTCGTGTTGCTGGCCTATGCATTGATGCCCTTCGTGAACGTACCGGAGCGGGGGGTGTTTTTCCAGCTGCCGGGTGTGTTTATCGTAATCCGGTTGACCTTCCCTGCTTTGATTTCTGTGGTGGCGGCCTTGCTGGCGGCAACAGGCAGCACATGGCTTTTTGAGGATCATCCGCATTTTCGTGACCGGCGGGCGCGCATCTACTGGCTGCTGCCAGGGTTGACCGCCTGGGTGGTGGGTACCACGCTTGGAACCCTCGAAGTCAGCCTGCAGTGGTGGGCAGTGTTTGCAATGGGCGCGTTGCTGCTGGTGGCGGTAATGCTGGCTGAATACATCGTGCTGGACGATTATGACATCCGCCACGCGCCTGCCAGTGCCGCGTTGACGGCTGTGTCGTTTGGATTGTTTCTCATTCTTGCGGTTGCAACGCGTGCGGCAGGTCTGCGCCTGTATGAAATCCTTGCAACCCTGGTGCCAAGTGTGGCACTGTTAAGTTTGCGAACGCTTTTCCTGCGGCTTAACGGCCGCTGGCGCATCGCCTGGGCAACAGGCATCGCTTTGTTTATCGGGCAACTCATGATTGGATTGTTTTATCTTCCAGTACCTCCATTGCGCTTTGCTTTGCTGTTAACTGGTGCGGCTTATGCGGTTACAGCCATTGCTGGAGGCATTGAAGAGGGTCAATCCATGCGAAGTCTTTGGGTGGAACCGGCTATTTTGCTGGCTGCCTTGACCAGCATGGCGTTTCTGCTACCGGTATAACCATGCGAATTTCTCCCGAGCTGCGTGAGGTGATGGTTGAACATCTGGCAGCCTGTCTGCCCGAAGAGGGCTGCGGCCTGTTGGCGGGGCGGGACGGACACTGCAGTATGGTTTTCCCGGTGAAAAATGAATTGCACAGCCCAACGACATTCCGCATGGACCCGCAGGAACAAATTTGGGCATTCTTACAGATTGAAGAGCGCGGCTTGGAACTTACGGCAATTTTTCATTCACACCCTTGCGGGCCACAAGTTCCTTCATCGACAGATCTGGCGGAGTTCGCTTACCCCGGGGTCATCATGATGATTTCAGTGCCTATGAATGGTGAATGGATTTTCCGCGCATTTAAGATCATTGACCGGACATATTCGGAAATCGCACTAATTTGGGAATAAAAACCAATAACCTTTCATTCAATTTGGGGTTATGCTTAAGCTGGAGGACGATCAATTATGATAATTTGGAATGTTGGCCTGGCGCTGCTGCTTTCATACCTGGTGGGTTCGATCCCATTTGGCTGGCTGGTGGTGAAAGTTGCCAGCGGGAAGGACATTCGGACTGTGGAAAGCGGGCGTACTGGTGGAACCAATGCCATGCGTGCAGCAGGTTTTTTGGCTGGTTTATTCACAGCAGGTTTGGACGTTCTGAAAGGTATATCCACAGCCTGGATCACCGGTTGGCTGGTGCCTGGAAACGATATTGTCAAAGTCGCTGCGGCGCTTTTAGCCATTTTGGGTCACAATTATTCAATCTTCCTGATTGATAAAACCACCCACGGTCAGGTCCGGCTGGGCGGCGGTGCTGGGGGTGCACCGTGCCTGGGCGGTGCGGTGGCTGTGGGCGGTCCGACCATGTTCCTCATCCTCCCGTTGGCAGCGCTTGTGTTTGTGCTGATCGGCTATGCATCGGTTACCACAATCAGTGTCGCGGTTCTGGCGATGGTGATTTCCATTATCCAGTCTGCATTCTTCGGTTCGCCCTGGATTTACGTGGCCTATGGTTTCATTTCGATCGGGATTGTTTTATGGGCGCTGCGCCCGAACCTCAAGCGTCTACGCGATGGCACTGAGCGCGCGGTGGGACTGCGGGCATTTTTGCGCAAGCGTAAAGAGAAAGAAAAATCAACATTGTCCAATGGATAAAGAATTCGGCGGCACTCCTCAGGGAGCGCCGCCATTCATTTTATGATTCAAACTGCCAGAATACTGGTTATTCTTCGTATGGTTCTTCTTCTGCGGTGGTTTCTTCTTTCGTTTGCTCCAGGTTTTCTTCAGCCTGAATGCATTTATAGAGGAAACGCACATTTCGGCGGTGAAGCTCTTCAGCCAGACCGCCTAGATGCACACGGCTTTTCCCACAGGATTCCACATCAATAGCCAGCAGGGCATCCAGCGGATTGCGCCGCCGGGCAGCCGCCCGCACAGCTTTGCGCAGATTCGTGAGGTAATTCAGGTTCTCCCTGACAGCTTCATCGATTTCACCGCGCAGGATGATGTCACCATGCCCCTGGATGATGTTTTCCAGGCCCATTTTGCCGATTTTGCGGATGGTGTTTGTCATGGTATCAAAATCGCCATCCACAATGTAGGGTAGCGGCATGAATGCGTCGCCTGTAAAAAGTACGCGGTCTTCCTCGACGAGGATGGAAATTCCGTCTGCGCTATGCCCGGGGGTATGGAAGAGCACCAGGTTCTTCTTGCCGACGCGCAGTGAAAGGGAGCCGTCGCGGAACGTAATTTGAGGCGCGACAATTTTAATTTGCTTGAAAACGGGATTGATTTTTCGCGCTGATTCGAGTGATGCCTGCCCTTTCGTGAGAATTAAATCGCGGCAGTACTCACTGGCAATAACAGTAGCCCCCGGAAAGAAACAGCTTCCACCGGAGTGGTCAGCATGATAATGCGTATTGATCACATAACGGACGGGAACGCCAAGTTGATCTTCGATAAACGAGCGCATTGCCAGGGTTTCTTCTGGCAGTGCCAATGTATCGATAACAACAGCCCATTGCGGCCCGGTGATTGCCCCTGCGGTTACCTGTGCATATATTTCTGATTGAAACCAATAGACATTTTCCGAGATTCGTTCGCGTTGCATACGCGCCTTCCAAATTTTCTTTTTTGCAGATTCTGGGGTTTTCCCGAGTGCGTAGAATAGCATAAAAAAGACGAAAAGTCAAAAAAAAGCTCTTATCAGTTCCGTCGAGGATGCCAGATCAAAAAAACGGCAGGTTGACCTGCCGTTTTTTTTCAGGTTGGTTTTGACCCGTTATTCACTATCGGGAAAATTCTCGTTTTCTTCGCGAGTTCCGGTTTCAGCAGGGGATTCTTCCGGTTTTGTCGGCTGCAGGAATGGGAGCGAAAGGATATTGTGTTTCCAAAGGTACCATGCCAGTCCAGCGAGAAGTGAAACTCCTGACAGAATAATCAATCCGGGCAACCAGGGGCCGCGTTTTTGTGGGGGCTCCACGGGTACGACCAGGGTAGGCGTGACTGTCGGCGTGCGGGTGAGAAAAGTGCGCGGCGTGGGTGTGAATGTTTCACTGATCTCTTGCGTGCTTTCAGTTAACGCAGTAGCAGTTAGATTGTCACCAGGTGCCGGATAGGCGCCGCTGGTTGGAATTTCACCGGGACCCGGGTAGCCGCTCATTGTTGGATTGGCCGCTGGGGGTGGGTAACCGGAGACCGGAGTGCTTTGGCCCAGCGCCTGAGCTGTGCGAGCGATGGCTGTGCGGGTCAGAGAATTGGGCGTGCGCGATGGTGTGGCTGTCCGGAAGGTGGAAGGTCGCGGCGTGCGTGTCCAGGTGGGAGCGGCATAGTAGGGGGTGCGCGTCCGGGTTGCTGTGCGGGTAATGGTGGGAGTGAGTGAGGTTGTTGGAGTGAGGGAGATGGTTGGGGTGAGTGATGTCGTTGGTGTGGGTGTCACAGTGAGGGTGGGTGTGGCAGTGACTGTAGCCGTGGGGGTGGGGGTGGGCACACCCGCGGTGGCCAGCAACTCTCCCGAGTAGATGGATTGTTGGTTGACTGTGACAATCTCCAGGCGATAGCGGTAGGTTGTGCCATTTGTCAGGCCTGAATCCAGGTATTGATAAGCGGCTCCAGCCTGCGGGGTGCCCTGGCTGGCAATTGGCCCTGAAATGCGCTGGAAGCCGCTGCCGCCAACCACGTCGCGCTGAACGTAAAACGTCTGAACGTTGTATTCGCTGGAAGTCGACCAATTGAGCAGGATTTGCGAGTCGTTGGACAGGCTGTAGAAACTCGTCAGCATGACGGCTGCGTTTTGCACCGGAACTCCGACCACGAAGGGCAAAAAGCGCAGATCGTCGGCAAAATTTGGCCGGCCTGTAGAATCGATGCTGACGCGAAGCTCGTCGGTTTCAGGCAGGCAGACCGTATCCTGGCCGGGGAATTGCCCCAACGTTTTGCCGGTGGGCGACCAACCTGCTGTGATATTGGCAGCCGGGTCATACCAGTAGAGCGGCAATAATGCAGGGTCGGGCTGGCCGCAATAAGCAGTGGATTCGATTGTGGCGGTGCATCCCGAGTTCAGGTTGTACTTAAAGTAGAGCGACAGCGGCGAATCGGGGGTTATGCCGTCTGGCAGAAACACATCCCAATAGTTGGAACATGGCGTGAGCTCGGAGGATGCGCCGGTAAATGGCACATTATCCGGGCTGCCGTAGCCGTGATTGAGAACATATAACGAGAAATCCGTCCCGTCGGCCGCGTGTTGGAAGGAGATTTGACCATCAAATGCGCTGCCCAGGCTGGAGCCCACAATAAACTCGCCGGCTTGCACACCAGGAGCGGCAGGCCGCAACTGCACCGCGGCCCCCAGACGTTTGCTGGCTGAAAAAGTGCAATTGGAAGCCGCCACGCTGCCGCTGCCCCAGAAGTTGTGGTCAACACGGCCTTGTTGGTTGCATTCCACCTGCGCTCCGCTGCGGTTGCCATACAGGTTATTGGCCAGCATTTCAAGGCGGCCTGTGGCAGCCCCAGCAGCGATCAGAACAGCATATCCGCTGTTTCCGCGAATGTGGTTGAAACGCATCAAGACATTGCCGCTGTTGGGAGCAATCGTGACGGCATTTGCACCGTTGGTCAGGTCATTCGATTCGATGGTGACATTGGCGGCGCTGTTCACGGAAACCAGATCGCGGTTTACAGATGTGCAGCTACCGTCGTTGATGTTCAGGCTGCGCAACGTTGCGCCAGATGTCAGGTTCAGCATGGGCTGGTTGCACACCTGCCCGGAATAAGTCAGGCTGGCATCAGTCAAACCGGCAATTGTCACCGGTTGGTTCACCAGAACGCTCTGGCTCTTGATGTTGTAATTACCCAGGATGACGATGTTACCCTGCGGATTTCCGGCGCGCGCGTCAATGGCATCTTTTAACCCCGTGCCCAAACCTCCGGCAAGGTCATCGCCGCTGTTGACGTAGCAAGGTGTATTGATCGAGCAGGCAGCCGCATCGTTGGCGACAAAGACCGTAGCCGCGGTTGGCACAACTGGCACCGCCAGGAAGGATTGCTCGGTTCGCGACCAGGTGCTGCCCGCCAGTTCCATGACTCGCACCAATACCGAGCCAGAAGAGATAGCGGTGTCGCCGATCCGGAAAGCAAATCCAAGCGAATCACCAAACGCCGCAGTGTTCAGGCTGGCATAAGCACCGCCGAGCAGCGTATAATTTGCCGGTGCTGTTTCATTGCAATAGGTGATGGAGGGAGTGTAGGTTGCGCCGGTCACACCGCCGCGCGAATCGGTGCGCAGTTGAGATGCTGACCATGTGATGGGCGTGTAAATGCAAACCTGAACATTGGGATTGTTGCCAGGTTCAAACGTGCTCAAATCGAAGCTGGCTTGCACGTTAAGGCGCTGTCCGGCCGCGCACCCTGAACTTGGGCAGGCTGCCGGGCTGACTAACACCAGCGCGCTGCCAGGATTGGCCTGCGAGAAACTGGGCTTGGCAAACAGGATTATGGCGATAAGGACCAGCACAAAAGCCAGCCCGAGGGCGAGCCGTTTCATTCTGACAGACCTCCCGACCGGATTTCGGTATGTAGATCTTGATACTGAGATTATACCCCAATGAAAAAGGCGGGCGGCCGGCAGGCCGCCCTGAAAAGGCTAAAGGATTTTGGAGAGGAATGATTTTGTCCGTTCCTGCTTCGGATTGGTGAAGAGAATTTCAGGCGGGGCCTCTTCCACAATTTGGCCGCCGTCCATCAGGATGGCGCGGTCGGCTGCCGCACGGGCAAATCCCATTTCATGGGAAACCACCACCATGGTCATGCCTTCATGGGCCAGGTCTGTCATCACATCCAGCACTTCCTGGATCATCTCCGGGTCCAGGGCACTGGTGGGTTCGTCGAAGAGCATTATTTTTGGGTCCATGGCCAACGCGCGCGCAATGGCCACGCGCTGCTGCTGACCGCCCGAAAGCTGAAGCGGATAGAAGTTGGCTTTATCGGGAATGCCCACTTTTTCCAGTAAAGATCGGGCTTTGTTTTCGCTTTCAATCTGGCTGCGCTTGCGAACCACTTTTTGGGCCAGCAGAATATTGTCCAGCACGCTCAGGTGGGGGAACAAATTGAAGGATTGAAACACCATGCCGACTTCGGTGCGAACCGCATTAATATTTTGCGCGCTGTCGAGCGGAATGCCATCGACGACAATTCGTCCTTCGTCGAATTCCTCCAAGCGGTTGATGCAACGCAATAAGGTCGACTTACCAGAGCCGGATGGGCCAATGACCACCACCACCTGGCCTTTGAGAATGTCCAGGTTGACGCCTTGGAGCGCATGGACCGACCCAAACCACTTGTGAACATTTTCGATGTGAATGATCGGTTCCATAGGCTACCTTTCAAATTTGGAACGTTTTTCAACCCAACTCACCAGACGGGTGGCCAGCAGGGTCATAACCAGATAAACCAGCGCGACCATTACCCAGGTTTCAATGATGATGAAGGTTGAGGCCTGGAACTCGCGCCCACGCCGGGTCATATCTGGCACGGCAACTGCGCTGACGAGCGCGGTATCCTTCAAAAGGGTGATGAATTCGTTACCCACCGGCGGCAGAATGACGCGCACGGCTTGCGGCAGGATGACATAGCGCATGGCTTGAAAATAGGTCATTCCCAGGCTGCGTGCTGCTTCCATTTGACCGCGAGAAATGCTCTGAATGCCTGCGCGGTATACCTCACTCATATAAGCAGCATAACCAAAGGTCAGGCCGAAGATGGCCATGGTCGTGCCGTCTGGGCGAAAGTTGGCCAGCGTCGCATTGTTGAGTGAAACGCCGATTTCCTGGACGATGGCAGGCGAGGCAAAATACCAGAAGATGATTTGCACCATCATCGGAATGCCGCGGATCACTTCAACGTAAACCGTCGCGATCCCGCGAACAATTGTGCTTTTGGAGAGCCGTGCCAATCCCACCAACAGGCCTAAGACCATGACCAACAGGAAGGAGATGATCGTGATTTTTACCGTGACCCAGATGCCGTCTTTGAGGAAGACCAGGATGCGGTTGTAAGGGTCTGGTGATGCAAAATTGAGAATTAGAATTAATCCAACGACTACTGCCACCAATCCCCACCAGGGATCGATGCGTGATTTCTTTTCAGTTTTTCCAGAGCCGATCAGGGGTTTGGGGGTGGGCGCAGGGTAAGGAGATGAGCTCATGAGACTCCCAAAAGGATCAGCCTGTGAGGCTGCTATCCAGCCTCACAGGCAGAAAAGTGGATGGGTTATTCGCCGGCCAGGTATTTGGTTTCCAGCTCTTTGATCTTGCCTTCGTCGGCAAGTGCCTTGAGGGCTGCATTGATCTTATCGAGCAAGTCGGTTTTGTTCTTGCACACGGCAATGCCGTAGGATTCATCCGTGAAGACGTCCCCGACCATTTGCAATTTATCCGGATTCTTGGCCAGGAAGCCGACTGCGGTCAGGTAGTCTACGATGACAGCATCCACCTGGGCGTTTTGCAGGTCGAGGAAGGCCAGATCGTAGGAATCGTACGGCTTGAAGGTCACATCGGCGATCTTTTCGGCTTCAATGGCACCGGTGGTACCCAGTTGGGCTGCCACGGTCTTGCCGGTCAGGTCAGCGTAACCTTTAATCGCAGTCTCGCCTTTGCGCACAACCACAATTTGCCCTGCGTTGATGTAGGGGGTGGAGAAGAGCATTTGCTCCTTGCGCTCGTCGGTGATGGTGATCGCTGCAATGGCAATGTCGAACTGGCACTGGCTGATGCCGGCTGTGACCGAATCGAACGGCGTGTTCTCAATTGAAATTTCGAGGCCAGCCTTCTCGGCAACCAGCTTGATCAATTCGATGTCAAAGCCGGTCATTTCCTTGGTTTGTTCGTCCACGTACTCAAACGGTGGGAAGGTGGCATCGGTGGCAACGGTCACTTTTGTCTTCGGAGCGCTGCAGGCAGAGAGCAGCATGGCCAGGATTGCCAGAATCGAAATGGTTAACAAGACAGTTCGTTTCACTCTTTCCTCCAAGTTGAATCAAAGTATGAAATTGATGTGGATTGGGAACCGGCCAGGGCGGCGCAGCAGCGTAATTGTGCTGCTTGAAAGACCGATGCAATCATTATAGCATGCCCCGGCAATTGGTCGAGGGCTTTCAAGGCTGTAATTTTATACATTCCAGTTTTATGTATAATGGAAAGATGCATTCCAGAATGAATTCTCAAGTCCTCACGTTGCATTCCATTCGTAAGAAATTGATCCCAGGTTTGCTCTTGGGGGTGCTGGTGATGGTGGGTTTGGCATTGTTGGGCGACCTGCGACAGGTGGAAAAAAGCATCCTGCAGTTTGACTGGCGCATGTTCCCGCTGGCATTGCTACTCACGTTGTGCAACTACACCCTGCGCTTCTTCAAATGGCATTTTTACATAAACCAAATTGAAGCCCGTAGCCTGACGTTAGCGGAAAGTCTGCGGTTGTTTGTGGCGGGCTTTCCGCTGGCTGTGACCCCTGGCAAAGTCGGTGAGGTGCTGAAGGCTGTGTGGGTAAATCGCAAAACAGGCGTGCCGGTTGCGCGTGGAATTTCAGTGGTGGTAGCCGAAAGGATCAGCGATGGCATGGCTGTGTTAATGCTTTCGGTTGCCGGGGTTATCGCATATCCACGCTATTGGCCTGCTTTTGTCGCAGTATTGGTTCTGTTGCTTTCGATCATTATCGTTTCGCAAATCCGGCCGTTAGCCCTGTCTGTGTTGGGCGTGATGGAACACCTCCCGGTGGTCCGGCGGTTTGCCAGCGGACTGCGCGAGTTTTACGAAGGCAGCTACATGCTTTTTAAACCCTGGCCCACACTTTTGGCCGTTAGCCTGGGGACGGTTTCCTGGCTGGGAGAGGGGATCGGCTTTTATCTAATCCTGTTAGGCCTGGGTTTGCCAGCCAGCCTGCAACTGGCTTCCACTGCGGTATTCATCCTGGCATTTGCCACGGTTATCGGGGCGGTTTCAACTCTGCCGGGCGGGCTGGGCGCTGCCGAAGCATCCATCGCCGGCATGCTGACGCTGCTTGTGGGCATCGAACCTGCCCTGGCCACCACCGCCACCTTGCTCATCCGCCTGGCGACCTTCTGGTTTGGCATTGCCCTGGGCATTGCCGCCTGGCTGTTTTCGCCCGATTTGTTAGGATTGCGGGATACACATGGAACTCTTGTGGAAGGTTGAGTTCCACTGCCATACCACGGCGTCAAAAGACAGCCTGGTCAAACCTGCTGATCTGGTCGCTGAAGCGGCCCGGCGAGGGATTGACCGGGTGATTATCACCGACCATAACCGTCTGGAAGGTGCACTACGCGCCAGGGAACTGGACCCGGAGCGGGTGATCGTCGGCGAGGAAATCAAAACTACCCGCGGCGAGTTGCTGGCCGCCTTTGTGAGCGAGCATGTGCCTGCCAACCTGACGCCGCTGGAAACGATCGCGCGGTTGCGCGACCAGGGCGCATTCATCAGCGTTTCGCACCCATTTGATCTGCAGCGCTGCGGCTGGCAGCTGCCTGATCTGCTGGAGATCATTCCGCACGTGGACGCGATCGAGGTGTTCAACGCTCGCTGTCTGGATGCGCGCATGAACACCCGGGCGGCTGAATTTGCCCGCCAACACCACCTGGCCGGAACCGTCGGTTCGGACGCGCACACCCTGGGCGAGTTGGGACAGGCGGCACTTTTGCTGCCGCCGTTTTCCAGCGCGGAGGAACTGCAAAGGGTGATTTGGAATGGCCAACAGCAGGTCCGGCTTTCGCCAGCCCGGGTGCATTTTCATTCATCCATGGCGCGCCTGCGTAAACGGCTCAATCCGCGCCTGAATGAGTTGTAAATTGCTTCACAGCACAGGCAGTTGGGAGTAAAATAGCATTTATCGGGGCGATGGCGGAATCGGCAGACGCAACGGACTTAAAATCCGTCGATGGTGACATCGTGAGGGTTCGACCCCCTCTCGCCCCACAGGAAGAAAACCCCTATATACAGGGGTTTTTCCGTTTATTATCCCCTATATATACTGTATCAACTTCTCTTGGTTCAATTGTTAAAGAAAGTCTCAATAATAGTCCGTTGAGTCCTTTCTGGACTTATTTTAACATAATAATGCAGAACAGACACAGGGGGTGGGGTTGTGTCTGTCATGTGATTTATTAACATTCAATTTTCCATGTGGAAACTGACAACCTGTGACAATTTACCGACCCATTGACTCGAATTGTCATTCTCTGGTTTTCTTAAGATTAAAATTAGATTAGAGTTTTATAAGAAAACAAAATTGTCTTTACATTTTTACTCTGAAAACGATTGTAGGTATTAAGAAACAAGAAATATTTTTTTGTTTCATTTCTTACCAAAATAATTTTAGAAGGGAAGGATTATGAAAAACCCAGTTGGACGACCCAAGAACCCACACGCATTAACGAAAAGACCTAATGGAAGACCTTATATGCTTTGGTTTTCCAAGATACAGATGGATTTCTTGGATGAAGAAGCTAAGAGGTTAGGAATTTCAAAAAGCGCGATTATTCGTAGTTGTGTAGAAGAATACATTATGGCAAAGGAATAACAGTATGAGTCTCTTAGAGGAATTAATCCGAAAACAAAAACGCGCAGAACAAGAAATTGAACAGGAAAAGAACCGTCTCTCACAAGAAAACCAGAGGATAGAACAAGCAAGATTAGCTAAAGAAGCACAGGAAAGACTGAAACAGGAAGATGAAGAATTTGCAAAAGGTCTTGAGATAACTTACCAGGAATTAGCAGATTATTTAGGTAAGGAGACAAATCCCAAAATCATTTGGTTGTTCTGTGTCCTTTTATCCAACAAAGCACAGAGATATTTTTCTCCTCAAGGTATCCCAATGGGGGGTAGTCAAATCTTTAATATTGATGATTTGGTAAATAAACTTGAGAGTCTCAAGCGAATAGGCAAGTAATTCTTTCTTCAAGATTATCAACCAGGCTATGGATGATTTGGAGGATTACAGGTAAGAGAGTTTTCATTAAGGGGAGTAAATAGAATGTACGAAAACACAAATAACACAATACACCGAATAATACTGATTTAGA
>Ga0208695_1000276_pt1 | contig 62338 bp, 53 predicted proteins | sample AD_UKC111_MetaG_FD_184449 | JGI IMG/M metagenome (GOLD analysis project Ga0208695, IMG submission 184449) | Active sludge microbial communities of municipal wastewater-treating anaerobic digesters from Hong Kong - AD_UKC111_MetaG (SPAdes)... | ecosystem: Engineered > Bioreactor > Anaerobic >... | reverse complement strand
ACTCGCTTACGCTCGCCCTTGACATCCTCCAACAGAATGCATAAATGTTATAATTATACAAAAATAAAGAAAGGAGAACCTAACTTAGAAAAGCTAAAAAATTGTCTTGACAAGTGGGGGCATTATAGGATATATATAAAGAAAAACTTAGGGGTGAGAAATATGGGTTTAAAATTTAATAACAAAAGACAGGGGAGCGCCTTAATATTTGTTTTAATTGCATTTTTGGTTATCAGTATATTGGGCTCATCCATCATATTTATATTTAATTCAAACCTCAAACAGGCAAAACTCCAGCAGGATAACTTGGAAGCTTATTATTTGGCTTATTCGGGGGCGGAAATGGCTTATGCGTCACTTATGACCATATCGGCAGGCAAGTATAAATATACTGAAATAACGGACGGTAGAACATTAGAAGAAAATGACATAGAATACGGCAACGGCAAGATTAGTATTGTTGCCAAGAAATCTGACGATGAAGATTTTGAAGGCTGGATTGAAATAAAATCGACGGCTGTCTTGAACAGGAACAATTTGTCTTATACGAGGACACTATGTTTTAATCCCGAAGATCCATTCGATATATTATGGATTAATTAGAAGGATGTGAAGAAAATGAAAGTTAAAAAGGGGTTTACATTAGTTGAGTTATTAATTGCGTTAGCATTGGTATCACTGATAATTGTCACAGGCACAAATCCCTTGCTTATAGGGATAAAAGCCCATGCCATAACCATTGATGAATTTAATGTCCAGTCCAACACCAGGTACGTATCGGCGAAAATTAATACCATTATTCGAGATGCATCCGGTGTGTTTATTTTGCACCGGGTAGATGACGAAAACCTTACCGAAGAGTGGAACTATATAATGTTGAATGAAGATTCCACAAAATTATTGGAATATGTATGGGATGATGTAAGCAAAACCCATATCCCGAGAGAGTTGGTAGTGGGTATAAATGATGTAACTTTTGATCTGGAGTTTAAAAAGAATAATCCTCCCGATGTGGACAAGCTCTTGGAATTCTATTTGAATGTAAAGACCGGGGGAAAGGAAAGAGAGATTACTTCCGAACTGGAATCAAAAAATGCCCTCCAGGTCATAGACCGGTCCTATATGAATAAAGGAAATACATTGGCCTACAGGTATGATGCGAGATTGGATGAAGCTTCAAATGCACAGGCTGTCATAGCCATGGTCCTGGATACATCCGGGAGTATGGCTTATAACATGAACGGGAATTCCACAACCAACAATTCAAACAAGAGAATAACCAAGATGAAGGCTGAAGCTGTGAGACTTGTGGAATCTCTTGCGAAAAACAACAATATTTACATAAGCATCGTGCCCTTCAGCAGCACAGCCAACAACCCTAAGGAAATGCTGAAAGCAAACAGCAACTTATCAACCATAAGGAATCAAATTAACGGCCTGTCTGCTGACGGGGGAACAAACACCGGAGACGGAATCAGGAGAGGATTCTATAAAATAAAATACTTTAATGAAGAAGATGAAAATAAAAACAAAACCAATAAGAACTTTATGATTGTATTGGTGGACGGAGTTACGACCTTTGCAAGCGTAAATATGGTCAATGAGCAAGTTTCGACTCCTACATACCAAGGCTCCGAATATATTCTGGACGGTCATGTATATAAGTATGATACCTATAGTTCAAGGACAGTTCAAATTGATTACGGGGATACTTACAATGACGGAACTTATGAGTACTCAAAATACAGGCATAGAAGCAGGGATTTAGGTGAGACCATGATCAGTGGCGCTTTAAGAACGGAACCCTTTATCCAAAACAACACAGAGTATTTCTACAGCAGGACTTCCGGAAGCCGCTACTATTACAGGTCTTATGAACATGAATACAGAAGGTATATATACGAATATGACGGTGTAAAGCCGGGAGATTACGTTACAGGTGACAACAATATAGATAATAACAAGGCAAATGACAATACTTATTATTCCAACGGAAGATATGCAGGTAACGGGAGTAACTTGGACCCCTGGGGAACAGAGTATGTAAATGTTATTGGGGAGATGGTAAGAGAGTACAAGGAAGGTACCAATGAAGCAATAAAAGTTTATGTAATTGGATTTTCCGCAGTTCCCAAAGACCATAACAGCTTGGGCGATATAGCCATGGCGACAAGGGGGGACAAGGTCTTCTACGAAGCGGGAGATTCGGATGCCTTGGAAGAAATATTCAGGGCAATTCAAATGGAAATTACTGATGCCTTATGGCATATCGGAGGTCCTAATTAGGGGTAATCATGAAAAACAAAGGATTAACACTGATAGAAGTTATATTGTCATTAGCCCTCATAGGGTTGATAACCGTTACTTTCTTACCTATGATTACTTTTGGTGTCCAAAATATTTTTAAAACAGAGGATTTTACAAAAATCCTGTATAAATACCAAAAAAATGTGGAAGGAAGTATATCTGAACTGAGAGATGATGAACGTGACGGCTCCACTAAATTTACCGTGTTCGGAAAAGAAGTTAAAGGCCACAACATACATGTAAATGATGACCCAAGCGGTGAAGTTTACATGTTCTGGCCGAAAAGAACCGATGTTGAGCCCGTGCCCGAGATTGAATCACCTCCGGTTATAGATATAAGGAGAAACGGTACTAAGATTACTCTTACGCCGCCGGTAATCGATTTGCTGGATGATGCCATGAGTTTGTTTGTCAGGGAAATTGATATTACTCCGGCAACCAGTGACTTTTATCTGATGAGCGTTTACAGGTGGTACATGTCAACCGAAATGGACATCAGCCAAACCCCCAGCGCTGACCCGGATGATTATTTTGTTGTGAAAGAGTGGAATGAGGCAAAAAAACAATTGTCCTTCGAAGAATCGCAAAATTTAAAATTTATACCGAACATCAAAGATGCATATAACATAATGGAGTTTTCGGATGTCCAGGACGGCTTGAGCTTGAGTGACGAGGATTTTATCAATACCTTCGGCAACAGGTACATCCGTTACGGGGTTACCCCCTTTTCACTGAGAGGTGTTATAGGCAAAGAAGAAATCTCTAATGCGGTTTACGTGAGCGGGCCGAGAATAGAGCTTTTGCACGCTGTTTTTGAAGGCGGGGATAGGATTGTCCTGACCTTTAAGGAAGACATAACTGAGACTATTGATACCGGAAATATAAAGTTAAATGAATCTATCGGAGCCCCTTCTGCTGTATACAGGGATGATGCGGATTACAAGAGGCTGATAATGGAATTCGACAGTTTAGATACATCGGATGAAATTCCCGGCAACAAGCTAATGAGGGGAGCGGTCCTGTCAAGGCAGCACGGCAGGGTTTCAATCTGGTATAACGGTGTTGTTGAAGGTGAATTTACCATTTATCATGCACCCCCGGTACCTGTTACAGGGTTAACCATAGATGACGGAGATAATCTGAATATTGAAGTGGGTCAATCCCTAAATTTGACGGCAACCATAAGCCCCAATAATGCAACGGATAAAACCATAATCTGGTCATCCTCGGATCCGGATATTGTAAGTGTTGATGATGACGGGTTGATAACAGGTGTTGACGTCGGCGGTCCGGTTGTGATTAAGGCTACATCTGCTAACAACAGCGGCGCTTATGATGAAATTGACATAAATGTCATACCGACCGAGGAAATGGCTTTTGCGGAATTGGATGCGCTTTTGGATAGTATTAATGAACTGACGGTCAGAGGGCCGACAAACACCAGTCCCGTAATAGAAGCACCGGCTGACAGCGACGGGGTAACCTATAGATTGACTTCAGCCAGCCCTACCTCCGGTACCCCGAGAATAGTGATTAATGCTACGGGCAAGGAAGCTACCGTGACCAGACATAGCAGCTCAAACAGAGAGGGACAAATAAGACTAAGGGCCTCGAAATACGGTTATTCCCGAGAATCAGATGCCTTTACCGTAACAATACCAAGAAATCGTACTTCCGGTAGAGGAGCGGTAACGGTATATAAATAAAATCAAGGAGGAACCGATGACACTGCTAATCGTAATATACGGACTTATTATAGGTTCTTTCCTGAATGTTTTGATTTATCGCATACCAAGGGGTGAAAGCATTGCATGGCCGGGCTCCCATTGCCCGGCATGCGGCCACCCCCTCAGTTGGTATGATAATATACCCTTGTTTTCATATATGGTGCTGAGGGGTAAATGCAGGTACTGCGGGACCGGTATTTCAGCCGTCTACCCTCTAGTGGAAGCATCCAATGCCCTGCTTTATTTGATTATGTACGGCAGGTTCGGCTTTGGGGCTGATTTCATATTTTACTCCTTGATTTCATCAGTCCTCTTGGCTGCAGCTATTATAGACTTAAAGGAGATGATTATTCCTGACAGCTTAGTACTGAGTATATTGGTTTTAGCTCTTATGCATAAGGCGGCAAATTATTTTTTGTACGGCATATCTCCCCAATTAATCGGCAGCATATCGGGGATGTTGATTGCCGGAGGCCTTTTTGCAGCCATTGCCCTCATATCCCGGGGCGGCATGGGGGGAGGAGACATAACCCTCATAGGTGCCTTAGGATTTGTTTTGGGACTTAAATATGTATTATTGAATATATTTTTATCATTTATTTCGGGTGCAATCATTTCTGTATTTTTATTGGCCGCAAAAATTAAAAAGCGGAAAGACCCTGTCCCCTTCGGGCCATTTATAGTCTTGGGATTTTATATGACGGTTTTGTGGGGAAAGGATATTATAAATTTATATATTAATCTAATATTATAAGGGGTGATGACTTTGGGTTTATTCAATAAGAAAACGACCATTTCCATGGAGTTTTGTTCTGACAGGGTAAAGGTGGTTGTAGGAAGGTATCAAAAGAAGAATATCACTATCGACAAGTGCTTTTCAATACCGATTCCCGAAGATTTATATGAGGACGGGATAATTAAGGATACCAATAAGTATTTATATGAGTTGGAAAGAGGATTGTCGGAGAATAAGGTTACTCGCGGCGATGTCTACGGGGTAATAAATTCATCCAATATTATCATAAGAGAGATAAGTATTCCAAAGGTTGGAGCAAACCAGATAGGGGCAATTTTAAATTACCAGCTGGATGAATACCTGCCCGTTGATCCCCAGGCCTATGTTGTCCAGTATTTGCCTTTGGACACTGTTGAAGAGAATGGTGTTGAAAAGCAAAATTTAATGCTGATAGGAGTGCCTAAGAGTATTATCGAGCCCCATTTTAATTTATTGCAGAATTTAGGGTTGAAACCTTTGGTGCTGGATTATGCCGGCAATGCCATAACTAAGTTAATCAGGTTCAATGACAGCATAAACGGGGTGTACGACAAGAATATTACCATCGCTTGCGTGGATTTGGAGCATGAGAGCACTACCCTTAACATAATTGAAAAAGGGATGATGAGCATATCAAGGGTTGTAAAGGAAGAAATCAGGCCCATTATCTATGAAGATGCGGCTTTGACTTCTGATGAAGCCTTCTGGCCGGTTGAGGGCAATGAGCCGTTTGAACAGGATAATTCGGCGGTTTCGGGACTTAAGAGAAATTTAGGAGTTATACTTGACGGAATTGATATAGTATTCAGATACTACAGCTCCAGAGAAACGGAAAATGATATTGATTTGATCCTGCTTCACGGCTACTATTCCAATATAGACGGCATAGAAAACCTCATAGGCAATTTTTTTGAAATCCCCTGTGTTAAGCTGAATGTTTTAGATAAAGTTAAATTTTATGGAGACCTGGCAGATTATGCCAATGCCATAGGCGGTCTAATAAGAGTGAGCGGGGTGAAGTGATGGTAGATCTTAATTTTTTCGAACCCTATGTGGAAAGACGGGAATTAAAGTTTGACAGAAATGCTTTATTGTATATTGTTTTGGGTCTTTGCATAATCGGAATTGCGGCACTGGGAGCCTTTAACCAGCTTCAGATAAATTCGCTGCGAAGTCAGGCCGCCGGCAGGCGCCAAATTGCGGAAGAACCGAAAACGCTGGAAAAGTACAAGCAAATAAAAGAGCTGGAAAACCAGATGGCTGTCTTTAAGGAAGAAATGGACAAGATTGTCAAAATGGACAAAAATATTGCCAAATCCAATATTATCAGCGAGGCTTTGATATTTGAAATTAAATCAAAGATGCCGGAGAATTTGTTTTTAACTAATTTTAATGCTGAAGGCAGGGACATGGAAATTACGGGGGTCGCTAAGGATACTAATTCTATTGCGGAGTTCAGCAAAAGCTTAAGAGATATAAATGATGTTGAATCCGTATTTATATCAAGCATCGAAAATCTGGAAGGCAATTATAACTTTGTTTTAAATACTACTTTTAAGGATGTGAATATAGATGAAGAAGCTGAAGAGTAGTAATATTAAATTAAGACCCCTGACTAAAAGCGAAAAAACACTGCTTACCTTGCTGGTTATTGCATTGATTGTTTATTTGGCAAACCGCTTCCTCCTTGTTCCCCAGACGGAAAAGATAAGGAGTTTGGAAACCGAAATTGCAGAACTTGATAACCAAATAACCGATATGCAAAATATGATTAAGAAGGAAGACACCATTAAGAAGGAATGGGAAATGCTCCACAGGGAGAGGGATGAAATACTCAAGAACTATTTCCCCGTTTTGGACCAGGCACAGATATTATATTTGCTGAATGATTTAATTTCGGACGAGATGGTGACCATAAGCGAATTAAGCTTCAGCACTCCCGAAGAAGAAACCATAGGAGAAATGCCCGTTAAGAATATGAGTATTTCGGTACCCTACAGGGGCACCTATGATGGAACCATCGAGGTTGTCAAGGCTTTAAGCTCAAGCCCAAGAAGAATCGTTGTTGATAATCTATTGATGGAAAGGGGAAGCGATTCGGAAATCACCGGAAATATGTCCCTGAAGATATACAGCCTTGAAGGAATTGCCGATACCGACCCCGAAGTGATAGAGGTTGCGACCGTGGAAGGGCCGAGTGAAGGCTCACTGTTTGCTTCCTACGAGGGATATGTAGAAGGCAGCGGCGGCAGCGGAGGCGGAGGATCCGGCGGAGGCGGAGGTACTGCCATAGATGAAAAGGATTACGCCAAGGTCTACCTGCTCCATGACTTTGAAATCAGAAACTACAGCTTCATACCGTCAAATGAAAACATCAAAGGTGATGCAGAGCCTTCCACTATTAAGAAGTCCGGTAAGTATTCATTGAGGTTCGAGTACAATATTTTTGCCATAGGCCAGGAGAACAGGGCTTATGTGGATTTAGGCGCAAATATTACGTTTAATTATCCTCCCGACACTATAAGCATGTGGGTCAATGCCTTCGGGTATTCGCCGGGAACCCTGGGGTTGAGGTTCAGGACCCAGGATGGGCAGGATATTGATGTGGAAGTATCCAAGGGCATATCCTGGTTAGGCTGGTCGGAAGTAGAAGCTTCTCCGCCGAAGGATTTGAATTTGTATCCCTTGAAGCTTACTCATATATACTTTGAAATGCCATTTAACAGAGACGATGTAGGAGTCTTCATAATAGACAAGCTCCAGGCTTTCTATCCGGTAAATCAGGATTCGGCAGGGAATGTTCAGCCGGTATATGATTTCTATGTTGTTAAACCGGGAGACACCTTAACGGATATTTCGAGAAGGTTGTACGGCTCGGCAGCTTATGTGAATGAAATTATGAAAAATAACAGCTTGACTGCAGGGGATATATTGCCGGTAGGAAAAGTATTGGTTCTCGTAAGGAGGTAACAGATGAAAATTATATATAGATTTTTATCAATTTTGTTGGTTTTCATGGTCCTTTGCAGCAATGTAATGATTTATGCAGCCGAAGGTGATAGTTCAACCGGAGCAACAGATTATGCGACTTCTCTGGGCAGAACATTGGGTGAAATATACGGCGCCAGGGACTTCCAGAAGGGTGAGGCTAACAAATGGTCTAAAGCAGTACCTGACAGAAAAGAAGTCACTGCAATGTTTGATTTGGAAGATCAATCTTCAAGCTATGTAAGAACGTTTTATAGTCTTTTCAGGTCGGAATTTGAGGAAGGATATAAAGATGCTTATGATAAGGCCATGTTTGAGCCTGACCAGACTACCCTGGACCAGGGGGTAAGCGACGGCGGAAGCATCGGCTCCCTTTTGGGACAGACTAACGGCGTCAAGGATTATTACGCAGGCTATGATATTAATTTTAAGCGGGATTTGCCTTCGGAAAAGGAAATCAGGGATACATATAAATTGAGCAATGATTATGATGAGTACGAGGAAGGTTTTATTGTCGGATTCATAACAGCATATGAAGAATCCTACAATGATGCATACAGGGCAGCAAACATACAGCAAGCTTCCACAACCGTAACATCGGAATTCGTAACGATTGCCGGAGCTGCCGTAGGAACCCAGGACGGCAGGTTTACGGTTAATATTGAGCCCGGAACCTTTTATCATGATGTAAACGTGATAATCACTACTTATATAGATGCATATAAGAATCAAAACAAAAACTTTATCAAGGCATCGGACAGCTATAATGTCAAATTGATTAATTCATCGGGAATAGCAGATGAAAGCAAGACCATAGAATTAACTTTTGAATACTACGGTGATAAAATAGGCGGGGGCATATACAGGCAGCAGGGCTCCAGGTGGATGTATATACCTACCACTATTAAAGATAACCTGCTGGTTGCAGAGATTAGTGTCAATAGCTTAGGCTCAACCGGCACTACCTTCAGTGCATTCTTAGACAAGGATATCAAAATTTTGCGTGATGCAAGAGGACATTGGGCAAGCGACGAAATAGAGGCCTATGTGAGACGGGGCATAATCAGCGGCTATGCCGACAATACCTTTAAACCGGATAACAACATTTCAAGGGCTGAGTTTCTGACCCTCTTAAGCAGGGTTTACAATTGGAACACATCATGGTTTGGAGGCAGTGCAGCTTCCTTTAAGGATGCCGGTACCTTCGGCAGCTACTTGAATGTAATAAACTATGCTACCGGTCAAAAATATATATACGGCTATGATGACGGCACCTTTAAACCCGGCAACCCAATCTCATATACCGAAGTTGAAACAATCATGAACAGAGTTCTGCCCAACTGGAGTTTCAGGTGGGCCAATACGGCCAACAACATGCTTTACGAAAAGAAGGTCCGTTCCGACAGCTTTGACGGCATGAACAATAAAATCACCAGGGCAGAAGTAGTCTACATGCTCTACAAGATGACAAACTGATGCTACGGATGACAAGGTGACGTGTCATGACCCGCAGGGTGTCATTCTGAACTCAGTGAAGAATCTCATGAGATCCATCGCATATGCTCAGGATGAAAAGTAAATTTATGACTTCATTAAAATCATTTAAAGATTAGTGTGCAGAATTTCAATTAATGTGTGTTTTAATATTTAAAATATTACAAAAAACTACACAAAACCTGAATATCTAAGCAAAACTTCTACTTAAAATTGCTGTTTCCCAAAAATTATTCACACATTACTTGAAATTTTGAGCAAATGGATTTGTTTAGATCGCATGTAATGACAAGGGGACGAATGACAAGGGGACGGGGGTGATGTCATCAATTCGAGAACGAAAAGAACCGTCCCCAAAGATCGAAAAGAACCGTCCCCAAAAAAAATGTTTCACGAAAAATGGCGGTAAAAACCGTCATTTTTTATTGCAAATTGGAGATAAAAGCGTCTAACATATATGGAAAAAATCAGCAACAAATAATTTAATAATTTTAATAGTACGTAATTAAAAGTGGCTCTAAACTTAATCAATAAAACATTTAGTTAAATTGACTAAAGAGGGGGTCCATACTATAATAAAATTCCTAAACATGCAAAGAAGTAAATAAATAAAAGGAAAGAACCGCAAAAAGGGCAGAATAATGAATAGTTTATACAATTACCTAAAAATCGGAGAGATTCTGGTAAAGCAGAAGAATATAACACCATCAGATTTAAATAATGCTCTAAAGATGCAGGAGAAAACTTGTGGCAAGAAATTAGGGGCGATCCTTATTGAAAGCAACCATATAACGGAAAACATTCTGTTAAAGGCATTATCTGACCAGCTAAATATACAGGCGGTAGATTTAGATAATTATTATTTTGATCCTGATGCCGCCAGGCTCCTATCAGAAGCCACAGCCAGAAAAACTTGCTGTATGCCTTTAAGAATACGGGATGACAGAATTTTAGTCGCAATGGATGACCCTCTCAATATATTTCATGTAGAGGATGTTGAGGCGGAAACAGGGAAAAAGGCAGAAATTGTCCTTGCCTGCAAATCACAGATAATGAACTCCATAGAAAAACATATGGGGAGAAGAAGTGCAGAAAAAGCAGCCGAGGATTTTAACAAGGAAGTATCGTTGACTGCTGATGATGGGGATGAATGTGAAAATATTATCAGCATAAACAATGCGCCTGTTGTCAGGTTAATTGATTCATTGATAAATCAAGCCATCCAAACGGGGGCAAGCGATATTCACATCGAGCCTTTTGAAAACAGTTTAAGGGTGAGAATCAGGGTGGACGGAGACCTGCAGGAAATTCTTACCCCTTCAAAGCATATCATGTCGGCAATAGCAACCAGGGTTAAAATAATTGCAGGTATGGACATTGCAGAAAAACGGCTGCCTCAGGACGGAAGGATTGAAATGAAAATTGATGATTCGGTTGTTGATGTTCGGATTTCGGTCCTGCCTACCGTTTATGGAGAGAAAATAGCAATGCGCATACTGGACAGGAATAATTTTTTGAAAACCAAGGAAGAATTGGGTTTCACCCAGGACAATATGGAAAAATTCAATTCTTTGCTGGAAGTGCCAAACGGGATTGTTTTAGCCGCTGGACCTACGGGAAGCGGCAAAACAACCACCTTGTATGCGGCCCTGTATGAGCTGAATAAGCTGAATAAGAATATTATCACCATAGAGGACCCGGTTGAATATAAGATTGAAGGCATTAACCAGGTCCAGGTCAATACAAAGGCAGGCCTTTTATTTTCCACGGGGCTCAGGTCCATATTGAGGCAGGACCCGAATATTATCATGGTAGGCGAAATCAGGGATGAAGAAACGGCAGAAATCGCCGTAAGGGCAGCCATTACGGGACACATGGTGATTTCAACCATACATACCAATGATGCTGTTTCAACCATAATGCGACTAAGAGATATGGGGGTCAAGCCCTATTTGGTGGCTGCATCACTAAGGGGGATAGTGGCACAAAGGTTGGTGAAAAAGATTTGTTTAAACTGCAGGGAAGAGTATGGAGCAAGTGAAGCAGAGAAGAGACTGTTAGAGATAAAGGGGAGTCTTATCCTGCATAGGGGCAGAGGGTGCCCCAAATGCTATTACACAGGTTACAGCGGGAGAACAGCAATTCATGAGATTCTGAAAGTTGACAGGGTTATAAGGGATGCCATTCAAAATGGAAAGAGCAATGACGAGATTGAAAGACTGGCAGAAGGGGCAGGAATGAAAACCTTGAAGGACAATTGCAGGGAATTGGTCATATCCGGTATCACAAGCATGGAAGAATACATCCAAGTTGTCTATAAAATATGACAAGGGGACGTGACAAGGGGACGGGGGTAGCGTCATCCTGCGGGTCTTCAACTTCTACCTCTATATTCTTGATAAAGGCAGGGTCAAGGGCATTATCAGTGTCAATGAAGTTTGTATATAAGGAGAATTTAAATGGTTTCATATAAATGCAGTGTTATCGATACTTTCGGGAAAAAGCATAGTATTTCCCGTTCCGGGGATTCCCGAAAAGAAGTAATTGACTACTTAAAGCTTGAGAAGTATACGGTTGTGGAAGTAAAGCATAAACATTTTGCATATTCGGGGAGAATATTCTCAAAGAAAGTTAAGTCCAAGGATTTAGCCTTATTCTGCAAGCAGGTGCATGCAATGTTGAAGTCGGGCGTTACAATAGCAAACATCTTGGAAATCTTGAAACTCCAGACAGAAAACAGGAGGTTGAGAGACCACATAAGGTCAATGCATGAGGAACTGCAAAAAGGACATACATTTTCGGAAGCCTTGAGGCAGAGGAAGGGGGCATTTCCGGAGCTTTTCGTCAGTATGACGGAAGCCGGTGAATTAAGCGGCAATATGGATTTAATTATGGACAGGCTCTCAAAGCATTATGAAAAAGAGCATAAAATAGAAAACAAAATAATCTCGGCAATGATTTATCCTATTATTCTTTCTATAGTGTGTACTTTTGTAGTCTTCTTTCTCACAACGTCTGTAATGCCAACTTTTATTGAAATGTATGTGACTTCCGGGGTTTCTCTTCCCCGGCTGACAAGGATTCTAATTAGTTTTAGCGAGTTCCTAAAGCATTTTTGGTATTTTATTATCTTGGGTATGGTTGCTTTTGTGTTTATCATTTCTTATATTTTGAAAATACCTGATATTAAATTGAAAAAGGATTTTTTAAAACTCAGAATTCCACTAATAAAAAACCTGATAATCAAGGTGGCAGCCTCAAGGTTTTCAAGAACCTTAGCTACTTTGTCAGCCAGCGGAGTTTCACTTCTGAGTGCATTGGATACCGCATCCGGGGTGACAGGAAATCTTTATATATACAAGAGGGTCTTGGAAATAAAAGAAGATGTCAGAAGAGGACTGCCCCTATCCGCCTTGCTCCAAAATCAGGGAATTTTCCCTCCGATATTATGTCACATGGTTAAAATAGGGGAGGATTCGGGCTCCCTGGAAGAGGTATTGGACAAGGCGGCTGATTTCCAGGACGAAGAGATTGAAACAGCAATTTTGCGCCTGACAACTCTTCTTGAACCCGTAATGATAATAGTTATGGCAATTGTTATAGGGCTTATAGTTTTGTCAATGGTTTTGCCTATGTTTGAAATGGTTAAAACAGTTAGGTGAAAATAAAATTCATTAATGAATTTTATTAATAGAAGTAAAAGGGGTGTTGGAAAATGTTAAGAGGCATTAATATGCCGCGTAAGAAGAGGGGGTTTACGCTGATTGAATTGATTGTGGTATTGGCAGTACTTGCTATAATTATGGCAATTGCTATACCGCAGTTCTCGGGGGTAAGAGAAGAAGCAAGGGTTGATGCCGATATGGCAACACTGGCAAGTATTGCTAAGTTGGCTGAGTTTGAGTATGTAAGACAGGATCTTGAATCTACAGGGGGAGATGCTCTTGAAGATCCATCATTAAGTCAATTGATTGCCGATAATTTTTCTGAGGATGAACTGTTCCAATCTAAAGATTTGAAAGGTGCCGATATTGAAAATATTGTAGTTTCATTTGATGAAGAAGGAAAAGTTACGGAATTTACTATTGGTGGAAATACATATACCTATAGTGATGGCAGATTTGCTGAAAACTAATAAATATGACACGCTGACAACAGCTTGTATGTGAAATGTCATCCTGAGTGAAACGAAGGATCCCATATAGGAGTGGTATTATGGCAATGTTTTTATCCTTTGAAATTAATAATAATATAAAAATCATCGAAGCTTCGAAGAAGGGTAGAACATTGTCCGTTTTAAGGTCTATGTCCATTGACGGTTCCTTTGTAGAGGATGGGAGAATACTTGACATGGACAGGACCGTCGATGCAATTAATGAGGAATTAATCAAGAGGGGAATAAAAACGAGGAAGGCAATTTTTCTAATCAATTCTAGCAGGATTATGATTAGAAGGATTAAGCTTCCTTTGCTAAAGAAGAAAAAAGAGATTTTGTCCATGATTCAAATAGAACTTCAGCAAAGGGTCAGGGCAGATTTAAGCAGGTATAAGATAATATATGAAGTATCTGATATTACAAGGGAGAAAAAAATAGCTTATGCCGAATATATCGTTTATTGTATACCGGAGGATTTGGTAAATAGCTGCTATAAACTTGCGGAAGGATTAAAGCTAAAATTGCTGGAAATTAGCATTATACCTTTATGTATCAATGAATTATATAAAAACAAGGGCATGATTAATGATTTTGTTTTAAACAAAAGGGGAATTGAAGCATTTGTCAATGTCAATGAAAACTCTGTTTCTTTTTCGGCTGTAAATAATGGGATTTGCGACTTTTACACCATATCGAAACCTATGGGAATTAACCTTGAAAAGGAAACAGAGTCACCTTCTTTTGATGTTAGCATTGTCATTACACAAATAGTAAAGCAAATCCGGTACTATTATTCTGTAAGCGGAAACAGGTCAATAGACAAAATTTATGTTTATGGCATAAATAATAAGAAAATCAATGAAGATATAAAAAGCAACTTGAAAATAAACAGTGAAAAAATCACCAGCATCTCATGTTTACCAAAAGAAAGCTTGCTAAATGGTTTTGAACTAAGCAAATACTTCAACAATGTTATAGCTTTGCTGTCCAATAACAAAGAATTGGCTAAAAACACAAATTCAAGATTAAAGCTTAAGAAAGGCTTTGCTTATGCTGCAATTGTTTCAATAATTGCAGCGATATCTTCGCTTTTGTTAGGGTTTATCAATAACCGGGCTGCCATGAAAAATGAAATGACAAAAATGACATCATATATTGATAACGCTGAAAACTACGAAGCCTACAGGGAGATCGAAGACATAAAAAGACAATCAGAATATTTGAAGCTCTATTTAAGCCGGGCTGAAGAGCTTAAGCTTGAAGTGGAGCAAAATGATTGTATTGATACAAGTCTGATAAGGGAGATTAACAGGCTGAAACCTTTTGAAACCAAGGTAACTTCAATTTATTCGGACAAGGAAGGGACACAGCTTTTATGCCTTTCTCCTTCTTTGAGTGAAGCTGCCTTGTTTTTTTCTCAATTAAGGGGGCTTGACCGGGTGGAAAAGGCTCATATGGCGTCAATTCAGTCAAAAACCGGTCAATCCTTTTCTTATTCCATAGTATTAAAGCTTAAGGGTGTGATTGATAATGAAGAAAAGTCTTAAAAACAAACCGCTGATATATGTAATTGTAATTGCAATATTAGTTTTATTAATATCCTTGAACCCTTTTAATCTGCCGTCAAACCTATCGGTCGGCCATGCATACGGGAACATTTACCATGAATATGAAAAAATGAATACGGATATAAAAATGAAGGACATGTACGAAGAAAATAAAAATAACCTGCTCAATAAGGTCAATAAATTAAACATAAATACCGAGATCCTCCATGATGAAATAATCACCGAATTGAATACCATCTCAAGGAAAAATAATATAGAACTGAACACCATCAAGTTCAGCGAGCTAATGCCCTGTCTCTCGGACAAGGCCGGTATCTGCATGAAGGTGACAGCGGAGTTTGACAGTGAACTCAATGAAATGCTTAGCTTTGTTGAGGATGTTAAAAACAGCAGATTAATGATTTCAGTCGAGGATATAAGTGCTTTGACAATCGAAAACGGGATTCATGCATCTGTTAACCTGATTGTTTATGCACTGCCCATGATACCGGATGCAGACTTATGAAAAGGATTGTTAATAACAGGGGATTGACATTAGTAGAAATAATAATGACCCTGGCCTTGCTTGGAGCCCTGATATGTCCTTTGATGAATTTATTGGTTATATCTCAGAAAATTAACTCGGAAGGCGAAAAAGAATTCATGGTATTTCAAACTGCTCAATATTATATGGAAGAAACACGGTCAATAGATGAAATTGATACGGGGCTTTTTCTATATAACGGGGAGAAAGGGTATTATGTTAGGAGCGTTTCCGGTGTCTTGGATAATTGCAACGTTGAAATAAGAGTAATCCCCGCCAGATACGGGATGCATTATATTGAGGTTGATATTATAAAAGACTATGAAGTAGTTTATGCTTTAAAAGGAAGTATAGTCTTTTGAACGAAGTACAAATATTAAAGGCTTCGGTTTGAATAATCTATGAGTATTGCTGTGTCATGCTATAAATAACTTACATGCTGTCATTCTGAGAGCTTTAGCTCGAAGAATCTCATGAGATTCTTCGCCTTGCTAAGAACGACAAATCATTTCATGATTCATTCCGCAATTTTAATAGCGATGCTCAAAATTTCAATTAATGTGTGCTTTTTTTCTTAATTATTTCGATTATTCACACAATACTTGAAATTTTGAGCAAAATAACCACAAAAAAATGCATTTTTAAAAAAATATTCACACATTAATTGAAATTTTGAGCAAACATTTCTTAAGCATTACTTTTGAGATTTATCACTGCAGTAAGAAAGACAAATGGACATTATAGTGCAATCAAATGAGTGCTGTTATCAAAAAATGTCCACCGAGAACCGTCCCCGTTGGACACTCAGGATGACATAATAATTGAGGTTGGTATGAATAACAAGGGTTCTGTTTTAATTCTTATGGTTATTGTAATTGCATTGGTAATTGTAATGGGATTATCCGTTTTAAATACTGCGGCCAAACAGTATGAAATTAAAAAGTTTAACATTGATTCAAAGGAATCCTTCTATGTCTCTGAAACAGGAATTAATGAGGCCTATGTGAGGACATGTGATTTAATGGATGAATCAATCGAGGCGGCCTTACAGGTGGCGGATGACTATTTAGCTATTAATCCCTCAGACCTGGTTGAGGCTGAAAACATTTATAGGGAGAATTATATGACTCATTTAAGAGCAAACATTTATAACAGAATTGAAACCGAGATAAATCCTTCCATAAAAATTTGGAATGAAAATTTACTTTTTATCGATAATGAATTAAGGTTAATACTCAAATCCTCCTATATGCATGAAAATAATGTTTATAAGATTTCAGGAGCAGACTTTGTTATTTGTGTGCCCGATTATGATGAAGTTTCCACCACATATGATGTAAGAAATTATATCAGGATTCAAAATTGGAATAATTGAAATGAAAAATAAGGGATTTACCATGCTTGAGCTCTTGGTGTCATTGGGGATATCCTCTGTTGTTGTCGGATTAATTTTTTCATTTTTCACCGGCAATTACAGAGTCTATAAATCAGTAAGAAATGACACGGAATTGCATTTTCAAGCACATTATATATTGAATTTCATGACGGGAAAGGTAGTTGATTCAAGCTGCATCAGTTTGGCAAAAAATAAAACGGATATATATTCCATGACTGCCGTAAGAAATGCCGGAAGAGAATATCCCGTAAACAAGGTTTCATTTAAATATGGCAGTACAAGCGAAAATTATGTATTTTATATAGAAAATAATGCTATCCGCTACAGTAACGGAGTAAAGGATATGGAGCCAACCGTTGAGCTTGGAAATTATGTTAAAGGAATGTACCTGTCGGTTTTAAGGGATGAAAGTTTTCAAAATGCAAAGGCAGTAAATATAAAAATTGTAATGGAAAAGGGCGGCTGCAGGTATGAGGCTTCCCGGGCGGTTTATATGAGAAACAACTGAGATTCTCCGGGCCAAAGCCTTCAAATTGGCAAAATTCAATGGCTAATTTAAATAAATACATTGACAAACACTTAAATAATTTATAAAATGAACTATGGCATATTTTAGGTGAATTATGCATAATAAGGGTTTCACGCTTATTGAATTGCTTGTAACAATCTCAATTCTGTCTGTCGTAATGGCATTAGCCGTAATAACCATTGACAGGAATATGTTTTATCTGGAAAAAGCGGCTGATGAATTTGCTGCTGACGTGAGATATGTTCAGATGGAATGCATGAAGAGTGAAACTGCCGGCCATAGCATAAGCATTGATACTGCCAATGGCTGCTATTATGTACATGATATTCATGCTGTTAAGAAAACAGTTGTATTTAACGGCAGGTATCGAATAGATTACTCTAACCCGAGCGGGACCTACATAAGCTTTACCCATGAGGGTAGTCCCGTTAATGCAGGGACTTTTACAATAACGGATACAAAAACCAAGGAGACTATCCAGGTATCGATAGTTCCCGGAACAGGCAGAACGTTAATTAAGGAATAAGCAGCAATCTGCGGGTTATAATATACATAAGGAGGATACGAATTAATGATTTCAGCCGGTGATTTTAAAAAGGGTATAACTTTATCATGGAATAACGGTTTGTGGCAAATTGTTGATTTTCAACATGTTAAGCCGGGAAAGGGCGCTGCCTTTGTAAGGGCAAAATTGAAAAACATTGTGACCGGAACTACGAAGGAGGAGACTTTTAACCCCACGGAAAAGTTTGATTTGGCTCATATCGAAACCAAAGATATGCAATACTTATATAATGACGGACAATTGTATTATTTTATGGATCCGGAAACATATGAACAAATTCCTCTGAATTATCATCAGGTGGAAGAAGCTATCAAGTATTTGAAGGAAAATGACTTTGCCCAGATGAGATTCTATCAAGGCAATCCTTTTGAAGTTTCTGCACCTAACTTTGTTGAGTTGGAAATTGTTGAAACAGAGCCCGGATTTAAGGGTGATACCGCAACCGGGGCTAATAAGCCTGCAACAACTGAAACCGGTGCAAAAATAATGGTGCCGTTGTTCATTGAGATTGGTGATAAAATTAAGATTGACACCAGAACAGGTGAATATTTATCGAGAGTATAAGGAGGTATGGAATGGAGTTTTTATACGAAAAGATATCATATTTAAGAGGTTTGGCTGACGGACTTGGAGTAAAGGACGACACTAAGGAAGGTAAATTGTTCTTTGCTTTGATGGAAGTAATTGAAGAAATAGCTGATTCAATCAATGATTTAGCTGAAGAACAAGATGAATTAAATGAATATGTAGATTTGTTGGATGAAGATTTGTCTGTTGTTGAAGAGGAATTATTCGGTGATACGGAATTATCCGAAGATGATGATTATGATTATGACGACGATGATTATGACTTCGATTTTGATGATGAAGATGACGAATATGATGCCGAGTTCGACGATGAGTTAGATGATGATCAACAAACCGGCAGCGCTGAAATGGAAGATTAATAAATTGATACATAATGAAAGAACATTTCTTTCGGGAAGTGTTCTTTTTATTATGACATCCTGAGCGTAAGCGAAGGATCTCATAAGATTCTTCGGGCCAAAGCCCTCAGAATGACACTACCGGCTGTCATCCTGAACGAATTATTATGTCATCCTGAGCGTTAGCGAAGGATCTCATATCAATCCCAGATTTCGTCGGGATTAACTCCATATATTTGAACGATCTCAAATAAATCGCTGTTTGCAATGTCCTTTGGGGTAACAAGCCAGCTTCCGTCGGAATCAATATCATATCCGAACTGCATGAAAGGATACCAGACTATGTGGGCGCATTGGGTGGTTTTTATATTGCCGGGCTCAGGGTTTTTCCTGCTGAAAAGCCCTACGGTGAGGCCGTAAGGGACATTAAGAAGGTTGTTTTTTGCAAATTCAGCTATTTCATCAAGATCTTCCTGAGGGGCATCTTTTAGCCTTAGCATAATAAATGAAGGGAAGCATCTCCATTTGTTTATGTTTTGCAGCATTGAGTCCTGTCCTAAAAGAACTGCTTCCAAAGTTTCTTCCCTGCCTGCATCCGTTATGATTCCTGCGTGACCATGCCTCCAGCCTAAGGAATGAGTTGCTTTCGTAACCAGTACATACCCGTTTTTATAGGGTGCCAGGTCAAAGCCGTATATTATTTTTCCTTCATCATTAACAAGGAATTCATGGTTTACGATTACTGCAAATTTTTCGCTATGTATCTTGCGTTCGGTAAAAAAATTATCCTGGAACTTCAGTATTTTTTCTTTACCAGATGAACCGGTATTCAATAATTCATCAATAGCAATTTTTCCAAGGCCTGTCTGATAAAAAAGTTCCTTATAATCGTCATCGCCCAAAATTTCTTTTTCTAAAATAGGTCTGATGTCGGTCTTGGGGTAGTCAGGGTGATAATAACCCAGAGGTTCCGTGAGTTTTTCCGCAATTGCAATTGCAGCAAATATTATAATAATTGTAATCAGAGCAATAAGTGCTTTCTTTTGATATGATTTAGTTTTCTTCTTCATGATTTTTTCCGCGTCTTTTTGATTTAGTGCTCAAAAATTCAATTAATGTGTGATTTTTTTATGTAACAAATTCGATTTTCACACAAAACTTGAAAATTTGAGCAATAAAATGGCCTTTTTAAGAAAATATCCACACATTACTTGAAATTTTGAGCAAATTTGGTTCAGTCTCATTCTGAGAGCTTCAGCTCGAAGAATCTCCTGAGATCCTTCACTACGCTCAGGATGACAAAGCATTAGGCCCTTCACTACGTTCAGGATGACAAAACCTGAGATCCTTCGCTTACGCTCAGGATTACAAAGCGCTAAATCCTTCCGCATTGTTCGACAAAATCTGAGGTTCTTCGCATACGCTCGGAATATCAAAGGGTTTTTCTATCATTATATAATATGCAACAAAAAATACAATGGAAAAGGCAAATTTTTTGTGTTACAATATACCATATTATAAGTTGGAGGATTAAAATGAACAAAAGTAATAAAACAAGTAGAATTACCAGGGCTATTTGTTTGATACTGGCGGTAGGAATGGTTTTAACCGCAGTCATGAGTTTGTTTATGTACTTGTTTTACTGATATATGGTATATTTGTTATTCAGAGAGCTTGGGCTCGAAAAATATAAGGGAACCTTCGCTACGCTCAGGATGACACAGTGTTGAGATGCTTTGCTCAGGATGACACAGTGTTGAGATGCTTTGCTAAGGATGACAAGATGTGGGATTCTTCGCTTCGCTCAGAATGACATTAACAATCGCTCAGGATGACAATACTTCACTCAGATAATAGAAAAACAATTTTTTACGGTGATAAATGGAATACTTTGATTATTTGAAAAATACCAAGGGGTTGGAATTAAGCAGCCAACAGATGAAAGCGGCCTCTTTCGATAAGGGAAATGCCCTGGTTCTTTCCACGGCGGGCTCGGGAAAAACAACCGTTATTATTGCTCGGGCAGGCAGGCTTTTGTTTGAAAATAAGTGCGGCAAAAAGATTCTGACTCTTACATTTTCTAAAATGGCAGCCGATGACATGAAGAAAAGATTTTCTTCGATTTGGCTAAATGACGAAAGAAAAACTGAATTTTCAACCATTCATGCCTTTTCTTACAAAATTGTGAGGGATTTTTACAGAAGAAAGGGCATTAGTTTTAGATTACTTACGAATAATTATCAGGCACTTTCGGAGATACTCAGAAACTATTATTCCGGGTCATATTTCAGCTATGTCAGCGATGAAGAAATAGAAAATTTATCTTCCGCAATCGGATATGTGGACAATATGATGCTGGCTCCGGTAGAATACAGGGACCATGGGATTAAGATAAAGGGGTTTGACAAGCTTTACAATGATTATAAAATGTACAAGTCCCAAAATAAATTGATAGATTTTGACGACATGCTCACTTATTCATATCAAATATTATCGAATTCTCAAAGTTACGTAGACAAGATTTTAAATACTTATGAATATGTGCAGATTGATGAAATGCAGGATACGTCAAAAATCCAGCATGAGTTGATTAAGCTTATCACCCGTGACAATTTGTTCATGGTGGGGGACGATGACCAGGCCATATATTCATTCAGGGGAAGCTATCCGGAATTCATGCTTAAATTCAAAGACATATATGATGACGGCAAAATCTTTTATCTGGACAACAATTACCGGTCGGACAGGTATATTGTGGAAGGTGCAAAGAATTTTATCGAAATAAACAAAAACAGATATAAAAAACCTATAAAAACAGACAACAAAAAAGTAAAAGAAATCAACATAATCAAGGTTAAGGGCAGAAAAGAGCAGGCTGAGCTGATTACGGAAATCCTTGCAAAGTCAAAGGATGAAAACAAGACCACAGGCATTTTATTCAGGTACAATATGTCTGCTATGATACCGGCTAACCGCCTGTATGAGAATAAGATTGATTTTTACATTAAAGAGGATAAAACCAAGTTTTTCAGCAGCGGTGTACTCTACGATGTTCTTGCTTTTTTGAATTTGGCAGTCGACCACAAGGACAGGGATGCTTATGCAAGGATTTATTACAAAAGCTACACTTATTTTACCAAAGGCATGTGCAGGATTGTTCAGGAAAGCAAGGAGGATAAGAGTGTTTTTGACATTTTATACGGTTATAAGCACTTTGACTATAAGGTCTACGACAAAATTAAGCAGTTTAAAAGAGATATCGATTATTTGAACAGGCTAAGGCCGTCCGATGCTATAAGATTTATAAAATTTGACCTGGAATATCTAAATTATTTGGAGAGAATGCAGGAGGAAGGTCGATACAGCTTGTCAAGTTCTCTTCACATATTGGAGATTTTGGAGGAAATTGGGGCATATTGCGGAGATATAGGGGAGTTTATCAATAAAATCAAAAATTTGAAAGATGTGATAAAAAAGGCATCGGAGAACAAGGGTTCAAATATCACCTTAACATCCATTCACAGTGCTAAGGGGCTGGAGTATGACAGGGTTTATATTATTGATAATTTGCGGGAGATGAATTTTGATAAAAAGAATTTGGACGAAGACGAGTATGAAAAGAAATTAGAGGAAGAGCGCAGAATCTTTTATGTGGGCATGACCAGGGCAAAGGATGAATTAAACATAGTGGTTCCGGGAGAGCCCTCCCAATTAATTGAGGAATTACTCATGGCAAACAGAATAAGGACTTAATATTTTTTAAGAATTTGTAAAAAAAAATCGATAATTTGGCATCAATTTGTTGAAATTTTGAACAATAAAAAACTTTTTATTGAATTTTATGGTAATATATAATAATATAAGTTGCAGGTATATACTTAGGGGGGAAACAATGAAACTTTATATTTGTACTTTAGGGGAATTTGATATAAAGGCAGATGGCAAGTCGCTATTTAAGGACTCAAGCCGGATGTATAAGATATACAGGCTTTTTGAATACTTTCTAACCTTTAGGAATAAAAAGCTCCTTCCTGAAACCATAATTGACAATCTCTTATCTGACAGTGAATCTGATGATCCGAAGAACATGCTGAGGACGCAGATTTTTCGTCTCAGAAAGGTAATCAGTTCCGTGATTCCCGAGGGGGAAGATGGCGAACAATATCTAAACCTTAGTTTTACCAACGGTTACTACTGCCTTGAATTCGGAGAAAATACTGAAATCGATATTGATAGATTTGAGTCTTTCATTCAACAAGGGGAAATAGAGTTACAAAAAAATAATATTGGCGAAGCTGCCGATTGTTTTCAAAAGGCAATAAGCCTTTATAAGGGCTTGTACTTGTCGGATAATGCTTATGAAGTCTGGCTGGTTCCCACAAGAAATTACTATCAGAGACTGTATCTGAAAACGTTGTTCAGATTATTAGATTTATTGAAGAAAAATGATAAAAATGAAAGAATCGTAACCCTGTGCGAAGAAGCACTCCTGATAGAGCCCTTTGAAGAAAATATACATATTGAGCTGATGGATGCCCTGCTGAGGATGGGTCAGAACAAGACGGCATTGAATCATTACGAGTATGCAGTGAATATGCTGGAAAAGGAATTTGATGCTAAACCGTCCCAGAGGTTTACGGTTTTCTTGCAAAAAATCCACAACACTTCTTTGCAAAAAAATGATTTGAACATAAACATAATTAATAAGAACTTTGAAGAAGAGTCTCCCATGGGGGCTATGTACTGCAGTATCGATTATTTTAAATTCCTTTTTAACATTCAAAAAAGGAAATGTCTTCGGAATAATGAAAATGATTACCTCTGTATAATAACAATCAATCGCGGTTCCGATGATTATCGTGAATCGGGGTTGAAAAAGGGTATAGACGATGTATTCCCGGTTCTTGAGAAGTCTTTAAGAAAAGGAGATGTTTTCACCTCTTGGAATCATAATCAGGTTTTGGTATTGCTTCATGATGTAAGAGAAAACGGAACAGAGGTTATAAAAGAGAGACTCACTGAAAACTTAAGAGATTATACAAAGATAAACAAGAGTGAAATAAGTATGATTTTCCAGCCCTTGCTTTCGGAGAATACAAGTTTGTGATATAATAGCTCTGTCATCCTGAGTGGTAGCGAAGGATCTCATGAGATTCTTCGAGCCGAAGCTCTCAGAATGACACCCTGCCGGTCATTTGCAGCAATGACACACGTATATTCATGGCAATGCCTATATATTGAATACTTGGGCACAGAACTGCAACCACAAAAGTGGTTGTATTTTTTTATATATTTTTAGTTAATTTTATAACATGTTTATACGATTTGCCAGCGGGTATATATGTTCTATTCAATGCTATTCCATTGTCTTTGGAGACTGTCATACGTTCATAGAGCATCCCTATACCATTGTAATTAAATTGTAATTAAAAAGTAATTAAAATTAAACCGATGATAAATAGAAATGTAATTGCCGAAAATTATAATGAAGATAATTAAGCGGCCAGTAAATATTAATAAGGTGATCACGTGGAATATAATTCAAAATTTGACTTTTATTTAAAATTCAAGCCGATTTACAATAAAGAGGGATACTTTATTGATTATATAATGACATATGCGAGTGATTCTTTTAGCAATGCTGTCGGTATCAGCCCCAGCATGGTTTTAGGCAAAAGGTTTTCGGAAATAGTGGTAGACATGGATGTATTTGGTTTTAAGGAGTTTTATTCAACCATTATTCCCAATTCAAAAATAAAGTATGAGTTGTATATGGAAAGGCAGGATAGGTGGTATCTTGTAAATATTTTTACTGATTCCGACAATTACGAGAATGAGCTTATAATCTACTATGTTGATATTACGGATTTAAAACTGAAACAGCAGTTTAATGGCAGAAATAACGTATTTTATCTTAAAGACAAAAGCGATCTCCTATACAGGGATAAACTTACGGGATTATACAACAAAAACTTCTTTGAGGAAGAAATGATAAGGCTTGATACAAGGAGACAGCTTCCTATAAGCCTTATAATGGGTGACATAAACGGACTAAAGCTGATTAATGATGCATTCGGTCACAGCATGGGCGACAAGGCACTTAAGAAATCAGCTGAGATAATGAGCAAGTCATTTAGAGATGAGGATATTATCAGCAGGGTTGGCGGAGATGAATTTGTGATTTTGCTTCCCATGACAACTGAAGAAACTGCTTTTAAAATTGTCGAAAGAATAAAGAGAAAATGTGAAAACAATCCTTTGGAATACATTAAAATCAATATAAGCTTTGGGGTAGCAACCAAGACTTCCCTTGATGAAGATATTAATAAGGTATTGAAAAAGGCAGAAGACAGGATGTACTTCAACAAGCTGACGGAAAGCAAGGAAGCCAAGCTGTCCATGATAGAATTCCTGAGGAATAGGCTGGAAAAAATCACTTATGAAACCAAATCTCATTACGACAGACTCAAGCAGCTAACCATGATGATGGCAGAAGCTATGAATCTTTCTGAAAATGAAAAGGAAGAGCTGGATCTTCTCTGCGAATTTCATGATATAGGGAAAATCGGCGTGCCTAAGGATATTCTTCAAAAACAAGGCAGGCTGAACAAGGAAGAGTGGGAAGACGTAAAAAGGCACAGCGAAATCGGCTACTACATTGCAAGAGAAATTAAAGGAGCATCGACTATCGACGAGCTGATTCTAACACATCACGAGCGATGGGACGGCAAAGGGTATCCCGGCTTGTTGAAAAATGATGAAATTCCTTTAGTTGCAAGGATATTTGCCATAGCTGATGCATATGACATGATGGTTAATGACAGACCCTTCCAAACCAGGATGACAAAAAATGCAGCTCTGAGAGAAATACAGTCACAGTCAGGAAAGCAGTTCGACCCGGACATTACGGAAATTTTCATCGATTTAATGGCGGAAGAACAAATTGTTTAGCCATGGATGGCATAAATGTCAGAGGATAAAAACGTATGTAAATTTTAGGTTAAATAAAAACAGAATATTTCTTAACAAATAAATACTAAAATCATATATGGGCAAACCTGTCGAAAGACAGGGACGCAAAGCTATGAAGTCTAAAGCATAATGCAATGACCGTTCGGCTGCAAAATAAATTACTATTTTGCAGTTTTTTTTTGAATAAGAAACCATATCTTTAGTTAGCAACAACAAGCTTCCCAAAAGGGGTTAAGTTGTTTCTATAAATAATTTATCAATTTCAAAATGAGGAAGGAGGTGTATTTAATTAATGATTATTGATAAGTTGTTAATAGACGATACAAATATGGATAAGCAAAATATTACAAATAAACAAGTAATATCAAAGAAAGGAGGACAAATCATGAAAAAGAATGTTTTTAAAAGGGTAATCTGTTTAGTAATTGCTCTGATGATGATTATGCCCAATTTGCAGGGAAGTATGGCTTATGCAGAAGGGTCCGTACCGACAGCTGACGATATTGTGCTTGAAAAAACAGCTACGGCTGTTGATGGTAAAATGAATACTTATGATATCCAGTTATCAGTCACAGGCAAAAAGATTGTTATACCGAAAAAAGCTGATGTAATCCTTGTGCTTGACAACTCAAACAGTATGCACAACGAAAAGTCAAACGGCAAAACATTGGCTAAAATCACAGAAGAAGCAGCTCATGCTTTTATTAATGGAGTCTTAACTGCTGATAACAATGGCAACATAAGAGTGGCTGTAGTACAATATGGAACCGAAGCAAGGGCAAGAGACTTTAAAGGTACCGGAAGCTGGACCGGCAACTGGAGCAGTTCTTTGAATTTAAGCGGCAAAACAGTCTATACTTCAGATAATTCAGATGCTAAAGATGCTGTTACAGAGGCGTTGACAAAATTTTGGTATAGTGGAGATGGTGGAACCAATACAGAAGGCGGTTTCTTGATGGCGCAGAAAGTAGCCGGACAAAAAAGAACAGATGCAGAAAGTATTGTAATATTTATGACAGACGGACTGCCAACATACAGATATAGAAGTAATGGTAATGCTACTAGCGATGGTTACGGGAACCAAACTTCAAAACAAGAGCTAAATGAAGCAATTGATGCAGCAATAAGTTTGAGTGATAATGGGAGTATAATCTATACAGTAGGTTTATTAAGCTCATTTGGAAGCGGTAGCAATCAAGCTAAGCTTGCGGCGAATTTATTGAGTGAAACACCAATGAAATATGACGATGATGATGATGACAATATTATGGGCTTTGTAAATTATTCTAATAGGTGGAAGCCAGCTAGCAAGTATACACAAAAGTATTATCCGATTTACTCAAATGAAGATGCACCGAAAAAAATGAAGGAGATATATGAAGGATTAGCATCTATAGTTATGGAGTTAGCAACAGGATATGTGGTAGATGTTATACCTGAATACTTTGAATTGACTCCTGAATCAAAGGCAGCTCTTGAGGGTGCAGGAGCAGAAGTTGATGTAACGGAGGATGGAGTTACCACAATAACATATAAGAATGTATCTGCCAATGAAACTACCACTGATTTGCAAGGATATACAGTAGTTGCAAAACCCGGTTATTATGGAACAGCCTATACCAATAAGGACAGTGATGGTAAATCTGCAATATACCATTATACACTTAATACATCAGAACCCAAGCCCACCGGAACAAAGGAGTTTCCGCAACCGGTAGTTGCAATAAACCCAACAGCAATTGACGACCCGACTGCTGCAGATGATTATTATACTGCAAAAATGGGGCAAACTTTGACTGTAGGAACTGAAGACAGCATATTGAATAATGATGAAACCAACGTGCTGAATGATGGCGGATATACTATTTCACCTTTGAAGGTTCATCCGGATTATGTAAATAAAGATATAGCAACAACAGCCGGCGGCAAGGTAGTAATCGCGGAAGATGGAAGCTTTGTTTATACACCACCTGAAGTATATACCATATCAGACACATTTGAATATCAGAATTATGTGAATGTATACAAAGATGATGATGTCCATAACTTAAATGGCGATTATTTATCAAATAAAGCTATTGTTAAAATTAACCTTACTGATACGGTAGAATTCATAGTTAACAAGGTATGGGTAGGACCTGCAAAAGACTCGGTGACTGTTAACCTGATGGATGGTGATGAAGTAGTTGACAGTGTTGTATTGAATGATGATAATGACTGGACCGGTACATTGGAGGGACCGAAGTACGACGATAAAGGCAATGAAATTGAATACACCATCGAAGAGGAAGAAATAACCGACTATGAGCCGGTAGTTACCAAAAATCAAGACGGATCCTACACGATAACCAATATATTTATTGAAGAAGAAACAATTGATATAGTTGTTGAAAAGAAATGGTATGATAATGAGCCCGTTGCTTATCGGCTATTTAATGATGAGGGACCCGTTTATCCGGATATTACAATCAGATTATGGGCTGATGGTGTAGAAGTTGCTTCTACAGTCCTTAAACATCCAGATACAGTATATGTATTTGAAAACTATCCTATGTACAATGATGATAAGGAAATAGAATATACTGTAACCGAGGATGAGGTTGAAGGATATTCAACATATATTGAATGGCCATATGCTGATGCTGCCTACTATGTATATATCTATAACACACTGCAAAGCTATAATGTATACTATGATCCAAACGGAGGTGAAGTTGATATACCCGAACCTCAAACAGAAAAATACGGAAGAGATGTAACGGTTCTTTCGAACCCATTTACAAGGGAAGGTTATGAGTTTTCGGGATGGAATACCGAAGAAGACGGCTCGGGAACTGATTATGAACCCGGGAATACATTCCAAATGCCGGCGCATGACGTAACATTGTATGCACAATGGGCTAAGATAGGAAGCGTCAGCTACACGGTTTACTATTTGGATTCAGAAACCCATGAAGAGATTAGAGAACCAAAAGTTGTATCCAACCAGGTACCTGGCGATACGGTAACTGAAGATGCAATTGATATTCCGGGATATGTAAAAGTACCTCCTACAACTAAGTCGATCGTATTAGGAGAAGATGATAATGAGATTAAATTCTACTATACTAAGCAAGAAGTAATTGAGGATGCTGATTACCATGAAGTTGTCTGGAAGTATGAAACCGGATATAACACAGGTGTTTATACAAACAGGTACAAGTTAAGCGGAGAAGGGGAACCTGAACCAATTCAGTATTATATTGAACTACACTATGATTCCGGTTATACCTTCAAAAGATACAATACCTGGACCGTAGATGAAGAGGTTGAAGTAATTGTGGATGCGACTTCAGGTTCCGCTATTACCGGCACAGCAATAGAAACCACTACATTCATAGAATTGTTCTATGATAGGGATAGAACCGGCGGCGGCGGTGGCGGCGGCGGTGGCGGCGGCGGTGGCGGCGGCGGTGGTGGTGGAGGCACCATCATCGAGGAACCGGAAGTACCGTTGGCCGAGTTAGAAAAATTAGATCACTTCGCATATATAATCGGTTATCCGGAAGGTGATATCAGACCTCTGAATAACATTACAAGAGAAGAAGTGGCGATGATTTTCTACAGATTGTTGACTGATGAAAGCAGGGATGCATTCCTGTCAGACGTGAATCCGTTCCCGGATGTTGAAGGCGACAGATGGTCGAACCGGGCAATATCAACCCTGTTCAACGCAGGTATAATCAGCGGTTATCCGGATGGAACCTTCAGGCCGTCAGCTCCTATTTCAAGGGCGGAATTTGCAACCATTGCAGCAAAATTTGACAATTTGGATTTAGGAATGCCAAGTGAATTTACTGACATAGTAGGCCATTGGGCAGAGGAGTATATTACTTCAGCAGAAAACAAGGGATGGGTTAATGGTTATCCGGATATGACATTTAAACCTGATCAGGATATTACAAGAGCCGAATCAATGACCCTTATAAACAATGTTTTAGAAAGAGCTGTTCCTAAAGAAAACATACATCCCGATGCAATGTTCTGGCCGGATATTTCCGAAGATGACTGGTACTACGAAATAGTAATGGAAGCAACAAACAGCCACGATTATACTCTCGAAGAAGACGGCGATGAGCTTTGGATAGGATTGAAACCAAACAAGGTATGGCCGTAAAAAACAGGTGAAACTGAATACCCCTGAGAGATGGCGGAGCGAAAGCTCCGCCATTTTTATGCTTATTTTCAGGGCTTAAGCTGGTGTATCATTACTATAATAACCCGTAGTCGTAGGGTGTCATTCTGAACGCAGTGAAGAATCTCATAAGATCCTTCGCTCCACTCAGGATGACACGCTCCACTCAGGATGACAAATGCATATAATTATAGTTTTAATAAAAAAATTATAAAAAAAATGTTTATAAGTAAAAAAATGAGGTATATATAATTCACATTGATATTTTTTAACAAAGAAATATTAAAATCATATATGGGCAAACCTGCTGAAAGACAGGGACGCAAAGCTATGAAGTCTAAAGCAAAATGCTATGACCGTTCGGCTGCAAAATAATTACTATTTTGCAGTTTTTTTTTGAATAAGAAACCATATCTTTAGTTAGCAACAACAAGCTTCCCAAAAGGGGTTAAGTTGTTTCTATAAATAATTTATCAATTTCAAAATGAGGAAGGAGGTGTATTTAATTAATGATTGTTGATAAGTTGATAATAGACGATACATTAAAAAATAAGAAAAATATTAAAAATAAAGAATTATCAAAGAAAGGAGGACACACCATGAAAAAGAATGTTTTTAAAAGGGTAATCTCTTTAGTAATTGCTCTGATGATGATTATGCCAGGCATGCCTTTCAGTGCCTATGCAGATGAGGGGCTGCCGACAGAATATGAAGAACTGCAAACCCAGGACCTAATAAACGAAGATGAAGCATTAACTGAAGGAGAAAATGGCGGTGAACCATCTGATGAGGACCCACCGGTTGAAGAACCATCTGAAGATGAATCGGTTGACGAGGAACCCTCTGATGACGAACCGGCTGACGAAGAACCGGCTGACGAAGAACCGGCCGACGAAGAACCTACCGACGAAGAGCCGGCAGATCAGGACCCACCGGCTGCTGAACCTTCGGACGACGAACCGACTGATGAAGACCCACCGGCTGAAGACCCACCGGTTGAAGAACTACCGGTTGAAGAACTACCGGTTGAAGTCCCACAAGCTGAGGGGCCTATCGTATTAACCTATGAGATGGATGAAATTAGTGTTGAAGTTTTTGCCGAGGAAGGTGTGTTGCCTGAAGGGACACAACTAAGAGTGGATACATTATCAGATGATGAAATTGATAGATATTTAAATGCCATAGAAAACGGCAATGAGGACATCCTTATTGGTTTTGCAGCTTTATTTGACATAACTTTACTGGAAGAAGAGGGCAATCCGATACAACCGAAGGGTGAAGTAAGGGTAAGTTTTTATGGATTAGACCATATCAGTGAAGATGATGATGTATTTGTTTATCATGTAGAGCCCCAAAAGGTAAATATGAAACGTGGTACATTCCTGATTATGATGGATATGGAAAGTATGGATCAGGAAAATGAAGTAGATTTAGAAGACTTCAGTCCTGAGGTTGAAAGAGGGAGAGTGTCATTTAATACATCACACTTCTCGATTTATATTGTAGGAACCAACATTAGGCATGATAATCAAAGTAACCGCTATCAAATGTATGTTGGTGAAATATTGCAATTGGAAGAAAGAAACTCAAACTCCGGTGGAAATTGGTCTGTATCAAGCGGTAACAGTGTAAACATTATTTCTTCAAGTAATAACCAGAATAATATACGTGCCACGGTTAAAGGAATGGTGTTAGGAAATTCAACAGTAAGATATAGGGTTGGCAGCGGGGCTTCCCAACAAAACACTTATTTTTATATAGCTGTAGGAAACCATGATCAAATTGATCCTGCATTACCTCCAGTAACCGATCCTAATGCATTGCCACCGGGTACGGTAGCGGCAGAAAAGACTGCTAAATGGGTTGATTACAGTAACAGAATCGCAGAAATTAACTTGAAGGTAGAAGGCATGCCTATTATTTCGGGTTCGGATGTAATCCTTGTAATGGATGTTTCCGGAAGCATGCAGAACAATAGCAGAATAGGCACTGCAAAAGCTGCCAGCAAAGAGTTTATCTCTAATTTGTTGGGGGGAGGAAATCCGCTAAATAACCGTATTGCCTTTGTTCCGTTCAGTGACGGCTCCGGTTCAACAAATGGTAGTATAAACTTCTCATATGATATTAATATATTAAATGCATATGTGGACTTAAGAAATGCTAATGGTTATACCAACTATACCTCAGCATTGAATAAAGCACTCGATTATGTAGAGAGCAGGCTTACCGGGGAAGAATCCCGCCCATTGTATGTGGTGTTTATGTCTGATGGTGAACCTAACGAAGGATTTGGAACTGCCCAGGCGGCGGAATTGATGAATGTGCATAATGCCACTATTTATACCGTAGGCATTCAGCTAACAGGTTCGGCCCCTGATGCACTGAAGAATATATCAACCTATGTAAATGGCCAGCCGCTCTATCAAAATGTAACAAACATGTCTGATTTGGCACCTGTTTTGAATGCAATTGCCGAAGATATTAAATTAGCAGGAACTGCGGCCGTATTTAAGGATTTTATTTCAGAATATTTTGAATACTACAATGTAGCTCCTTACAATACCGGCGACGGAACCTATGATCCGATCCTGGAAGTGGTTACTATATCTGTGGGTAATATAAATAAAGTTCCTGATACTTATAAGATATATGTTCAGCTAAAGGCTGAATATTGGTTAGAAGATCAAATCTATCCTACTAATGAGGATATTCATTTAGATTATATTGATGTGGATGGTGAACCTGCTCACAAAGATAAGTTTGAAATCGGACATCCTGACTTAAGCGTTGGATTCGGAACAATAACCGTAAAATATGTTTTAGTAAACGAGGTAGGACAATACATAGACAGCGAAACAGGAGTCCTTGTAGATTATGCATTTAGAGACTTTGTTCCCGCAGGATATTCACATCTGTTCGAATATGGCGGCAGCACCTCATTAGAAGTTGAACAAACATATACAGTTACACCTTCAGTGCCTGCCGGATACACCTTATACCAACCCGGTGAAACAATTACACAAGAGGTATCATGGGATAATACAAATCCGACCGTGGAATTTAAAGTAGTCAGAATTGATACCGTAGACATAACAGTAACCAAGACATGGATAGGAACACCGGGAACCATAACCATTGATCTGTATGCTAACGGAGTGCTGCATGACAGCAAAGACTTAACCGGAGAAGGCACGGTAACATTTGATAACCTGCCGAAGTTTGATTCTAATGGGGAGATATCCTATACAGTTACTGAAACAACATCAGACGGAACCCAGTTGTCGGCCGGAGGAAATGCAGGAGATGGCTTTACATTTACTAATGTAAGCAATGAGAAGGTAGAATTCACTGTTAACAAGGAATGGCTAGGACCTGTAGGTGAATCCGCAACGGTTAAGTTGATTGATGGAGAAACAGAAGTTGACAGCGTAGAATTAAATGCTGAAAACAACTGGACCGGTACATTGGAAGGACCTAAATACGATGAAGAAGGCAATGAAATCGAATACGACATCGTAGAAGTAGAGATAGACAACTATGATTCTGAAGTAGTTGAAAACAAGGACGGTACCTTCACAGTTAAAAATACCAACAATGAAACCGTAGAGTTCACGGTAAACAAGGAATGGCTAGGACCTATAGGTGAATCCGCAACGATTAAATTGATGGATGGAGAAACAGAAGTTGACAGCGTAGAATTAAATGCTGAAAACAACTGGATCGGTACATTGAAAGGACCTAAATACGATGAAGAAGGCAATGAAATTGAATACGCCATCGTAGAAGAAGAGATAGACAACTATGATTCAGAAGTAGTTGATAATGAGAATGGAAGTTTCACCATAATTAATACCAACAATGAAACAGTAGATATATATGTATATAAATACTGGGATGACAATGGTGAAGAACAACAGCTTGAATTGTTCAGCACTGAAGAAGGTGTTAAACCAACTATAACTTTCAGATTGTGGGTTGGTGATACGGAAATAGACAGTATAACTCTTGAAAATGGAGAGTTAGAAGGAGTATTCAAGGATAAACCGGTATATGATTTGGAAGGAAACAGAATTAATTACGCAATAACTGAAGACAGTATACCCGGCTATGCTGCAGATATTTACGGACCGTTTGAAGACGGCGACCTATATGTCGAAATAATCAATACGATTCAGAAATTCAATGTTTATTACAATGCAAATGGCGGAAGCGGAACAATGAATGATGAAAATAATCCATACAAATACAATTCATCAGTAACAGTTCTTGCCAACACATTTACAAGATCCAATTACAGATTCATCGGCTGGAATACTGCTGCAAATGGAAGCGGTACATCATATGCAGTTGGTGCAACCTTCACAATGCCGGCACATGATGTAACATTGTATGCACAATGGCAATCCGGCGGCGGCGGAGGCGGCGGTGGTGGTGGAGGCACCATCATCGAGGAACCGGAAGTACCCTTGGCCGAACTTGAAAAATTTGATCACTTCGCATATATAATCGGTTATCCGGAAGGCGATATAAGGCCTCTGAATAACATTACAAGAGAAGAAGTGGCGATGATTTTCTACAGATTGCTGACTGATGAAAGCAGAAACCAGCTCCTTAGCGATGTGAATCCATTTACTGATGTTGAAGGTAACAGATGGTCAAATCGTGCAATTTCAACACTGTACAATGCAGGCATAATAAGCGGTTATCCGGATGGAACCTTCAGGCCTTCAGCTCCTATTACAAGGGCGGAATTTGCAACCATAGCAGCTAAATTTGACAATTTGGATTTAGGAATACCAAGCAAATTTACTGATATAGCAGGCCATTGGGCAGAGAGGTACATCACTTCTGCTGAAAACAAAGGATGGGTTCAAGGCTATCCCGATATGACATTTAAGCCGGAGCAGGATATTACAAGAGCTGAAGCAATGACTTTGATAAACAATGTCCTTGAAAGAGCTGTTCCTAAAGAAAACATTCATCCGGATGCAATATTCTGGCCGGATATTTCTGAAGGTGACTGGTACTACGAAATAGTAATGGAAGCAACAAACAGCCACGATTATACTATTGAAGAAGATGGCGATGAGCTTTGGACAGGATTGAAACCAAACAAGGTATGGCCGTAAAAACAGGTAAAACTGAACACCACTGAGAAAAGGCGGAGCGAAAGCTCCGCCTTTTCTGTGCATATTTTAAGGGCTTAATCCGGTGTGTCATTGATATGAATAACCCGCAGGGTGTCATTCTGAACCCATGTGAAGAATCTCATGAGATCCTTCGCATACGCTCAGGATGACAAAACGGGATTATTTTTATTTAATTTACAAATATTAGAAAATAGATTAAAATTATACCATGATATGTATTGATAACTTAGCAGGTACTATCATTATTGCAAAGGAGGAAAGGTTGAGTCATGAAAAAGTGGATATGCATAGTTTGCGGTGAGATAGTGGAAGGCGAAACTCCGCCGGATAAATGCCCGGTCTGCGGGGTTGGAGCGGAAATGTTCAAAGAAATAAAAGAAGAAAAGAAAGAAGTTGAGGATAAGAAAGTCTTTAAGTGGAAATGCACGGTTTGCGGGGAAATAGTTGAAGGGGAAGAGCCTCCCGAGAAATGTCCCGTATGCGGCGTAGGTCCCAAGTATTTCATAAAGGTGGAAGAAACTGAAGAAGAAGAAACTTCCGATGATAAGGAAAACATAGTAATAATCGGAGCGAGCGGTGCCGGAATGGGGGCTGCGGTTGAAATAAGAAAGAGAAACAAGGCAGCCGATATCACCATCTTGTCAAAAGAAGAAGTCAAGGGTTATTTCAGGCCTCAGCTCACAAAGATTCTGAGCCGTGATGATGTTACCCCTGATGAAATTGCTATAAAAAATGATGACTGGTTCAAGGAAAACAATGTAAAACTCCTTCTGAACAAAGTAGTAGAAAGAATCGATGCGAAAAATTCCAGAGTTATCCTTCAGGATAAGGAAGAAATCCCCTATACCAAGCTTATTATTGCTTCCGGAGCCGAAGTTTTTGTTCCTCCTTTTCCGGGAAGAGATAAGAAGGGTGTATTTACTTTAAGATACATAAAGGACAGCATAGAAATAAAATCCTATGCCAAGGACAAAAGAACGGCTGCTGTTATAGGGGGTGGGGTTTTAGGCTTGGAAACGGCAAACGAGCTTAACAAGATGGGGCTTAAGGTTTCGGTTATTGAAGTGGCCGACAGGATCCTTCCCAGGCAGCTTGATAAGGATGCATCTATTATATTGGAGCAAATTGTTGAAGGTGCTGGTATTAATTTCTTAAAGGGAGTAGGCACCAAGGAAATCTTAGGCGACGAAGCCGTAAAAGGCATATTGCTTGATAGCGGTGAAAGGGTTGATGCCGAAGTGGTAATTATTTCAACCGGGGTAAAAGCAAATACGGAAATTGCCAAGGATACCGGAATTGAAATAAAGAGGGCGATTGTGGTAAACGAAAGGATGGAAACATCCGTGCCGGGCATTTATGCCTGCGGTGACTGCGCCGAATTCCAGGGAATAAATTACGCCCTGTGGAGCGAAGCAATCGAGCAGGGCAAGGCTGCAGGGATTAATGCTGCCAAGGGGGATTACACATATACTACAATAATTCCTTCCACAACTTTGAATGCCTTCGGGACCGGTGTGTTCTCAATAGGAGATATTGGGTCCGATCCAAATGCAGAGTATAAAACATTCGAAAGAAAAGACGATAAAAACTACACTAAGCTTTATTTCAAGAACAATGTTTTGGCAGGAGGGATTTTAATAGGCGACATATCAGGGACCGTTGAATTGATGGAAGGTTTTGAAAAAAGTAAAACCATGGAAGAAATGGTAGAAATTTTTAAAGCATAATTTTTGGGATTGACTATACAAAATACGTGACTATATGCATGGGTCGCGTATTTTTTTATTTTTGGCTACATGTTATGACAAAATATTTTGGCACTGTCACTTATAATGTTTGATAGATTGCTTGGCTGTCTATATGTCATCTTGAGCTGTTTGTCATCCTGAGCTGTTTTTCATCCTGAGCGAAGCGAAGGATCTATGAGATTCTTCTGGCTGAGCCCTCAGAATGACACAATAACTGTCATCCTAAGCATTAACAAAGGCCCTGTGGGAGTTGGAAGGATTGGTTTATTATGTTGAATATGTATTCATTGAGAACTTCATCCTGGATTTCATCCTGCTCTATATTACCGGAAAGCTCATAAAGAGGGAAATAATTATAAAACGGATTCTTGCTGCATCTTTAATCGGGGCTCTGTATGTCATTGCGGCCTATTGGGTGGGCAGGGTCTTTATGACCTACTTCATTGTTAAATTCAGTGTTTCCCTATTGATGATAATGGTAGCCTATGATTCAAAAGGCATATTGACAAACATCAGGGTAATAATCTGTTTTTACATTACTTCACTGCTTATGGCCGGAATCATTTCCGCTTTATATTATTTTACATATGATAAATTGACCGTTAATGCAATTATCATGTCCATGTTTACAGGGTATGCAGCATTGCATTTCTTTTTTAAAGAAATTAAGGACAGAATCACAAGACATAATTACATTAGAAGGGTGACTGTAACAATCGGCAATAAATCCAAAACATTAAGGGGCTATATCGATACGGGCAATGAGCTTAGCGACCCGGTGACGGGAAAACCCGTAATGGTTGTAAACATTGACTGCATAAGGGATATGATAGGGGATGACTTATACCATAAAATAACGGATTTTTACGATAAAAAAAGCTATGAAAGCTTAATTTGCGAAAACAAGGCTGTTAATTTGAGAATCATCAAATACAACACCATAAGCAAGTTAAGCGAAACAATGGTTTGTATAGTGCCGGATGAAATTGAAATAATAAATGATAATAAAAAAATTCTTATCGATGCAATAATGGGTATTCATCCGAAAAAAATCAGCATGAATGATTATGATGCGCTTTTATTCAAAAAATTACTTGATTGGGAGATGGAGACGGAGAATGGCTATGTTAAATCCTATTAAAGCTTTATGTAATAGAATATTTAACTTCTTAATAGATAAATTAAATCTGGTCAAGGATATTTTCTATATCGGAGGAAGCGACACATTGCCGCCTCCATTGACGCAGGAGGAAGAAAGGGAAGCCATAAGCAGGCTTAAAGATTCCGAAGAGGCAAAAACAATTCTAATCGAGCACAATTTGAGGCTTGTTGTCTACCTGGCCAAAAAATTCGAGTCAACCGGCATAAATGTGGAAGATTTGATTTCCATTGGGACTATAGGATTAATTAAAGCAGTTAATACCTATAAGGCAGAAAAAAACATCAAGCTTGCCACCTATGCTTCCAAGTGCATCGAAAATGAAATCTTGATGCATTTAAGGCGGGTGGGAAAAACCAAGACGGAAATATCCTTTGATGAACCTTTGAATATTGACTGGGACGGAAATGAACTCTTGCTGTCCGATATTTTGGGGACAGAAGAGGACGTGGTCTTCCGCAACATGGAAAATGAGGTGGATTTGTGCCTTTTGAATGATTCAATACGAAAATTAAATAAAAGAGAATATATGATCATGAAATTAAGGTTCGGCCTTGATAACAGCAAGAGCTTCACACAGAAGGAAGTGGCCGATATACTTGGAATTTCCCAATCTTACATATCAAGACTGGAAAAAAAGATACTAAACAGGCTTAAAAAGGATATTAGCAAGGCTGTATAAAAAGATAGTGTCGGGGGGATAATTTTAAAGGGGGATAATTTTCTTTAAAGGGGAATCGACGATGATAAACAAAGTAGTTATATGTGGTGTCAACACTTCTCAACTGCCCACAATAAAGACATCGGAAATGAGGGATATGTTAAAGAAAATCCAGGAGGGTGATACGGAACTAAGGGAGCAATTCATCAAAGGCAATTTAAGACTTGTTCTCAGTGTGATTCAAAGGTTTAATACAAGAAATGAGCCTGTTGACGATTTGTTTCAAATCGGTTGTGTAGGTTTGATAAAAGCCATTGATAATTTTGACTTATCCTTGGATGTAAAGTTCTCTACATATGCGGTTCCCATGATAATAGGGGAAATCAGGAGATATTTGAGAGACAATAATTCCATCAGGGTATCAAGGTCTATGAAGGATACTGCCTATAAGGCCCTGCAGGTAAGAGAAAGATTAACCGCTCAAAATTCACAGGAGCCTACGATTGCTGAAATCGCCGAAGAAGTCGGTGTAGACAAGGAAGAAATCATATTCGCTTTAGAGTCTATACAGGAGCCGGTATCCTTGTTTGAACCCATTTACAATGACGGGGGAGACGCTCTGTATGTTTTGGACCAGGTGAAGGATGAAAAGAATATCGATGAGAAATGGATTGAGAAAATAACTTTGGAAGATAGTATAAAAAATTTGTCCGAGAGGGAAAAGCAAATTGTTGATATGCGTTTTTACAAGGGCAAAACCCAGATGGAAGTGGCTGAGGAAATCGGAATTTCGCAAGCCCAGGTATCCCGCCTTGAAAAGTCAGCCTTGAACCAATTGAGGAAGGGATTCAAAACATCGTAAAAGTATGACACGAAGATAGGCATCAATTGCTCAAAATTTCAATTAATGTGTGGATTTTGTATAGGATAATCCGGATATTTCACACAAAAATTGAAATTTTGAGCATATTTTATATAGAAAGGTAACAATTTTCACACATTAATTGAAATTTTGAGCATATTGAACCGAAAAAGCATTAGGGGGCATTAACTAACAGTCAATTTACATCATATTTCGCATTTAAATATACCAAAAAATAACTTTCCAACCAAAGATAACAAGTGCTACTTGATGTTTTATTAAACTCAAATTATACTTTAAATATGAAAGAGTATTTGAGTTATTATTCCGCTGCCTTATTTTGGAATATTCCATTTATTGAAACCGTGCTTGATTCAATAATTGATAATACAAGCAAGGTTAATTATACTGTTACCAATAAAAGCGAAAGATTTCTGAAAAAGGATAAAATACGGGAAAACCTTCTGAGGCAATAACGACAAAACAAAAACTCAAAACTTTTATTGCAAAAACACCAGGTCATCGGGGGCACCGTAATGCTTCACGTGCAGTAAACTACATAGAAGATGGGTCTGCATCCGTAATGGAGTCAGTTGCCTATATGATACTGTCGTTGCCACATTCATTGGGCGGTTATGGTCTTGATGGTGCAGTTTTCAATTATGAGTTACTGTTGAAAGATGAAGCTGCCAAACGTCTGGGACAGAAACGGTGTTATGTTGATTTATATTATAAGAAAGAAAGGTTAGCTGTTGAATATGATAGTTTCGCTTTTCATAACAGGCCTATGAATCAAGGAAAAGATGCAATACGGTCTGCAATATTAGAAAGACATAAAATTGATGTAATGCATTTGAGCACCATACAGTTATACGATAAGGATGCCTGCAAGGTTTTTGCCTTCAACTTAGCTTCTCACCTTGGAAAGCGAATGCAAATCAGGGCAAAGAAGTTTGACCGGATGCATGCACTCCTACGTACATTACTTCCTGTCGAAAAACAGGTAAATGAATCTGATTATGGAGGATTTTGAAATGTGGTCATGATATTGAGGTGCCCATGACTACTTATTAATATCAAAATGCTCAAAATTTCAATTAATGTGTGAATATAATGGCTATTCCATATGAAATATGCTCAAATTTTCAACTTTTGTGTGAAATATCCCGCTTATCACATAAAAAATCCACACATTAATTGAAAATTTGAGCAAGTGTTACTTAAAAAGTATCTTTACATAAAAAAAATCACACATTAATTGAGAAATTGAGCATAGTTCATACAAAAGGAGAGAAAAAATGATAATAAAAAAGATATTCTGATGCTGATGAATCCCGTTTGTTTGATATGCTGATGGAAGAGGGGGAGGACTGGAAGGACTACCATGGAGAAAAAGGAAGGAGTATGTATATAAAAGCATTGAAATCAAGCATAACTTATGTGGTTTATGACGATGCTGTCCTGTGCGGCTATGTGCGCTGCCGTGAGGATGACGGCTTTGGTGTTTATATATATGATTTGCTTGTGAGAAAATCATATCGTGGAAGGCAGCTTGGGAAAATGCTCATGGATCAAGTATGCAGGGATTTTGCAGACCAAACCGTTTATGTGATGAGCGATGAGGACCCCTATTATGAAAAACTTGGCTATATAAGGGAAGGGTCAATTTTTATAGTCAGAGTATGAGCAAGATATCCTGTATCCTTAATGATGTTATTTGCTACAATGTTTGTCATATTTGATAATCGTTGTACATATTTTATATTAACTAAGGGTAAGGTGGTGGTCTTTTGACTAATTATTGGGATTTAGCCGAAAAGGATGTTATCAATATTAAAAACGGTGAAATAATGGGCAGGTTTGACGACATGGATATTGACACAAGGAAGGGCAAAATCACATCATTTTATATAGAAGAAGGAAGCAAGTTCATGGGTGTGCTTGGCAAATCAAAACCAAGGAGAATCAGATGGGAAGAGATACTGAAAATCGGTACTGATGTAATAATCGTCAATGTTGATGATGACGTACACAACAAGGCTATAAAAGATATGCTTGAGTAAATGTAATGTATTTGACTGGTTGTATAAGAACTGTCATCCTGAGCGTAAGCGAAGGATCTCATGAGATTCTTCGGGCTAAAGCCCTCAGAACGACATTTATGGGTTAATTAACAGAAATAACAACCGGGTACCTTTGAGAATGCCTACATAATTATATAAACTTCCTAATAGTCTGTTTTGTCCATTCTTCTGCTTCCAAAATTCTTTCAAGGGAATCAATTTCTTTGGGAGAGTGGCTATGCATGACTTTTTCGTTTATGTTTCCTATATCAAGGAAACTTATTTTTTTATCCAGAAATAATTTGACGCAGGCTTCGTTGGATGCATTGAGCACGGCAGGCATGGTGCCTCCTGCTTTAAGAGCTTCAAAAGCCAGGGCCAGGCACTTAAAGGTCTTCAAATCAGGCTTCTCAAATGTCAAGGTGCCGACATCGGTTAAAGACAGGCTTTTATAGCCGTTTTCCATGCGGTTGGGGTAAAAGAGGGCAAATTGTATGGGAACCCGCATATCGGGAAGCCCAAGCTGGGCAAGGGTTGAATGGTCTATGAACTCAACTCCCGAATGTACGATGCTTTGGGGATGTACAACAACTTCTATCTGGTCCGGCTCAAGGTCAAACAAAAATTTGGCTTCGATAACTTCTAAGCCCTTATTCATCAATGTGGCTGAATCAACGGTTATTTTTTTTCCCATGGACCAATTGGGATGCTTGAGGGCATCTTCAACGGTTACGGTTTTTAGGAATTCTTGGTCTTTTCCCCTGAAGGGACCACCTGATGCAGTCAGGATAATTTTATTGACTGCTTTGTCTTCATTAGCCATGAGGCACTGAAAAATCGCGCTGTGCTCACTGTCAACGGGAATTATGGGTGCCTTGTATTTTTTGGCCAGGTTCATTATGTAAGATCCGCCGGTTACCAAGGTTTCCTTATTGGCAAGGGCAATTGTCTTTCCCTTCTTTATGGCAGCAATAGTGGGTTTTAAGCCGATCATACCTGATATTGCCGTTACGAATATTTGGCTCCTGTCATATTCTGCAAGGGCAATCAAACCTTCCATGCCTGATACAATTTCCGTCTTAGGATGGGAAGGCAGCATTTTTTTCAATTTAAGGGCATTTAAGTCATCCATGACGCAGCATAGCTCAGGTTCAAATTCCAATATTTGACTCTTTAGGAGTTCGATATTGGTATTTCCTGAAATTGCTGCAATCTTAATTTTGTCGGAATGCTGTCGCACAACGTCTAAAGTTTGGGTTCCTATGGAGCCGGTCGAGCCTAAGATACTGATATATTTCATGATTACTCCTTGTTATTTCCATATGCTTTGTCATCCTGAATGCTTTTGTCATCCTGAGCGAAGGGAAGGATCTCATGAGATTCTTCGAGATAATGCCTTCAGAATAATGCCGAATTTCTTATTAAGGTTATTTTATCATACAAATCAAAATAAAAACAGTATTATTTGCTTTAAGATTCTTCTGTCTGAAGCCCTCAGAATGAAAATTCGGGGAGCATTCATAGCAATGATACATGCTGTTATGACTTAAATTCATAGCAGCAAACGATGTCACAAATAAAAAACACTTGTAATTGGTACGAGAACAGTATATTATATATTAATAAAGAAAAGACGGAGGATTCTATGGCTCAAAGTTATGAAAGCACCAGAAATTCAGGGCTGAAGGCTGCTGCTTCGGAAGCTGTGTTGAAGGGTATTGCCGATGATGGCGGTTTGTTTGTAATGAGAGACTTGGAGAATAAGCATATACCCATAAAGAGCTTACCGGGGAAAAGTTACCTGGAAATCGCAGAAGTTGTCCTTTCTACCCTCCTTGATGATTTTCCTGAGGATAAAATCAAGGAATGCGTAAGTAAGGCCTACACCGATAAATTCTCTACATATGAAATAACTCCCCTGGTTAAAGTGGGAGATAACTATGTAACGGAGCTTTTTCACGGGCCTACATCGGCTTTTAAGGATGTTGCCCTTTCCATATTGCCCCATCTTATGAGAGCATCATATGAAATGAATCACATGACAGGGGAGATTATTATTCTTACTGCCACATCGGGGGATACGGGCAAGGCTGCCTTAGAAGGCTTCAAGGATGTTAAAGGGACCAAGATTGTCGTATTTTACCCCCTGGGAGGGGTGAGCAAGGTTCAGGAACTGCAAATGACTACCCAGGAAGGGGTCAATACATTTGTCTGTGCGGTTAAGGGCAATTTTGACGATGCCCAGACCGGGGTAAAGAATATATTTACAAATGAAAGTTTAAAAAAGGAAATGGGAGAAAGAAACAAGTTTTTATCATCTGCCAATTCCATTAATATAGGGAGATTGGTTCCCCAGGTGGCATATTACTTTTATTCTTATGCCAGGCTTGTAGAATTTGGTGCTGTAAAGCTTGGGGACAAGATTAATTTTGCAGTACCCACCGGCAACTTCGGTAATATTTTGGCCGGATACTACGCAAAAGTTATGGGTCTTCCCATAAATAAGCTTATATGTGCTTCAAATGAGAACAATGTGCTCTATGATTTTATTAAAAGGGGAATATATGATAAAAACAGGGAATTCTACAGGACTATTTCACCTTCCATGGATATTTTGGTATCAAGCAATCTGGAAAGGCTCCTTTATTATTTAAGCGGCAAAGACAACGAAAGGGTCAGGGATTACATGGAAAGGTTAAATTCTTGGGGCAGGTATGAAATCACAGGTGAAATGAGAGAAAGGCTCAGGGATGACTTTTACGGAGGCTGCGTTTACAAGGAGGAAGCCCAAAAAACCATCAGGAAAGTTTTTGAAGAACATGGATATCTCCTTGATACCCACACGGCGGTGGCATATAAATCCTTAGAGGATTATAAAATAGATACGGGGGATGAATGTATCAGCGTGGTTCTTTCAACAGCCAGTCCCTTTAAATTTGCAGGAAGCGTATATGAAGCCCTTTGCGGCAGAACAAAGTATGATGAATTTGCAATAATGGAGGAGTTATCAAAAAAAACAGGGGTAAAAATACCCGAAAACTTAAGAAAAATAAAGAATAAAAAGATATGGCATTTTGAAGTTTGTACCGTCGACGAAATGGAAGCTTTTGTAGCCCAAGCTTCAAATAAGATTATTAACGAGGTGAAAAATGGTTAAGGTTACCGCTCCGGCAACTACCGCAAACCTGGGGCCCGGATTTGATACCCTGGGTTTAGCGTTTAAACTGTATAATGAATACACTTTTGAAGAAATTAATAAAGGACTTACAATCGAAGGGTGTCCGGATATTTATAAGAATAAGAAGAATTTGGTTTACAGATCCTTTGTTGCTACCGCGGAAAAATTGGGGAAAAAAGTTGACGGCTTAAAAATTTCCATGAAACTGAATATTCCCGTTTCAAGGGGTCTGGGCAGCAGTTCAGCCTGCATAGTCGGAGGAGTCTTTGGGGCCAATGCCCTTTACAAGGGAAGGCTTACAAGGGATGAAATGTATGAGCTTGCCGTTATGTTAGAAGGACATCCGGACAACATTTCTCCCTGCATTTACGGGGGATTGACGGCTTCCCTGATTGAAAATGAAAAGCCTTATGCAATCAGGTACGACATAAGCAATAAGCTTAAGTTTTGTGCCTTGATACCTGATTTTAAAACTTCTACCCATGAAGCAAGGAAAATTCTTCCCAAAACAATTGATTTCCAGGATGCGGTCTTTAATCTTTCAAGGGTTGCAGTCTTGTTAAAGGCTCTTGAAACAGGGGATATGGAGATGATAAGGATTGCATTGAAGGATAAGCTGCACCAGCAATACAGGGGCAGCCTGATACATGAGTGGGATGAGGTAAAAGCAATATGTGTAAAAGGGGGGTCACAGGCGATTTTTATAAGTGGCTCGGGACCAACTATAATGAATATAACCAAGGATGAAAGATTTCCTGTTAGAATTAAAGAAGGCATGAGCAGATTAAAGCACAATTGGGAAATTAAGATGCTGGAGACAGATAATACGGGGGCAAAAGTTGAAATTTTATAATATTAGAGGTGGAAGATGAAAAACTATTTGATTGTAAGCAAAAAAATCCTTCCGGATGTATATGAAAAGGTAATTGAAGCCAGGAACTTAATCAACAGCGGAAGTGCAAAGAGTATTAGCGAGGCGGTGAAAGCCGTAGGTATTAGCAGGAGTACTTATTATAAATATAAGGATTTTGTTTTTTCACCGGATGAAAACTCAATAGGCAGAAAAGCGGTGGTATCAATGATGCTCAAGCATGAGAAAGGGGTTCTTTCCAATGTCCTGAATTATTTATCCCAGGAACATGCCAATATTCTTACCATAAATCAAAGCATTCCCATCAATGGCAAGGCATCGGTGAATGTATCCCTGGATATTTCCGACTTGAGCAAGCCTATTGACGAAGTGGTGGCTGAAATGAAAAAATTAAAGGGTACAACACAAGTTAAATTATTATCGGTTGAATAGGTGATATTATGTACGGATTGGTTTTGGAAGGCGGCGGTGCCAAAGGTGCTTACCATGTGGGAGCATATAAGGCATTAAGAGAACTGAATATCGAAATAGGAGGGATAGCCGGAACATCAATAGGTGCCATCAATGGGGCCATGATGGTTCAGGGTGATTACGACCTGCTTGAAAAAATATGGTTCAGCGTCAATTCATACGAATTGTTTGACCTGGACCCAAAAGCAATCACTGATTTGAAAAATTTTAATTTGCATGATATCAACTTCTCATATTTGCTGCATCAATCCAAAGAAATCCTGAACAATCGAGGCCTGGACACTTCAAGAATACGGGAGCTGTTTGACTCTTACATAGATGAGGATAAAATACGCAATTCTAATATAGATTTTGGAATAGTAACGGTTAATCTGACCGACAAGAAGCCCATGGAGCTCATGAAGGAAGATATACCCAAAGGGAAATTAATTGATTTTCTGATTGCAAGCGCAAACCTTCCTGCATTCAAAATAGAAGAGGTGGACGGGAAAAAATATTTGGACGGGGGCTTTTATAACAACCTTCCCATAGATATCTTGGCTAATAAGGGCTATAAGGATATTATAGCCGTAAGGACCTTAGCTTTGGGTGTGGTCAGGAAGGTCAGGAAGAAGGATTTAAACATAACCTACATTCAACCGGTGGAAAGCCTGGGATCAATGTTGGGTGCTTTGGACTTTAACAAGGAAAAAGCAATGGAACTAATAAATCTGGGCTACTACGACACCATGAAGGTTTTCAAAAAGCTTAAGGGCTACAAGTATTACATAGTTCCTTATGAGGGAAACTTTATAAACAGGTTGGTGGATTTTTACAATGAATATAAGGAAAGGTTGTATTATATAGGACATCTTTTAGGATATGACAAGGTGAGCGAAGACAGGATGTTTTTTGAGAAGGTCCTGCCCAGGCTGGAGTCCATCCTGGACATGAAGGGTGAAAATGACTACCAGGATATAGCAATAAGGTTCTTTGAAAAAATTGCTGAAAAATACGGGTTAGAAAGATTTAAAATATATAAGGCTGAAGAATTTTACCATGAGACGATTGAAAGGTTCAGGGAAAATCCTACGGCTTTCATAAAGAGGGTACCGGATTTTATCAAGCATAACCGGATTTTATCCTTAGCCGTCAAGGATGACCTGCTTGTAGAAATCTTCGCGGAACTGTTTATTTAGTGATACGTATATCATCCTGAACTTTACCTTGCGTCATCCTGAGCGAAGCGAAGGATCTCAAGAATAACAAGGACAAGACGGGTGCTGTCAATTATGACAGCACCCGTATTTTGCTTTTAATATGCATAAAAGTAATCTATTATACCGTTAGCGATTTTTTCAACCATGACATTTTGGAAGCTCAGGTTGTGGATGTTCATTTCTTCCGTTGGGTTAGACATAAAGCCTATTTCTATCAAGGCAGCCGGAGTATTGGTTTCTCTTAAAACTTCGTAATTCCTGTCCAATATGCCATCCCTGTAAACCCCGTTTATTGAAACTGCATTTAAGTATATTGCTTCCGCCAAATTGTAGCCGTAGGTCGGGGATTTGTAGTTTATTGTGTTATAATATGTTGAAAGTCCGAAATAATCGCTGTTGCCCAGTGAATTGTGGTGTATGGAAAGTAGGATGTCAGCTCCCAATTTATCGGCCAACCTGCCCCTTTCCTTGTTAGTAATATATGTATCACCGGATCTTGTCATATAGACGATTGCTCCTGCCTTGTTGAGCACTTCGTTTAAGTTTTGGGCAACGCTAAGGTTTATATATTTCTCATATTTTCCTGAGTAGCTTATTGCCCCCGGATCATTGCCACCGTGGCCGGGATCCAGGAGTATGACTTTTCCCGCCAGGGGGAGGCTTTCTTTTAAATAATAATTGTTGCACCATCCGGTATATCCATTTTGAGTAACTACCTTGTCCCAAGCTCCTTCGCTTGCCACAACTCTTACCGTTTCACCTGCCTTCAAGGTAAGAATCCTGTCGTATTCAACAGAGGGGCCTGTCCTTAAATTTAAGGCATCGCTAGTTTTTTTATAGGTTACCTGGTCCGGATTCAAGCTGTTTGGGTCATGGATGGTGAGCCATGCCGCAACATAACCGAAACTTGAATCTTTTAGCTTAATTTTATACCAGCCCTTTTCTTCCCCGACAACTTCAAAAGAATCTCCCTTGTTGCCCTGGGTGATGACCTTGCTGTCCAATGAGGCTTTGCTTCTAATGTTGATGGAGTCATAGAGGAAATATATTTTTTCCGACTGCTTGTACTCGATATCCGTTAACCAGCTTGCTATGTAGTATTCACCACCGGCATACTCAATGATATGCCAGCTGTGGTATGTGTCGATATATTCAGCCCTTTCACCCGGTTTTAAATTTCCGACTGCTTTGGAGCCGGTTGTGGGGGCTTCTCTTATATTTATATTGTAGGCTGTATTGTTTGCAATGTATCTTTCCGAGGGGAGGGATACAAAATATTTTTCAATCCATCCGGTTTTGCCCTCAAGTGTTTCTACCTTACACCACCCATCCTTTTGATCCAGTATCTCAAGCCTTGAACTCATTTTCAGGGTGTCTTTTATTCCCGAGCCATAGTTTGCATTATTATACAGACCAATATTTGAAATGTTAGTATAACCGGTAGCTCCATAAACATATGTATTTATAAAAAGCATAAAAAATATTATAGATGATAGAGTCTTCTTCATTATATCTCCTTTCTAATCTTAACAGGTTAGCGTTTCATAATGAAAGGATGTCCCTTAAAGGGTTATGGCCTAAATTCTTCTTGTTATTATACCATTTTCCGACAACATTTTCATTACATTAGGATTACACATTTCTTTGGACATAGTTTAATCTGGTGCAAGAGTGCGCTTAATTTGTTAAAAATAAATCAATTAGAATAAAAATGAATCGAGATAATATTGTGGCTTCCTAAATTATTAAGCTGACAATATTGTTTCTGTAATATAGTTTATAAATAAATGAATAGCAAGCTACATGACAAGGCATTTAAAAAGCATATTAACGGAGGTATTATATGAAGATAGTAATTATTGGCGCCGGCGCAATGGGAAGCGTATATGGAGGTTTCCTTGCCGAAGCAGGTAATGAAGTTTATTTCCTGGATGTATACAAAGAGCATATTGATATAATAAATAAAGACGGGCTGTGGATGGAAGGCTGCAGCGGGAACAGGTATATCAATAATATCAAAGCAACATCCGACCCGGCTGAGGTAGGTATAGTCGATTTAGCAATTGTGTTTGTAAAATCCACTATAACAGATATTGCAATTGAGCAGAATAAGGCTGTTATAGGTGAAAACACCATAGTGCTTACCTTACAAAACGGATTGGGTAATATAGAAAAATTATTGACTGTGGTGAAAAAAGAACAAATTATAGCCGGAACAACCGCTCATGGTGCAAATATGCTTGGTCCCGGCAGGATAAACCATGCAGGCCATGGTACAACCGTCATAGGTGAGTTAAACGGAGAAATTTCGGATAGGATTAATGCAATAGCTGACTTGTTTAGAAATGCAAAATTAGAACCGGTTATTATCTCTAACAATGTCATGGGATTAATATGGGACAAGCTGCTGGTTAATGTAGGGGTAAATCCCTTAACTGCCATTACGGGTTTAAGAAACGGACAATTGCTTGATTACCCTGAAACGGAGTGGATAGGATGCCAGGCAGTTCTTGAAGGAATGAAAGTTGCGGAAGCCTTGGGTATAAAATTAGAAACTCCCGATGCAGTAGCCCATTTCAAAGAAGTCTGCGTATGGACGGCAGCTAATATTTCATCCATGCTAGCAGATGTGAAAAATAAAAGAAAGACGGAGATAAGCAATATAAACGGAGCAATAGTAAGAGAAGCGGAAAAGTTTAATATTGATACTCCGGTAAACAAGGTTCTCACAAATTTGGTTTTGTTAAAAGAAAAATTGTATGAAGTTCAATAAAGAAAATATATTACATTATATAAGGAGAAAAAATTATGAAAAAGAAAATGACTATAGCCGATTTTAAAAAATACAAGGAAGAAGGAAGAAAATTTTCATATGTTACGGCATATGACTATACTATGGCATCAATAATAAATGAAAGTGACTGCGAGGTAATACTTGTAGGAGATTCATTAGGCATGATAATGCTGGGCTACAGCGCAACAACCCCAGTAACTATGGATGATATGATTCATCATATCAGACCGGTAGTTAAGGGGGCACCCAATACTTTCGTAGTCGGCGACATGCCTTTTGGTTCATATAATGTAAGTATCGAACAAGCAATAACCAATGTTAACAGAATGATTAAAGAAACAGGATGCGATTGCATAAAGCTTGAAGGCGGAGTTGAAATGGCTGAAACAATAGCGGCAATAGTTAAGTCAGGAACACCCGTAATGGGTCATATCGGACTGACACCTCAAACCGCAACTTCATTAGGCGGATATAAGGTTCAGGGAGGAACACCGGAAAAAGCAGCAAAATTAATTGAAGATGCAAAGGCCCTGGAAAAGGCGGGAGTATTTTCTATAGTATTGGAATGCGTACCGAAAGGAGTAGCAAAGGCTGTGACCGAAGCGGTAAGCGTACCCATATTAGGCATAGGTGCCGGAGTATATGTTGACTGTCAGGTATTGGTTACTCAAGACCTGCTTGGCATGTATGGAGATTTTAAACCTAAGTTTGTAAAACAATTTGCCAATATAAGAAAAGAAATGGTAGAAGCACTTAATCAATTTCATAAAGAAACAATTGAAGGAACATTCCCCAGTGATGAATATAGCTTTAATATGAAAGTAGAAGGGTATGAAGTATAGACCAGCGTCAGTTGTTGGTGTTGACGGAAAAATTTAAGGGCTGTTTAAACAGCCCTTATTAAATAAAGCGTAAGAAAGGGCAAGATTTATGAAATTAATGCACACAAAATTACCTGAATTTATAAAAAAAATGAAGGAAGCTGCCATTAAAGGCAAAGTTCCAAAGGATATTGAAATAAAGGGTTTAGAAAATCTTACATCCGCTAAAATGCAGTCTTTAAGAACAGGTCGAATAGAGCATGCGGTAAGTGAAATTGCAGCAAGGGATAATGTAGAAAAATTAGAGATTAATGTTATTCCAAGAGTGCCTGAAACCATGCACACAGTTATTGTTAAAGGCCTTGATAAAGAAGGGAAATGTTTGAGTGCAATATTGGAAGTAGTAAATATCCTGCATCCTACCGAAGAAGCCTACTTGCTTGACTGCGATGATGTAGATGACAGAAGACCTAAAATCGGACTTCACTAAGGAAAGGAGCTAGCATGAGCATATTAAAATATAAATTAATACCTCAAAGCAAGGACGAGAAAATTGGAATTACAGTACCTCTTAATATTGCCTTTGTTAATCTAGCCGATATTGAATCCTGTAATATAAGTGCGAGAGAAGCAGTTAAACATATCGCTGCTTCAATCGACGGACCTGTCGGCATTAATGTTATTGATATGGACTGTGTGACTACAACCAGCGATGGTATTATGACTGAAGGTACTGTAGTACTTATGGCGGCAGGTGACAGGGGTAAGATAAATCCTGATTTCGGAATTCTTGAGATGGAAGAAATACCATACTCGGAGGAATTAATAAGGGAAGAACCTCACTTGAAACAGTGGGAAATGTATCCGGGGAAAAGGCTTTTCAGGGGTCCGAATCCTAAAAATAAGTTAATACCGGTTCATAATGTTGTTATAACGGGAAGGGCAGGAAATAATAATTCAGCTACCGAAATGATGAACATTGTAACTATGGAAGAGATTCTTCTGCCAATTTTAGGACAGCTTGAAATAATGAGAGACGGAAAACTTGTCGTCGGGAATACAGGTGAAGTTATTTCTGTGGGAATCGGAATGACCATAGCTGAAAAATTCGGACGAATATTCCCTACCCGTCAATATAAGGCAGGAGATACTGCCCATGGCTGCGGTGAGTATGCGAAAACATTAAAACGAAATATCCCTATAATTGCAGCAGATAAAGCCATTATTGCAAGACAAACCATTAAAGCCCTTCAATTTGGAATGATACCCGGCAAAGACATAGGATGTTCTCCACTAGTTTTATCAATTGCAAAGGCTATGGGTTTTAAAATTGATTTAGACAATATTACCGACAGAGCTTATGCGGAGTTAGCCAGTGTTGGAATTACAAAAGAATGGCTCCGGGAAGAAAGGATTCCACTGACAGCTGAAGAAGTTATTGCCCAAGCTGATACCCTTGTGCCCGGTATTAATAATCCAAGAAAACTTAAGGCATCAGAAATAACTCTTCTTAAGGAAATTGAAATATAGACATAAGGTGTACTATGGAAGATAATAAAATAATTGTCCAGGTAGACAAGACAGTAATTAAAATTACGGGATTAAACATAAAAGGTCTTAATCTTCAGGAAGTAGAAAAAATAATTTCCAATAAACTGAAAAGCCTTGTCCGTGTAATCGGAGTAACAGGAAAGACCATTGAAATGGATGTTTACGGCATTGAAGAGGAAGATATATTAAAAGATGAAAGGGGTATTATTAAAGCCGTATCATTGGCTGAAGGGATTACACTTTCAGACCTTGCACAAATATCAAGTGTTAAAAAAATTAAAAGTTTTGATATTGACCATATTCCTGAATATAATGGGGGCTGCAGAGGCGAAAGGTGGTTGTGATGCTAAGTAATGTAGTGATTATACCGACCGGTGATGAATTGAATGAAGGTATTGTACTTGATACTGACAGCCCCATGATTATGCAGGAAATAATAAAGTTAGACGGAAGGTGCAATATATTGCGGAGTCAGCCTGTTTATGACAAAGAAGACAAGATTATTGAATGCATAAAAAGTTATGCAGCCGGTAAAGCAGATTTAATAATAATCATCGGGGGATCAGGCGGCGGGCACAGATACAGCAGGACCTTGGGAAAGGATTATACTCATTCTGCTTTGGACCTTATTCTTGAAGAAAAACATTCATCGGAAGTATATGGGAAAAATGGACACATGTGGAGCAAATTGACATGCGGCAGACTTAATGAAACATTGATAATCAATGTTCCCGGACCCTATGATGAGGCCCGTGCCGTTATTAAAGCTTTTTGTTCTGCTTATAAAAACAATAAGGATAATTTAAAAGAATTAAACAGGACTATGATGAAAGCATTAATAGAGCAATATGTAAGTCGGGAACCTGATAGCATTATACAGGAGGAGTAATTAATGAGCTTTGCATATCCTAAAATGTATAAGATCAGACAGATAATAAACAATGAAAGAATTGAAGATTTAAGGCTTGAGGTATTTAAACAATTAGACCTTACAGGCATGAAAAACGTAATCAAGCCAAACAGCCGGATTTCCATTACCGCAGGAAGCAGGGGGATTGCAAATATTGACAGGATTACCAAATATGTTTGCGATTACGTTAAAAGTTTGGGCGGCATTCCTTTTATAGTACCTTCAATGGGTAGCCATGGAGGTGCTACTGCCGGGGGTCAAAAACAAATATTGAAGAAATTAGGCATAACAGAAGAAACCATGGGATGTCAAATAATTAGTTCTATGGAAACCGTACAGCTTGAAAATGCATCCAACGGAGCTCCCGTTTATTTTGATAAAAATGCTTTTTATTCGGATGGAATCATTGTTGTAAACAGAATAAAGCCGCATACGGATTTTTTGGCTGCAAATGAAAGCGGTATAGTTAAGATGGTTTCTGTCGGTCTCGGAAAAGAAAAGGGTGCAACTGCTATGCACGGATATGATTTAGCAAGCACCATACCCTTAGCTTTTAAAGTGGCCTCTTCCCGCGCTCCTATTATTGCAGGTCTTGGAATTGTTGAAAACTCCAAGGATGAGACATATATTATTCAAGGAGTTAAACCGGAAGACTTTTTAAAGGAGGATGCAAGACTCTTAAAAGTTGCAATTGAACAAGTTCCTCGATTACCATGTGATGATGTTGATCTTCTTATTGTTAAAGAAATGGGTAAAATGTACAGCGGAACAGGCGTTGATACAAAGGTGATAGGAAGGATCCGTGTACAAGGGGTACCTGAACCTGAGACTCCATTTGTAAACAAATTAGTGATTCTCAGATTATCTCCCGATTCCTGCGGCAATGCATTGGGAATCGGCTTGGCAGATATTACAACAAAGGAATTAGTGGACAGCATAGATTATGATTCCATGTATAAAAACTTAATTGCAACTACTTACCTGGAACGAGGAAAGATTCCGCCATATTTTGAAACAGAAAAATCGGCAATTGACACAGCTTTTAAAACCTTAGGGAAAATCAAAAGTGCGGATGCAAAAGTAGTAATAATAGAAAATACGCTTCACATCAGCGAATTAATAGTTTCCGAAAGTATTTATAATGAAATCAAAAATGAAATAGAATTAATTGAAGAAATTCCTGAATGGTCATTTGACTTAAATGGAAAAATTTTAATCTAGAAGGGATTTTTGTGGAAACATTCCTTTATTCATCAGTAACGAAAGACGGTCTCAAAATAGCTGTAGGCGGATTATGTCCTGACGGTATGGGAAATGAATGTGCCGAATCATATAAAACTCTTGAGACAATAGAAATCGGAAGCGATAAAAGTGAATTTTTTATAGATTACATGCTGAGTAAATATATTAAGGAGTTTTCTCAACCGCAAGTGGAGGGTGTGTGTGCTTCTGTAAGGGTTAGAGATGAGGGGCCCTGCTGCGGAGGTATAGCAGGTAATCCCTTTAATGACCATGAATCTGCTGAAGGAGGGCTGGAAAGAAACAAAGATAACATCTACACTATTGCCTTGCCGGGGAGAATGGGTATTGTATTTGAATCTGATTATGAAACGGCAAAAGAAATACATAAATATATTCTTAGTTTAAATCATCTGACGATAAAAGAGGCAATTGATTATGCTATCTTATTCATGGAAGAAAAAGAAGTAACATTTGTTTTAGCATCAGACGGAAGCGGTGAAGGCAGCTACGGTATTGTTTATACAAGCGGGCAAAAATGGTGTTTCCTTTAACTATTAAAACTTCAGGAGGAGTAATGATGTCAAAGATTATTATTATAGCTGATGATTTAACGGGAGCAAATGCTACCGGAGTACTACTTGTTCAGCAGGGGTTTAAAGCTGCAACATTTATAAACTTAGATAAATATAACAGTTTGCAAAATGATGATTATGATATTGTTACAATCAATACGGACAGCAGAGCAATAAAAAGAGAAGAAGCATACAAGAGAGTTAAAAGTATAGTTGAATTTTTCAAAGATGAAGATGTTACCTTGTTTTCAAAAAGAATCGATAGTACCTTTAGGGGAAATATCGGCGCCGAGATATCAGCTATATTAGATAATGTTAAAGATGATACTTATGCCATTGTTGTGCCGTCATTCCCTGCCTCCGGAAGAACTTGTGTTGGAGGCTACCTTATGGTTCATCAGGTGCCTCTTGAAAAGACGCCTGTTGCAACAGACCCTAAAACCCCTGTTTTAACTTCCAAGGTTGTTAACTTGCTTGAAGAACAAATGCAAGAGAAAATCGGATATGTTGAACTGGGTAAAGTGTTAAAAGGAACAGATTCAATTAAAAATTCGATAATCGACCAAATAGGAAAGGGATACAGGATAATTGTTGTTGATGCAACAACAAATGATGATATTATAAATATCGCCAGGGCTGTAAAAAATACCGGATTAAGTGTTATATCCGCAGACCCCGGACCTTTTACAGCTGCTCTTTCAGCTGAGCTTTTGGACATACCCGAAGGAGAAAAAGGCAAAAAAGTATTGATGACAATAGGAAGCATATCAGGATTAACAAAAAAACAGCTTGATGAATTTAAAATGGAGTATAAGACCTTTATTGTAGAGGTAAATGCTTCGAATCTCTTATATAAAGAGACGAAGGAAAAAGAAATAAATGAAGCAGTTGATAAGCTGCTCAGCAGATTATCGGAATTTGAAGTTATAGGAGTTACTACTTTAAGTGAAGACAACATACTGGATTTGAGGATGATTGCCAAGGAAGAAAAAATATCAGAAGATGAAGTATCTCAGAAAATATCCGGGGGACTTGCTGAGATTACAGTCAAAACTTTGGAAAAATCAAACTCTTTGCTTAGAGGACTCTATATTTCTGGAGGGGATGTAACGGTTGCCGTATGCAATGCCTTAGGTGCAGCTGCCATTGAAGTTAAGGATGAAGTTCTACCTCTTGCTGTCTATGGAAGAATAATTGACGGTACTTATCACAATATGCCTATAATTACCAAGGGGGGCCTGGTGGGTGATGAAAAAGCAATTATTAAGTGTGTTAATTATATGTTTACAAAATTATCGAATGATTATCATACTATAAAAAGGTAGGGGTTTAAGCAATGAAGAGACCAATAATTGGAATAACCATAGGGGATCCGGCGGGTATAGGACCTGAGATAGTTGTAAAGGCATTAAATCAAGAAGAAATATATAAAATATGCAAGCCTATAGTAATAGGAGACAAAGATACAATATTGCAGGCTATGAAGTTTTGCAATATTCAACTTGCATTAAACCTTGCAGCAGAGCCTGAGGATGGCAAATATGTTTATGGTGCTCTAGACATGATTGATTTAAACAATGTGGATATCAATTTGCTTGAAATCGGAAAGGTACAAGCTATGAGCGGCAAGGCAGCTTTTGAGTTTTTAAAAAAAGCAATTTCATTGGCACTTGACACAAAACTTGATGCCATAGCTACGGCTCCAATAAATAAGGAATCATTAAAGGCTGCAAATATTCCATACATAGGACATACAGAAATTCTTGAGGATTTAACAAATACAAAAAATCCCCTCACAATGTTTCAGGTCAATAACCTCAGGGTCTTCTTTTTAACAAGACATGTAGCTTTAAGAAAAGCATGCGATATGATTACTGAAAAAAGCGTCTATGAATTTATATTAAGGTGCAAGGAAGCTCTTGAAATATTAGGAGTGCATAATCCAAAGCTTGCAGTGGCAGGACTGAATCCACACAGCGGGGAAAATGGATTGTTTGGTTATGAAGAAATTGATGAAATAATGCCGGCCATTGAAAAAGCAAAGAATCTTGGCATTGACGCAGTCGGACCGGTACCGGCTGATTCGGTATTTTATTTAGCCTTAAAGGGCAAATATGATGCAGTCCTGTCCTTGTATCATGACCAGGGGCATATTGCCACAAAGATGGTGGATTTTGAAAGAACTATATCTATTACAAATAATCTGCCATTTTTAAGAACATCAGTAGACCATGGAACTGCATTTGATATTGCAGGGAAAGGGATAGCCGGAGAATTGAGCATGGTTGAAGCAATTAAGCTTGCAGCCTTGTATGCTCCTTACTTTCTAAATCCTTCCGGCTCGTCTGCTCTAAAAGAATAGTATATTGCACTACAGTATACTGAATCAATAATCCTCTTAGATGGCACAACAATTGCCTGTGAAAATTTGTTGTGCTATTTTTTATTTTACTGCATATTGTATGAGATCCCTTTTTATGCTTAGGACGACTAAAAGAGGCAGCAATACTTGTTAAGAAAATTTAAATATTGGCAATTTCATAAAATATACATAAAACTGTATTAAAATTATACCATTCTTTGACTTTTTTTCCATTCCAGTTCCATTTGGTAAAGTTGGGGCATGAAAATTTAGCTTGATACTCCAACATTGATATTATATAATGTAGGCAGTGAAGAGAAGAGATTTCAGAGGAGAGATTTCATGAGGATTTACAACACCTTATCCAGGAAGATTGAAGATTTCGTACCAATAGACAAAAATTTAGTAAAAATGTACACTTGCGGACCTACCGTATACAATTATGCTCATATAGGCAACTTAAGGATGTACATCCATGAGGATGTTTTTGAAAAGACCCTCAGATACTTGGGCTATAATGTAAAAAGGGTAATGAACATTACCGATGTAGGTCACCTGGAATCTGATGCCGATGAAGGCGAAGACAAGATGCTTAAGGGCGCAAAAAGAGAAAATAAAACCGTGTGGGAAATCGCACAGTTTTATACGGATGCCTTTTTTGAAGATATTAAAAAACTCAATATAAAGATGCCTGATGTGGTTGCCAAAGCCACAGATTACATAGACGAATACATTGAGTTTATAAAGGGCCTGGAGAAAAAGGGATATACCTATACGGCCAATGGAAACGTGTATTTCGATATATCCAAGTTTAAGGATTATACCAAGCTTTCCGGAATGGATTTGAACAGCCTCAAGGTTGCCTCCAGGGAAGATGTTGAAGTAGACCTAAACAAGAAGAATCCCCAGGACTTTGTTTTGTGGTTTACCAAATCCAAATTTGAAAAACAGGCAATGAAATGGGATTCTCCCTGGGGAGTGGGTTATCCGGGATGGCATATTGAATGCTCGGTGATTAGTCTGTGCAATTTAGGTGAACAGATGGATATCCACTGCGGCGGAGTAGACCATATACCTGTCCACCACACCAATGAAATAGCACAGACAGAAAGCTACACCGGCAAACCATGGGTTAAATACTGGTGGCACGGCGAATTTCTCATTGACAATGAAGGAAAGATGAGCAAGTCAAGCGGAGAATTCCTGACCTTGTCCCTGCTCATAAATAAAGGATACAATCCCTTGTCTTACAGGTATTTCGTTTTAAACTCCCATTACAGGAAACAGTTGGCCTTTACTTTTGATTCGCTTACTTCTGCGGAAAATGCATATAATAAACTCAAGAGCAGGATCAAATCTCTCAAAGACAATCCGGCAGGAGATGTTGACGAAAATGCTGTCAGAAAGTATAAGCTTGACTTTGAAAACTGCCTGAGAGATGACTTGAATACAGCCAATGCAATAACCGTATTGTATGAAATGCTGAAGGCAGAGAATTTAAACAACAAAGAAAAGCTCTATTTAATCGAAGATTTTGACAAGGTTTTGTCCCTGGATTTGTTAAAAGAGGATGAAGAGGTAAAAGATGCGGTAGATGCTGAATTTGTGGCATATATTGAGGAAATGATTCAAAAAAGGCAAGAAGCCAAGAAAAACAAGGATTACGTCTTAGCCGACAAAATAAGGGCAGAGCTCCTGGAAAAGGGCATCATGCTTGAAGATACGAGACAGGGTGTAAATTGGAAGAAAATAAATTAATCGAAAATTTTGAATTATTCAATAAAATGTGCGAAAAAGCAAACAATGCTAACATGTATTCACCTGCACAACTGGCATATGCAGGTGATGCTGTCTTTGAACTGCTGGTTAGAAATTATGTTTTGAATAATTACGATACCAGCGTTAACCAGATGCACAGGCTTACGGTAAAGTTTGTAAGGGCCAAAGCCCAGGCTTATATCGTGAGCCAATTGACCGATGAATTATCCGAAGAGGAGAAAAAGATAGTCAAAAGGGGAAGAAATGCAAAGGTTACTTCATCTCCCAAGAATGTTGAATTTATGGATTACAGATATGCCACGGGATTTGAAGCCTTGTTTGGATACCTGTTCTTAAATAAGAATATTGACAGGCTTTTGTATATTTTTCATAAGGCTATAGAGGTAATAGCAGAAAAGGATGATAAAATTGAGAATAATCGAAGGAAGAAATCCGGTGATTGAGGCATTGAGAAGCAATGCCGAAATAGACACCATTCTTATAAGCAAGGATGCGGCTAAAGGATCTCTTAATAAAATAATTGAGCTGGCAAAAGAAAAGGATATATTGATTAAAAATGTGGATAAGGCAACCTTGGACAGACTTAGCGAGAACAAGAGGCACCAGGGAGTTATAGCGGAAGCTATGGAGTATGAGTACAAGGATATAGACGATATATTTGAGTATGCTAAGTCAAAAAACGAAATGCCTTTCATAGTTATTCTTGATGAAGTGACCGATGTCCACAATTTAGGGTCCATTATCAGGTCTGCCGAATGCCTTGGGGCACACGGCATAGTAATTCCAAAGAGAAGGGCTGCCCAAATAAATGGTGTCGCCGCAAAATCTTCCGCAGGCGCAGTTGAATATCTTCCTGTCTGCAGGGTTTCCAATATCAGTCAAACCTTGGATTTGTTGAAGAAAAGGGGTCTTTGGATATACGGTGCGGACATGGAAGGGGATAAATATATATATGAAGAAAAGTATGATGTTCCGGTCGGCTTGGTAATAGGTAGTGAAGGTTCGGGCATAGGGAGACTGGTTAAAGAAAAATGCGATGTTTTGATTAAAATTCCCATGAGGGGAAACATCACTTCTTTAAATGCTTCCAATGCTGCTTCAATTATAATATATGAAATAATGAAGCAAAGGACATCTTAATATGGCAAGAACCAAGAAGGAATATCTCTTCATCGACGGGTACAATATCATAAATCAATGGCAGTATTACAGGGATGTTTCAGGAAACATCGAGAACAGCCGGAATAAGCTCATTGAGCTTTTGAGTGAATATCAAGCCTATAAAGGAATCAAGGTAGTTGTTGTGTTTGATGCTCACCTGGTGAAGGGAAGCAGGGAGAAAACAGAGCAGGTTTCGGGAGTGGATGTAGTATATACCAAGGAAAATGAAACCGCAGACTCATATATTGAGAAGCAGCTTGATAAGATAGGAAGGTATGAAAGAGTAAGAGTTGCCACCTCCGACAGGGCAATTCAACAAATTGTTTTGGCAAGGGGAGGGACAAGACTCACAGCTCATGAATTGATTTTTGAATTGGAGAACACCAAGAAGGATATTCGAAGAAAATCTGATAAGCCGGGTCAAAAAGGAACAAACATTAATCAGATGCTGGATGATGCAACTTTGGAGAAGCTTGACAATATAAGGAAGAAAATGTAGCTGATGAAAAAAGATTAATTCTCAATTGGTACAAATCCTTTATTTTTGCCTCAATTAATTAAATGATGCATGCTACCATAAATATCGGAGGAGTACTATGAGCAGCTCTCTTTTTCTATTCAGCAATTTGGGTTACAGTCAGGATTATGATTTGTTTACGGATGGAGAACTCATAAAGCAAATCAATGTGGGAAATGATCAAGCTGAAAGATGTTTGATAAAGAGATACCTTTGTATAATCAGAAAAATCATCAACTCCTTTTGCATAACAGACGATATAAATGATGATATTTTACAGGAATCGATGATTGGACTTTTTAAAGCAATGAAGACTTATGATGAAAGGATTGGAGTAAGCTTTAAAAGGTACGCATCTATATGTATTAGAAGGCAAATTATTTCAGCGCTCAGAAAATCTGGAGGATATGAAACAGAAAAAAAGTTATCGGCATTTAATTGTTTTGACAGCGAATACATTTTTAATGAATATGCTTGTGATGATTCTTTGAATCCGGAAGATATATTGATTTCCGAGGAAGAAAAACACGACTATATTGGATTTGCAACACAATATTTAAGCGATTATGAACACTCCGTCTTTAAGGAATACTGTAACGGAAAAACCTATAAAGAAATTGCTGAAGTATTAAATACAGATTCAAAATCAGTTGATAACGCCCTGCAAAGGGTGAGGAAAAAAACAAGCAGCTTAAGGTTAACTTACAGATAAACAATTAGTGCAGGTTTGGGATGAGATTCTTCGATATGAGCGACAGCCTTTGAAGAATCTCTTAAATTTTACTATTGATTTATTTTTTCATTGTTGATATAATAATGCTTGTTAACAACGAGGGTTTGACAGCATGCTTGCGTAGCTCAGGAGGTAGAGCACCTCATTGGTAATGAGGAGGTCGGCAGTTCGAGTCTGCTCGTAAGCTCCAATTTAATTAAAATATAAATCCGGGAGGAAAAAAGATATGGCAAAAGCTAAATTTGAAAGAACGAAACCGCATGTTAACATAGGAACCATAGGCCACGTTGACCACGGCAAGACGACGTTAACAGCAGCAATTACGCTTATTTTGAACAAAAGATACGGTACGGGAGAATTTATAAGCTATGACAACATAGACAAGGCTCCCGAAGAAAGAGAAAGAGGAATCACAATTTCAACTTCTCACGTTG